>Ga0181569_10004567_pt1 | contig 10644 bp, 10 predicted proteins | sample 101ome_19_FD_132452 | JGI IMG/M metagenome (GOLD analysis project Ga0181569, IMG submission 132452) | Coastal salt marsh microbial communities from the Groves Creek Marsh, Skidaway Island, Georgia - 101405AT metaG (megahit assembly) | ecosystem: Environmental > Aquatic > Marine > Intertidal... | reverse complement strand
GAGGTCAAAGCCGGCCGTCTTCACGACCGCGCCCTCGGGTGCCATCGTGCCCTTCAAGATGGTGAGTCCACCGGTGGAGTGCACCGGGTTATCAAATCGACGCAGGACCTCGCCATCGAGGGGGTCAATAGTCATTTCGGCGAGGTTTTCTGCCATGGTCTTGCCGGTCACGGTGAGCGCGTCGCCGTGGAGCAGTCCCTCATCGAGCAGGGCTTTGAGCAGAACCGGGATTCCCCCGTGGCGGTCTACATCATTCATGACGTAGTGGCCAAACGGCTTCAAATCACCCAAGTGGGGAGTCTTGTCGCCGATGCGGTTGAAGTCATCGAGCGTGAGCTCCACCCCGGCTTCGTTGGCGATGGCGAGCAGGTGCAATACGGCGTTGGTCGAACCGCCCAGGGCCATCAGCACCGTAATCGCGTTTTCGAAAGCTTTGATGGTCAAGACATCCGAGGTCTTGAGCCCCAGACGCAACATGTTTACGACGGCCTCACCCGAACGGTGGGCGAATTCGTCGCGTCGACGGTCAAATGACGCCGGCGATGCCGAGCCAGGAAGGCTCATTCCGAGTGCTTCAGCGATGCTGGACATCGTGTTGGCCGTGTACATGCCGCCACAGGCGCCCTCACCCGGTGCAAAAGCACATTCAATGCGCTTCGCGTCTTCTTCACTCATCAGCCCGGCCTTCACCGCACCCACCGCCTCAAACGAGTCAATGATGGTGATGTCTTTTTCGGTGCCATCAGAGAGTTTCACCCAGCCGGGGGCAATCGACCCCGCGTAGAGGAACACGGAGGCAAGATCGAGACGGGCCGCTGCCATGAGCATTCCCGGAATCGACTTGTCACAACCGGCGAGAAGTACGGAACCGTCGAGGCGTTCCGCCTGCATCACGGTTTCAACAGAGTCGGCGATGACCTCGCGAGACACCAACGAAAAGTGCATCCCTTCGTGGCCCATCGAAATACCGTCTGAGACCGAAACCGTTCCGAACTGAAGCGGGTAGCCCCCGCCCGAGTGCACGCCTTCTTTGGCTGCTTGCGCGAGGCGGTTGAGCGAGAGGTTGCAGGGGGTGATTTCATTCCAGGAACTGGCAATACCGACCTGTGGCTTGTCCCAGTCAGAATCGCCCATCCCCACCGCGCGCAGCATTCCACGGGACGTCGTCGCCTCGATGCCGTCGGTCACTACTCGGGAGCGGGGTTTCATATCTGCAGACATGCGCTCCAGTCTATCCGCGCCACAAATGCGGCGTAGCGGGGGAGGGCTACTCGACGGCTCCTGTCGCTCTCACCGTTGGAACCCAAACATGATCACCTCTATAACTAGCCTCTGGTCTCACTGAGGTCTCTTATTCCTTTGCGCGACCCTCAGCAATAGCCGCAAGGAAGCTCGCTACTTCGGGTACCGAATTAATCCGATAGGGCGCAACGCTTGGTTGTTCACCCACTTTGACGCCTACATCTCCTGGGCCCAGCACGGCGAGCGCGTCTTCGTCGGTGACGTCATCACCCATAAACAACGTGCAATCGGGCTCAATTTCCCTAATCAATGCAAGAAGGCCGTCACCTTTGGTTTGTGATTGCAACGAGCTTTCGATGATGCCGTGGCCCAATCGGGTGGTGAGGCTATCGCCGTAGCGGGCAATCTTTCCTCGGGCGGCCTCGCGAACCTTCACTTCGACGTCGGCCTCGATTCCTCGGGTGTGTAGCGCTGCCCCCCAGGGTTTTGTTTCTACCCAGGTGCCGGGAAACTGGTTTGCCACCGTAACAAAGTCATCCCACACTGCCTGAAGCTCATCTTTGTTCGCAGTCGGAACAGAAAGGGCGCCCATTTCCGCCGGGCCTTCCACTTCGATACCGTGTGAACCCACCATCCACCAGCGGGGGTCGGCCTGGGCTACCACCCGCAGGTTGGCAAGCCCTCTACCGGAGACGAGAGCGACCGTCACACCGGGGGTTTCTGCCAGGGCGTCGAGGGCTGCGCGCCCCTCAGGCGTAATGCGAGAGTCGTCGGGATTGTCCACCAGTGGGGCAAGAACACCGTCGAAGTCGGTCGCCACCAAGATGGTGCTGGCCTCCACCAGTTTTTCTAGAGCGTGGTCGAGGGGCCGTGATTCAGCGCTCAACGTCGTCTCGCCGAGACCGGGGGTTTGGCGGTGTTAGTGAAGGAGGTGGCCCAGCGCTTCACGTCGTGTTCTTCAACAACTTTGCGCAACGCCGCCATCCGCGCTTTCTGTTCGGCTTTCGGCATGCTCGCCGCTCGCTCCATCGTCGCCTTAAGTCCATCGATGTCGTGAGGGTTCACCATTAGCGCCTGATCCAGCTCATCCGCCGCACCGGTGAACTCACTGAGCACCAAAACCCCTGAATCGTCGGTGCGGGCCGCGACGAATTCTTTGGCGACCAAGTTCATACCGTCTCTCAGTGGCGTTACCACCATGACGTCAGCGGCGAGGTACATCGCAATCATTTCCTCGCGAGAGATGTTCTGATGCAAATACACAATGGCGGGACGGCCGACACGGCCGTATTCGCCGTTGATCCGGCCCACCTGCACTTCAATGTCATCTCGCAACTGCCGGTAGCTCTCCACCCGCTCCCTGCTGGGGCTTGCCAACTGCACAAACACCGCATTCTTCGCCTCCAAGGTGCCATCTTGGAGCAGCTCCCCAAACGCTTTGAGGCGGTGAGAAATGCCCTTGGTGTAATCGAGGCGGTCCACCCCCAGAAACAGGTGCTTGGGCTTTCCGAGCTCAGCGCGAATCTCTTTCGCCCGCGCCACAACAGACTCTGAGGTCGCAAGCTTCGCGATCGCTGCTTGGTCGAGTGAGATGGGAAACGCGTCGACGACGACCTGGCGGGTCTTGCTCGCGGTCGTGGGAGGGGCTTTCGGGTCTCGAGGCGGAGTCTTGCGCATCGGCACCCGGACCACGGGTTTCTGCATCGAATAGCCAAGATTGCGCCGAATGGCGGCGCGCATGTTGGAGGCGTCAGATTCTCGTTGGAACCCCACGACATCGGCGCCTAGGAGGCCGTGCAAAATTTCTGCCCGCCACGGCAACTGAGCAAACAGGTCGTAGGAGGGGAAGGGGATGTGGTGGAAATAGCCGATGGTGAGGTCGGGCCGTAGCTGACGCAGCATCTGAGGAACCAGCTGCAGTTGGTAGTCCTGCACCCACACGAAAGCGCCGGGAGCCGACACCTCAGCAGCGGCCTGTGCGAAGCGCTTATTCACGCTGCGGTAGGTGTCCCACCATTCACGATGAAACTCCGGATGCACGATTACGTCGTGATACAGCGGCCAAATGGTGGCGTTGCTGAACCCCTCATAGTGCTCGACGATGTCGCGCTCGCTCAGCGCGACGGGTCGGTAGTAGGTCTTGCCCTGACTGAAGGGCTCCACCTCGACGTCGGTCTTGCCAGGCCAACCCACCCAGGCTGCCTCACGACCACGCATCACGGGCGAGAGCGCCGCCACGAGACCTCCCGGGGTGGTCACCCACGCTTCGGTGCCGTCTTTCTTGGGCCGAGCATCGATGGGGAGGCGATTAGACACCACCACAAAGTCGAAGGTGGGTGGGCTTTTCTTCGCCATGAAACAGTCCTCTCGGGCTCGCCCGACGCACTTCCCAGGCTATCAGGGAGGGTTTCCCCCGCCGGGGTTGTCGCAGCTGGGATACCCTCGCAGTATGCGCAGGTTCCTGTTTAGCTCGAGCGTGATTTCCGCTGTGCTCTCCGGGGTGGGACTTGCGCGGCAAACCCTTCGAGGCCCCCGTGATTGGCGCACGGGTCTGCTGTGGTTGAGCTGGCTGATCTCTATCGTGCTCGCCATCAGCACGGTGTTGGACCGAGAGAGAAGCGACCCAGACGAGTTTTAGTGGGGAGCCAGCGCGTCGTAGAGCATGTAGAGACCGAGACCACCCAACGCGACACCTCCGCCGGCCCGGACGCCCACCAGACGTGATTCGGACTGGGCGAACCAGTCGCGCGCCAGACCTGCCCCGACCGCCCACACCGAGTCACTCGCGATTCCGATGATGGTGAAGACAAGGCCCAAAAACAGCATCTGCAGCACCACCGAGGGGCCACTGGGGGAGACGAATGAGGGCAGGGTGGCGACAAAAAAGACGATGGTTTTGGCGTTGGTAATACCCACCCCAATGGATTGGACAAATAAGCGTCGGTGGGTGGGTTGAGTTCGTATTTTTTCGACCTTCACATGATCGCGACTGTGAATGATGGCTTGAATTGCCAACCACAAGATGATCAGAGCCCCGCCCAATTTGAGAGCAAAAAAGAGCGGTGGCAGGGCAATCACCAAAGCACCTAAACCCAATGCGACGGCGAGGATTTGAACCCCCACGCCGGTGGCGTTTCCCAGGACGCTGATGACCGCGGCGCGCTTGCCCCACGCGAGTGCGCGACCGATGGAGTAGAGAACACTGGGCCCGGGAATGACAATGATGATCAGGGCAATGAGGCTAAACGCCACCACGTTGGACCAGCTCGGCACGCGCTCAGCCTACGCCCGGAATTAGGCTGGAGGGACCATACGGATGAGGCATCGATAAGGGGGTGGCGAGATGAACACAGTGGGCCTCGTCACCAACGTCTTTCTCTCAAAAAGGGAGGCGCTTTCGCTTCTCTCTGAGACTCTTCGTTTGCCCGTGAGAGACGCGGATTCTGCGGAACCGTGGCTCGCGTTGGAACCAGGAGTGTCACTGCACATCGAGGTTCCCAAATTCGGCGAAGACCTTCCGCTCACTCTCGACCTCACGGGCAATCACCACGAGCAGGTGGAGTCTGCAAGCGACTCACTTGCCGACACCTTGGTTCAAACCCTGGGCTGGAATGTGACCCGCCTTGACGGAGAGAACGCGTGATGAGCAGGGTGCGCTGGGAGCGCATGACCGAAATTCCGCTGCTCATTGCCGGCATCATTTTTCTCTTTGCCTATTCGTGGCAGGTTCTCGCCCAACCCACAACGCTCCTCTATGACGTGATGGAGTGGGCAACGATTGTGGTCTGGGTTTTCTTCGGAGTGGACTACCTGGTGCGACTCTCCCTCTCGCAGGGGAAAGCCCGGTGGTTTGTCCGCAACTTTTTTGATTTCCTCGTCATCGCACTCCCCCCTCTCAGGCCGCTGCGACTGTTGCGCCTGGTGTTGCTCATTCGGGTGTTCCAGCGGCACGCGCCTGTGTTGGTGCGAAACCGCATCCTCAGTTACGCCAGCCTTGCGACAGTGCTTCTCACCTATATCGCGGCTCTGGCCGTCTTGGAAGCCGAGCGGCCCTACGGCCACATCACCACTTTTGGCGATTCGATCTGGTGGTCGCTCGTCACCGTCACCACCGTGGGATATGGCGATTACAGCCCGGTGACAGCGGTGGGGCGCACGATTGCCGTGGGCCTGATGTTTGGTGGCATCGTGCTGGTGGGAATCGTGGTCGGAACCTTGAGCTCGTGGATTATCGAGACGGTGACGGAAGACACCGAGGAAACCCTCGATGAGACCACCGCGGCCGTCATGGAGTTGCGTGACGAGGTGCGCCAGTTGCGCGCCGCCGTTGAGGACCAGGAAACTGCACCTGATAAAACCCGCTAACGAGCGGTCGCTTCTCCCGTCGTTTGCCGGCGGCGCATCAACCAAATGATGAGTGTGGCGCCTCCGCCCAGCACCAGCGCTCCAATGACGAACCCGCCGATGACGGTACCCAAGGAAGCGCCCTGATCGATGGCTTCGACGATCACCGTGCCACCGTCGAGCGCTACGACCCGAACATCGGAGCCTGCCGCAATGGTCTGGGAAATGGAGCGCGCTGGATAGACCATGCCGTCGATCGCAATTTCGCCGCCGGTGGGCGAAATTTCTGCGGTCGCGATAGCGACAATGCCTGCTCCCAAACCAGGCCCAGCCTCCTCCTCGACAGCTTCAACCTCTTCCACCACTTCAGGTTCTTCTTCGGCGGCGGCCTCCTCCACGGGCTCGGCCGGAGTTGGCTCGGGCTCTTCAGCCTCCGCATCCTCGGTAGGAGCCGGTGCCGCAGGCACGGGGTTCAGGTCGATGACCGCTTCCATCTCAAGGGTGGAATCCCACTCACCGGTCCATCGAATTCTCGTATCCGTCATTTCATTGCCGTTGGTCGAGATGACAGTACCCACGTGATCGAGGGTGAATTGCACGTCCAGCAAGCCTTTCGCCTCGTCCTCGCGGTCCCCCAATTCTCCGCCGACGGTCATTTTGGCGGTGTAGGAGACGTAGTCTCCTTCGCGAGCGAAACGGATAAAGTCCCCATCCGCTTGGACAATTTCCCAGTTGTAGGGGTCGCCGTTGTTTTCGCTGAAGCGGTAGCCATTCCAAGGGCCTTCGGCGTAATTGGTGCGGACCATACCCTCACCGGCGAAGGAATCTCCCAGAAAAGACCGGGCGATGTCCTCAGTAGCAAAGTCCTCGTGCACAGCCGTGTCGATGCGAACATCCAGCTCTTCCTCGTCATTGAGGTCAAACACCGCATCGACGTAATAGCAGCCAGACAGAGAAAGGGCACCAATGAGAGAAATGAGGGCGAGGGACAACCGGGAACGAGTGAACATTGTTGTGACTTTCCGCTCAGACCGGTCCCGCCACGCACTCAGAACCTTCGACCTAGCCAGACTAGTTCGCGTGGGGCGACGGGTCCACCCCCGCGCGAAAACGCGCTACTGAAGAGGCCCTAGCAGGTAGCCCTCGAGGGTCGACTCGGGGCCCGAGGAACCACCGTGTTGGCCCTGGAACAGGCTGGTACCATCCATGCCACATAGCTGAAGGATGCGACTGGCGCCGCCTGGGTGCTTGCTGATCCAGTCAGTGAGGTCATAGATAGACCCGTCGACCACACTCCAACAGCTCTCTTCTGAGTCATTCATCGCCACTTGGTCCATGGTGAGCACGAGACCCTTCGGTGCGGCTTCCTCCCCCATGGGGGTGTCGGTCCACTCCTCCCCCTCTTGCACATCATCGGCGAGGCGCGTCTCGCCCGACATTTCAGAATCCGAGGGCAACTCTTCGACAGGCTCAGCGGGAGCGGCTGCGCAACCGGCAAGAACGAGAGGGACGAGGAGGAGAAGTGCTCGAGTGGTCATGCCCCGAGCGTATAGACGCGTGATGGGCTTTTACTGGATACTCGCTCCAATCGCTCCAACTGCAAGCTTCGCGATCTGAAGTTCCTTGTTGGTGAGGTGCGTCGATTGAGCGCGGAGCTGACGTCATCGGCGCTCCATCCCTCGAGTCGTTGAAAGAAGTTCACGACGGCGGCATCAACGTCTTCCGAGAGGTTTGCCCATGACGAGGCCTGCGAGCGGGGTGAATCCCATCCGCGTATCGACGGCGGTACCCCCTTCACGGCAGCAAGGGAGGAGCCATCACCCAACGGAAACGACAGCACGCACCGGATCACAATTAGGTTGAAGATTCAGGCCCTGGCGCCCACTATCTTCCAGCTCTCCTGCCAATTGCAATTCCGCCTACCAGCAATCCACTTAGAGCACCTGCCCCGAGGAGCGTCCAAGCGCCGTAGACCAGAGCCTCGTCCAGCCAGCTAGGTCCCGTGGGTGACGACTGCCCCACGAGTGCGACCGTTCCATCGCTATTCAAGACAACCTCATACCCTTCAGGAACCTCTTGGCCTTCAATTGAAGCTGCAGCCGAATCCACACCGGGACTAAAACCTGGCTCTTCTGGGCCGACCGGCAACAGGTCCTCGTTTAGGCCATCAAGCACAAGAGGGCTGGAGATACGCTGAATTGGAAGCTCGCCGTCACCCAATTTGCGCAATACAGCATTCATTTCTATCCGTGAACCGCCTTGACCTTTCCATTTCACCTTGTTGTCAGTTGGGCTCCGGAAACCATTTGTTTCCACGAGATCCCATCCGTCCTCCCATTCAAGCGAAACGAAGTAGCTCTCAGGCCAGCCGGTAATGTCCGGGACCGCGACAGCACCAGAAAGAACGACTTCCTCACCGTCGTAATTGGTGAGTCGATAACCTCCAGTTTGTGCTTTACATGTGACTTCACTGCTCTCTCGACCGGATTTCTTCTCACCCGACAATAAAGTCACATATGCGGCGCCCCGCCCGAGCGCCAACCCCTTTTCGGGGCCTCCGCCTGTGTAGTGAAGAAATTCCCCGTACGGGTTGAACCCTTGAGTGTTGTAGCTGCCAAGACCCTCACACGCGGTGTACACGTCCAGCTCGCGAGCCAGCTCCAATCCGCCGTAGTAATTACGATCATCTTCTTGGCGGTTGCCCGTATTATCTGCGAACCAGTAGCCAGCAAAGTACACCCAGGCATCCTTGGGGACCACCACCGAATTTACCCAACTCACTTCTACGGACTCTGCAGTTCGACCTTCTGAAATCCGGTCGCCACCGATTGAAATCTTGGTTCTCGCCTCGTAACAACCACTCAATAGCAGCGCGAGTGAGGCGATAGAGAGAGCCCCAAGAGCACTTCGGACTCTATTGCGTTGAGACTTCAACATCGCTCTAAGCCTCCCCTTCGACGGCTTCTAAAGATTCGGATTCGTCACCCGCGTCAGATTCACGCTTCTTTCGAGCGGCCAAAAACACAAAAACAGCGGCTACGGCCAGAGCCAAAACTCCGCCCCCCGCTAAACCAATCCACATTCCGGTGTTTGAGCCACTCGCACCCTCCGAAACAAGGTCTGCGAGATTTTGGGGCTCCAGAGGATCTACGGAATCGTCCGCAAACGCTCCAGCAAAATCAGGGTCATCGAACAAGTCGCTGGGCGAGTCAGCCTCATATCCTCCCCCAGGAGGCGGCACAAACACCCCTCCGGTGTCTCCCGAGTCTCCAGAATCTCCAGAATCTCCAGAATCCCCACCATCAAGCTCATCTGGTCGAGGAAGAATTTCGACGAATGGCACTTCCGGCTCTAGCTCAACAATGACGTCGGGGTCGATTCCGGGATTCAAAACCTCTGGGTCGACCAACGTAATTTGCCGTTTCTTTTCGACGCTTATCGAGGGTGACCATTTTCCAAAACTGGACTGTTGGCAGGCAACCTCTAAATTGTCCTGAATGCAGAATCCACCGTCTTCGGCCACTGCTGTGATTTCCCATGCGTCATCAACCAAAAAATTTACGGTGGATCCCCGGAACCCAGAGTCCGACTGATCTTCTTCCAAATATTGGACTACCGTAATTTTCTTCTCGCTGTCGCCGCTTGAGGAAACCTTGAACTGCGACGTTCCGCCTCCAGTCGAGGCTTGGATTCCCGCACCGCCCGCAAACCGGTATCCCACCCAACCATTTTTTTCCTCGTAGATGGCTTTGGAGTAGCCACTGTACAAGTCCAACACATATGTCGACGCGTTATCTTCCTGCGGGTCAGTAAACAAAACTGGGTCAACCACATGAAGGTGGGATACGGCAACGCTGCCATCTTCCTTCACCGTGACCCTAGTATCCAATTCGTAACAGCCTGTTACGAGCAGGACAGCCGAAAGTCCAATTGTTCCCGCTGCAGCTTTCGCGGCCAGCTTTTTCAACATTGGCATGTCTCCGGTACCTCTCCAGTTCTGCTAGCAGTTTGTTCCATGTTCTTGATTTACAGCTAACGTTACGTCGTTTCCGTTGGCATCTCGGCCCTCAATGAGAAACCGAACGTTATCTCCAATGTCCTTGTATCGGGCCCCGCTAATGGAAGCCTCCGCACTCACCCACTTGTCCTTCTCCGGGTCATATTTACCGTCCCACTTCATCTCGTGGTCTAGTTCAGCGCCATATTCGTTCTTTCGATAGGCCGTAATCGAGTCGATTCCCCAGTTGAAACGACCTTCGCTGCCTTTGGTACCGGGAATTTTTGCGTGGACTTCGGCGGTCAAGCGACTGTTTCGGCATGAGAACACAATCTCGTCGACGACAGGAAGAACCGGGATGGAATCGTCCGCTAGTTCTTCTTCAACGGGCTCTGGGTCGGACTCAGGAACAGATTCTGAGTCGGCCTCAGGAGCAGGATCTTGGTCGGCCTCAGGAGCAGGATCTTGGTCGGCCTCAGGAGCAGGCGACTCGGCCGCAGTTTCTCCGGGTTCTTCATCGATAGCGATGGCGTCGGGAGCTTCAAGAGTTTCGATGGCCTCAACCTGGGAAGACTCTGTCTCTGCTTCCACCTCACTCGCAGAATCGGGAGTGCAACCGGGGAGAAACGCAAGGAAAAGCACCAGAGGCAGAGCGACCGATTTCATATTGTGACCCTTTCCCTCAGTTCTACCCAACCCCAAAAAGGAAAAACCGTCAACTAACTTGAGTTCTTGGGGGGAGGGCTTTTCCATTAAGTGGCTTGACGTTAGGCCGAACAACTTGCAATTTCTCGCAGGGTTTGACGGTGTCTCTGGTTGATGAACGCAGGAGCCCTGTGCCGTTGTTCCCACTGATGGGCTGCTCCATTATCTATGCCTCCTCGGGCGGCAAGCCATCGGCCACATAGCGCCCGTGGCGAATCATAGATGAACTCGGACGAATCATCAGAGTAACCGAGGAGTCGCTCCAGCCCTACACCCGCTGACGGGCCCGGCCAACTGCGATGCTGTTTGCACACCCCCCGGGACTCGAACCCGGAACCCACTGATTAAGAGTCAGT
>Ga0181569_10004565_pt1 | contig 10645 bp, 7 predicted proteins | sample 101ome_19_FD_132452 | JGI IMG/M metagenome (GOLD analysis project Ga0181569, IMG submission 132452) | Coastal salt marsh microbial communities from the Groves Creek Marsh, Skidaway Island, Georgia - 101405AT metaG (megahit assembly) | ecosystem: Environmental > Aquatic > Marine > Intertidal zone... | reverse complement strand
GGAATGACGTCGGACAGATCCGGACGCCAACCCATCGCAAGCGCCGTATCAGTGATGTACTTCTCGGCATTACCAATGGTGACGGCACCAAAGCCATCGTGCAGCGTGCAGGCCCCTTCGCACAAACGATCTTGAGGGCAAACCCTACCGCACACTTCAGGGAGTGTGTTGGTCTGATGACTCAGTTCTGCCGCCTCGAAGAGACGCCCCTCTGCCAGTAGTTTTAGCCAGTTGGGTATCAAGTTATGAACCGGGCACTTCCACTCACAGTACGGATTTCCGCACTCCAGACATCGGTGGGACTGCTCAGCCGCGGTCTGCTCGGTAAATGGATCGTATATTTCGACAAACTCTTCTGTTCGAGACTGCATCGACCGCTTGTTAGGGCCGCGACGCTCGACATCGAGGAACTGGAATGGATTTGCTAATCGCTCAGTCATTGCGTCAGCCTCAATCTGTATAGCGGAATCGCGCTAGTAGTTGATGGAAGTCAGCCGCCTTGGGCTTTACCAACCAAAACTTACCAACGTAATCCTCGAAATTATCAAGAATGGTTTGTCCCCACTGGGAACCCGTTTCAGTGACAAATTCTTCGATGTTGTCACGCAAAAAGTGACGATGCGCTTCCGCGGCTTCACCGTTAATACGGTGTATTTCAACTAGCTCGCTATTGTAGTGATCAGGAAATACTCGATCTTGGTCGAGAACAAAGGCCATACCGCCTGTCATACCCGCGCCAAAGTTCAAGCCCGTCGCACCCAACACGGTGACACAACCTCCCGTCATGTACTCGCAGCAGTGGTCACCCGCGCCCTCAATCACCGCATGCGCGCCGGAGTTTCGGACTGCAAAGCGCTCTCCTGCGCAGCCCGATGCAAAGAGGCGGCCACCTGTGGCGCCATAAAGGCAGGTGTTACCAATAATGCTCGCATCGCGACTTTCAAACTGGCTATTTTCTGGTGGGTAAATCACCAGCTTTCCACCAGCCATACCCTTTCCAACATAGTCGTTACAGTCGCCAGCCAGATACATATGCAGGCCACCGGCATTCCATACACCAAAGCTCTGACCAGCCGTGCCCTTAAGTTTGAGAACAACGGGGGTATCTTCCATACCCAAATTGCCGTAGCGCTTAGCAATCTCCCCAGAGAGTCTGGCACCGATGGAACGATCGCAATTGGTCACCGTGAAGTCGAACTCCCCACCTCGCTTCGCCTCAATGGCTGGGAGCACCTGATCCAGAATCAGTGCAGCCTTTTCACCCTGATCAAAGGGAGGGTTGCGCTCAACCTCACAGAACTGCGGCTGATCAACTGCCGTTTCGTCAGTCCACGTTATCGGGTGCAAATCGAGGGAGTGTTGTTTCTCGGTTGCACCATCAATGTGGTCCAAAAGATCAACACGGCCAATGAGGTCCTCGAGCTTGGAAACACCCAAGGTTGCCATCCATTCACGGGTCTCTTCAGCGACAAATCGGAAGAAATTGACGACTCGCTCCACGTCACCCACAAAGTGCTCCTCTCGGAGCTGATCGTTTTGCGTTGCGACGCCGGTTGCGCAGTTATTGAGATGGCAGATACGGAGGTATTTACAACCCATCGCAATCATTGGCGCCGTGCCGAAGCCAAAGCTCTCTGCACCCAGAATAGCGGCTTTAACAACATCGAGACCGGTTTTCATGCCACCATCTGCTTGCACGCGAATCTTGCCACGCAGTCGGTTACCCCGCAGCGTTTGATGGACCTCAGCCAGACCCAGCTCCCAAGGAGAACCCGCGTGCCGAATGGACGTCAGGGGGCTAGCCGCGGTACCGCCGTCATAACCGGAAATGGTGATGAGGTCTGCGTAGGCTTTGGCCACACCTGCGGCGATTGTGCCGACCCCGGGCTCTGATACGAGTTTCACCGAGACTAAGGCGTCGGGGTTTACCTCTTTCAAGTCGAAGATTAACTGGGCCAAATCTTCGATCGAGTAAATATCGTGATGCGGTGGCGGCGATATCAGGGTGACGCCGGGGACCGAATAACGAAGGCGGGCGATAAGGTCATTGACCTTGCCGCCTGGCAACTGACCGCCTTCACCTGGCTTAGCGCCCTGTGCCACTTTGATCTGCAACACCTCAGCATTAACCAAGTAATGAGGCGTAACGCCGAATCGGCCGGATGCAATCTGCTTGATCTTAGACACACGATTGGTGCCATATCGCGCTGGATCTTCACCGCCTTCACCGCTGTTCGAACGCGCGCCAATCTCGTTCATACCCATAGCCAGCGCCTCATGCGCCTCCGGGGACAGCGCGCCCAGGGACATGCCTGCAGAGTCGAAGCGCTTGAGAATAGACTCAATCGGTTCAACCACATCCAATGCAATGGGTGTTGGGCTGGGCTTTAATTGGAGTAGGTCACGCAGGGCAGCAACCGGCCGTTCATTACAATGATCGGCATAGGTCTTGTAATCGCGCGTATCGTTACTGATCACCGCACGCTGCAAACTCATGACAACATCAGGGTTGTAGGCGTGGTACTCGCCACCGTGCACGTACTTCAATAAACCACCGGCAACCACTGGCTTGCGCTTAAGCCTGGCTGTACGTGCCAGCTGCTTCTGGTCGAATTCCAAATGAGCAAAACCAGCCCCGGCAATTCTTGAGGAGACCCCCCTGAACGCCATTTCAACCACTTCAGCGTCAAGGCCCACCGCTTCGAACAGCTGAGCACCGCGATAGCTGTTCACCGCTGAAATGCCCATCTTGGACATAATTTTAAGCAGGCCTTTATTGATGCCCTTTCGATAGTTCTTGTAGCAGACCGACGGCGCACCGAGGATCTCGCCATTGTTCAACTGATCAGTCAGTACGCTGTAAGCCAGGTAGGGATAGATCGCGGTCGCGCCAAAGCCCAACAAGCAGGCCGCCTGATGGGAATCTCGTGCACTCCCTGTTTCAATAATGAGGTTTGAGTCCGCGCGCAGACCATGGGCAATTAAGTGGTGATGCACCGCACCCGTGACAAGTAGGCTGTGAATGGGAATTCGCGATTCGGTAATACTGCGATCAGATAGCACTAAGACGCTGGCACCACCCGTCACGTGTGCAGCCGCCTCCTGACACAGTGTCTCAAGTCCCACTTTAAGCGTGGTTACTTCAGGATCGTACGTCGCATCAATGACTTGAACCTTCAAACCCGACTCATTCAGTGCAAGGATCGATTCGAACTTCCCTTGAGACAGAACAGGTGACGTCAAGCTGACACGCCGGGCGTGCCGTTCGGTTTCCTCAAATAAATTTCCTTCACCTCCAAGGTCGACCTCGAGCGACATCACAATCGCTTCTCTCAAAGGATCAATGGGTGGGTTGGTTACCTGTGCAAACTTTTGCCTGAAGTAGTCGTATAGCGATCGTTCTCTCGATGAGAGCACGGCCATGGGCGTGTCATCACCCATAGAGCCAACGGCTTCGTTACCTGATTCAGCTAAGGGCTTTAGAACCTGATCGCGCTCTTCCAGACTAACCTGGAACATCTTCTGGTAAACGTCGAGCTCATCGCCTTCAATGGGAGCCGATACCGTCGTGTCGTAAGAGGCCTCGATATGCCGCGCATTTTCACGCAACCACCGCTTGTAGGGCTTGCTGGTTTTCAGCTTATTATCGATGTCTTTAGTGTGCAGTACCTCACCGGTCTCGGTATCAATAACTAGGATTTGGCCCGGACCCACGCGGCCTTTGGCGACAACCGTCTCAGGCTCGTAGTGATAGGTACCAACCTCTGATGCGAGGGTGATAAAGCCGTCAGTCGTGGTTACCCAGCGAGCGGGTCGAAGCCCGTTTCGATCCAACAAACAACAAGCGTACCGGCCATCGGTCAGGACGATACCCGCTGGACCGTCCCAGGGCTCCATGTGCATGGCGTGATATTGGTAAAACGCCTTTAGGTCAGGATCGATGTCTTCGATATTCTGCCATGCTGGCGGGATAAGCATGCGGAGAGCTTTGGGTAACTCAACACCACCTGTCACCAGCAGCTCAAGCATATTATCCAGACTCGATGAGTCAGAGCCTGACTCGTTAACCAGTGGCGTGACGCTATGTAGATCGGGCAATAAGGGTGAGGAAAGCTTGGGCGTGCGTGCTTTCGACCAATTGCGGTTACCCTCGATCGTGTTGATCTCGCCGTTATGAGCCAGCATGCGGAAAGGCTGGGCTAATGGCCACTTCGGTAATGTGTTGGTGGAAAACCGCTGATGGAAAACACAAATTGCGGTCTCTAGAGTCTCGTCGCCCAAATCGGGAAAAAAGTGCTCAAGGTCGGCCGGCATCACCAGACCTTTATAGGAAATAACCCGATCTGACAGGCTGCAGATATAAAAGTCAGACTCATTTGCCAACGCCGTCTCGACACGACGTCGAATCATGAACAACCGAGCGGCCACCTCCTCATGGGTTGCGTCTTCCGCCTCTAGGAAGATTTGCTCGATAGCAGGCAGTTGCTCCAGCGCAATTTCGCCGCAGACATCCGGCTGCGTTGGTACGGTTCGCCATGTGGCCACAGAGAAATCAAATTCAGCAGCGGCAACGGCAAAGGCCTCTCTGACGCGTGTCTGGCTACCAGCGTCGGTCGACATAAACACCATGCCTACCGCATAGGTTGACTTCAGTTCACGCCCTAAAAGATCTCGCGCGCGGGCGCGCAAAAAGTCGGAGGGCATTTGGAGCAATAACCCACATCCGTCGCCCGTTTTTCCATCAGCGGCGATACCACCGCGGTGCGTCATGCAAGTGAGGGACTCAATAGCCGTCTGCAGCAACCTATGGCTTGCCACACCCTGCTGGTGTGCGATCATGCCAAAACCACAGTTATCCCGAAACTCGTCGGGATTGTATAAGCCGCGCACTTCGTTGTTCGTGCCAACGGTCGCCTTCACGATGCCTGATGACTTCATGTCTGAGCTTGCTCGCTTGATAAAACTGGGGCTTAACGCCATGAACGCGCAAAGCCAAAAAGGCCGCATAGTTTACACTTCTGGGCCTTTATCTACAATTTGCGTAAACGCAAGATGAGACCGCCTCATCTCTGGGGAGTTTTACAAGTTGAGCGCTATTTCGGATTCGTCGAGGACGGGAGTAACGAAGGCATTCCCCAGTGACTCAAGCAGCACGTAGCGGATTTTGCCCGCCTGAACTTTCTTATCGCCCTGCATCGCAGACATAAAGGCGTCGACACCCATACCATCGGGTGCATTGGTAGGAAGAGAGAAGGCTCGCAAGAAGTCGGTCAACGCCGCCACTGTGTCCGGCGCGATAGCGCCGCGACCAGCTGAAATCCGTGCGGCAATGGCCATACCGGCTGCCACTGCCTCGCCGTGCAACCAAACACCAAAGCCCAGTTCTTTCTCGATGGCATGACCAAAAGTGTGTCCGAAATTCAATATGGCTCTGACACCAGACTCGCGCTCATCCCGGTTAACGACATCGGCTTTGATCGCACAGCATCTTGCGATCACATCGGCCAACAGCGCTTCGTCACGCCTCACCAACGCGTCCGTGTGACGAACCAAGTCATCGAAGAAATTGGCGTCAGCGATCAAGCCGTACTTAATAACCTCGGCCATGCCCGCTGCGTATTCTCGGTCCGGTAAAGTCTCCAGTGTCTGAGTATCAATGATGACACCAATGGGCTGGTGAAAAGCGCCAATCAGATTTTTGCCCATCAGGTGGTTGACGCCCGTCTTTCCACCGACAGAAGAATCAACCTGTGACAGCAGCGTCGTTGGCACTTGAATGAAATCAGCACCGCGCAAGAACGAGGCGGCGGCAAATCCAGTCAAATCACCCACAACACCCCCGCCGAGCGCAATAAAAACGGTGCTACGCTCGTGCTTATCCGCTAGTGCGGCGCTCAAGACGCGCTCATAGGACGCAAGCGTCTTGTGCTGCTCACCGTCGGGTAATTCAACAACTGTCACTTTGCGACTAGTTTCGCCACTATCGCACAGCGCATCCAACATAGTTGATTGAAATAATGGGGCGACCGTCACGTTGGTAACGAGACACACGTTGCGATCACCCACAAGCGCACGCAACAGATCTCCCTGCGCCAGTAAGCCCTGACCTATGTGGATTGGGTAGCTTCTATCAGATGATTCTGCAGCAAGTCGTACCATTACCTCTGGTGTTCTATGACTCATGATTCACCCTTGTCGCGGACTTTAAGCTTTTCCGCAATGACCCCTGCGAGCCTTTTGGCGGAACCACCCGTTGATGCGACCGTAATATCCGCGACGTCACGATAGAGAGGTTCGCGGACAGCCATGATTTCCTCGAGCACTTGCCTAACATCCTTACCCGCCAAGAGCGGTCGCTTGGTCTTACCGGCAGTGCGACTGACCAGCGTCGACATAGACGCTTCTAAATACACAACCGTGCTCGCGCTCGACATGACAGCGCGATTTTCAGGCCTGAGAACAACGCCGCCCCCGGTCGCAATCACCACGTTATCTCTCGATGCGAAATCATTGACGACGGCGGACTCACGATCACGAAAACCCGACTCCCCTTCCACATCAAAAATCCAGGGGATATCTGCACCCGCCCGCTCCTGTATCACCTCGTCAAGATCGAAGAACGTTGCCTGCAAGTGCGCAGCAAGATGCCTGCCCACGGTTGATTTTCCGGCCCCGGGGGGACCGACCAAAAAGACGCGCATGTTATCCCTCGATTAAAAGCGTCTATAGCTTAATCGAGCAATACCTCAGAGAGAATGCGTGGCGTAATAAAGATCAGAGTCTCGACCTTCTTGTTTGTACTCACAGTACTTTTAAACAATGAGCCGACGCCAGGCATATCACCTAGAACGGGGACTTTCTGTACTTGAATGGTTTCCTCATTCTTGAACACGCCGCCTAATACAACCGTCTCACCATTGCCAACCAACACCTGTGTTGTCAGTTCAGTGGTATCAATCGAAGGCACATTTCCACCGTTTGCGCTGGGCACCAATTCACCGACGGAGTCTTGATTCACAACAAGGTCCAGTAAAATACGATCGTCAGGCGTGATATTCGGGGTGACGTCCAATTTCAAAACTGCCTCTTTAAATTGTGTCGTCGTTGCGCCTGATGCAGCGCCTTCCTGATAAGGAATTTCAGTACCTGACTTAATCGTTGCCTGCTGCTTGTCACCGGTAATCACTTTTGGCTGAGATACAATCTCGCCCTCACCCGCAGCTTCTAACGCCGCCAGTTCAGCAGACAAAAACAAGTCGTCAGAAGTGAAGCCCACGGCAAAGCCCGAGGTAGCCGAAGCAATGCCCAGGTCTACGAAAGGTGCTGTGGGTGGTGCGATGGCCGTGCCACCCTTAACAGCCTGGTTAATACCTGTCGTTGTCTCCATGTTGCCTGCGACAGAGAGAACCGAGTCAGCATCGCTTTCAAAATAACCGCCACCCCATTTGATCCCCAACTGCTCGTCAACATTGGAGGACGCGATCACAATTCGCGCTTCGATCATGACCTGTCGAATCGGGATATCGACGTTCTCGATGAGCGCCCGAATCTCATCAAGCTTAGCCGCAGTGTCTGTAACGATAATTGAGTTTGTTCTGTCATCAACCACCACGGAGCCGCGATCGGATACCAGAGAACCACCTTGCTCCGAGCCTGCGTCAAACAGCGTGACGACATTAGCTGCCTTGGCATAGCGGATCTGAATAAACTCTGATTTTAGGGGCGCGAGCTCCGCCAGCTGCTTATTTGCCTCGATTTCCTGACGCTCCCGCTCGGCTATCTCAGATGCAGGTGCAACCATGAGAACATTACCGACCTGTCGACTATCGAGACCTTTTGTCTTGAGCACTAGCTCCATCGCCTGATCCCATGGCACATTTTGAAGTCGCAGTGTGATGTTGCCCTCGACCGTATCCGATGTGACGAGATTCAGATCAGTGAAATCAGCAATCAGCTGCAGCACGGCGCGCACTTCAATATTCTGAAAATTCAATGATATACGGTCACCCACATAGCTAAATTCGCTTAGCCTCTGATCACGCTCTGCCTCCGAGAGAGGCTTTACGCTGACCACGTATTCGCCGCCTTGCTGGTATGCCAAATAATCGTAATAGCCATTAGCTTCGATCACGACTCTTGCACCGCGATCGGAGGGGGCGACCTCAATTTCAGAGACTGGCGTTGCGAAATCCGTTACGTCGTAGCGACGGCTCAGGGACTCAGCCACCTCGGTATCCATGAGCTCTAAACTGATACGGCTCCCCTCACTGAAGACATTGACATCTACACCGCTGTCACTGAGTGACAGCACGAGCTGGCCCTCATCATCACCACCCCTCCTGAACTCTATATCTTCGATGGCTGCTGATCGCGTGGACGAGCCCTCAAGGGCCTGCGGCGCCATCGCCTCTGACAGAGAAGGTACAGCATAAGACCCGCCTGAATCCGGCTGAACATTAAGCGTAAAGCGCCGACCTTCTGCGTAGGTTTCAAATTCGCCCAATCGCGACAGATTTACGATCATTCGGCTGCGATCTCCGGCAGTCAGTACCACGACGCTCGACGCGTTACCGTTTGGTAAAGCATAGCGCCGCTGCGGCAATTGATTTCCAGTATCGGGGAAATCGATAACAATCCTTGCAGGATCCTCGATGGTATAACTCGAAAAGTCAGCGGATACCTCATCATCAAATTCCAGCGAGATGGACAACTCACCGCTGGTCTGTGAATTGAAGCTGATGTCGGTAATGGTTTGTGCCGCTAAGGCCGAAGCAGAAATTAAACTTACCAGCAGGGAAGCCGTGGCATACCCATATCGCAGACATCTTGTAATTGCTGTTCCATTCACAAAACTATCCCCTTGCTTCATTGTGCACCCAACTCCAAGGTTCTTGGACGCTCAACCCAGCCATTCAAAGTCCCGTCGGTTACGATTTCCATGATCGCCACATACCCAGCACCAACATCAACCACTTTTCCGTGATCTGGGCCCACATAGTTGCCCTCGCGCACTCTGTGGATACCGCCACTCGGATCCCTTAGCAGGGCCCACTCTACACCCTGGCGCTCCAGTCGGCCCACGAGTAATAGTGAATCGACGTCAAACTGCTCCAGAAATTCTTTCGGTCGCGCACGGTCAGGGGCGACGGCCGATCGAAGTCGAAGCGTGGTCAGTTCTACCACTTCTATTGGACGATCAAAGGGTGAGCGCATCCCAGCGGCGGAATAAGCAAAAGCCTCATAGGCGGTAAACGTCGGGATTGGTTCGATCAGACCGCCGGGCCGTTTGGTTTTATCCTCAACAAATCGTTGAAGATCTGACATTTCCGATGAACCGCAGGCTGACAGTGTCACCATTATCAAGGTGACACCCAGCCAGTCACGCTTTGAGCGGCCACTACTCCACATCAGACTCATCTCTGTATCGGTATGTCTTTGCCATAATATCCATTCTCAACCCCGTGCTATCGTTGTCCTGCATCTCAATTTCAAAGTCATGCAAGGTTACGATGCGGGGTAAGCCAGCCATGCCTGAGACAAAGGCACCGAGATCGTGATAGGAACCAGTAGCCGAAATAGCGATGGGCAGCTCGACGTAGAACTCTTCCAAAACTTCCTCGAGCAGGCTGATCGCCTCGATACGCAATCCATTTAACTCGCCTTTGGATGAAATATCCTCCAAAAGGCCCGGGACCTCAGTGTCAGATGGCAACTGACTGACAAGCGCGCCGAAGCTCTGCCTCATCTCTTGCAGCTGTGCTTTGTATGCCTCTAAGTTCTCAGCTTCAAAAGACTTTCGCTCGAACTCCCGTCGCAAATCCAACTCTCTAGATTCCGAGGCCTCTAACCGGTCAGAAAGCGAAGACAGATGGTACGAGTATCCGAGCAACAAAATCAGGACGAATAGCAGCCCTATGACCGCAGCACGAGCCCCGATAGGCCACGAACCCACATTTTCAAAATCGAGATTGGCTAAGTCGATATCATTGAGCTCTTGGATTCGCTGCTGCCAACTCATTCCGATGCAACCTCATCAGATTTAGGGAGCCGGATTTGAACTGTGAGACTGAAACGCATCGCTGCGTCTCCCAACTCCTCAGCCGCACTGACCCCGCCAAGAGCAGGTTCTGTCAACCAATCAGAAGAATCCAGCCGACGCATCAAGCTTGAAACGCGGTTGTTGGACTCCGCGATACCTTCGATAGATACGGCATTACCCGATGCCGAAAGGCTCTTGTAATAAACGCCATCAGGTACCGTACGAACCAGCTCATCAAGAACCCTAACTATGATGGGGCGGTTCCCCTGCAGTTGCTGAATCACCCGCATTCGCTCCAATAAAAGCTGGCGTTGAGACCTGAGGTCACGAATTTCTGCAACGCGTGCGTCCACCAACGCAATATTATCGCTCAGGTAACGATTTCGGTCGTTTTGATGATCTATCTGCATACCGACAACCCGGTCGGCGACGACCAAAATTAAAACGGCCAACGCCGCAGCCAAGCCGAGCGAGGAATAAAACGTTCGCTGCCTCTCAGCTCTGAGCTCCTCACGCCAAGGCAGTAAATTAATATTTGCCATTACCCGAGAGCCCTCAGCGCTAAGCCGGCGGCAACCATCATTGCGGGGGCATCGCCACTGAGGG
>Ga0181569_10004562_pt1 | contig 10647 bp, 9 predicted proteins | sample 101ome_19_FD_132452 | JGI IMG/M metagenome (GOLD analysis project Ga0181569, IMG submission 132452) | Coastal salt marsh microbial communities from the Groves Creek Marsh, Skidaway Island, Georgia - 101405AT metaG (megahit assembly) | ecosystem: Environmental > Aquatic > Marine > Intertidal zone... | reverse complement strand
CATTCTATACTCGATCAAGCAGGAGAATTTAAATCCTTCTGGGAAGAAAAATTACTCTCAAAACAAAGAGAACTCACATTGATCACTTTTTCTTCAACCCTTGGAGTCAACCTCTTATTTGCTCTTCCCCTTATATTATTGGGACGAGGCTGGAAAAGGGAACACAGTGGTTTTGCCAAGTTTAACTTCTTTTGGGGACTCTTCATTCCTTTTGTACTCTGTTCGTCCTGTCTTACTCTACTCTCCACCATCGCCCATCAAAAAGTAATCGATGATGCCTTATCTACTCATCAGGCATCAGTGATTTCGAAAGACGATTTATCACATGGACCGATTCATGACCTATTAGCCAAGAGGGTATGTGAGGAAATGGGTGAAGAAACTTTCCACGCTCTTCCACCTTTTCAACAAGAAACTCAAATTGAATCCCTCGATCCAGCAGAGCATTTACTGGCCCGTTCTGTTATATCAACGGGACTTTTCGATTGGATTAAAATTTTAGAAAAAATTGATTCTTCAGCAAAATATCTCATCGGATTTGCGGTCTTAATTATTGTTTTCTCCACTATATTAATTCTGATGATTTTAAATGGTCACTTGGTTTGTGAAGTTCTCAACAAGCCTCATAAAGGAGCCCCATTTCAATCTGGGTCTTTAGTGCTCGCTCTCGCTTCAGTAGGTCCGTTTGTATGGGCAGATCAAGATACATGGGTAGCTGATCCTACCTATTTTCTAAGCTTAGCCATATTGCCCTATGCCCTATTATCCTTTATCCTGATGCTAAATAGTAAAGAATTACTTGGTAGAAAGTGCCCCACCGGGATCAGTGGTTCGATGTTGAATTTAGGAGCGACTCTTTCTTTCCTCTTTTTGGGTAGCAGTTCTTTCTACTTGGCATGGAATGAGAGATGGGGCGAGGCACCCGTAGGCCAAATTTTTGTGATCTTAATTGGAATCCTGATTTTAGTGGGATACTTCACTCTCAAAAACCAAAAATTATCGAATCGAATATCCGGTCTTGAGACTAGGTTTGATCAAATCAACTCTTCTAAGTCTTCCTAAATACCCTCTTTTTTGTGTATTTTAATCAAGAGGAATGGCTGAATCAGTTTTCCAGCGGAACCCATTTCCTTTTCTCGCCCCTAGATGTAGTCAAGGATTGTAATACCCAAGCCTCTCCAGTTGAGGAGTCGATCTTGATCAGTCTTTTATAAAGATAAGGTTTGGCATCTTGAGAGTAATATTCCGCACTGGTTAAAACAAACCTGCCATTTTTAGAATTCGAACTACTGAAGTTAGGTGGTGGAGGAATATTGACCGGTAAAGAAGGGGGTCGTTGTAAAACTTTATTCTCACCAAACAAACTTGAGAAGATTAAGATTAAAACAAAGCAACCAAGCGAATTACGAATGAATAACATAATGTTTTAATACCAGCTTGTTCAGGATTTCATCAAACAATTTTTTAAATTTAGATTGCCAAAAAAAAACTCCCTCGGCTTTGCCCAAACCGAGGAAGTGTAAGAGAGTAAATTTACTCAAAAAAAGTTCAATCATTACAAATTACGCTTTGCAACTTTTTTTTAACTTTTTAACTAAATTGTGGCCCTATTATTTTAGATAAGATCTTTCCTGTTATTTTTTTAAGTTTAATACTTCAGCGTTTTCGATTGAACAAAGAAACAAGCGTGTTACGAATATAAGCTGTGATTCGCTTGATTCTAAAAGGAGATATTTTATCATTCTTACTTCCCTGCTTAATTTGCATTGGATTTGCTTCGGGTTGTAGAAGTAAATCAGCAGTTTCGGTTCCGGATGCCCCACCTCCTTACGCCAGCTTCTCCGTGCCTCAGGAACGATATCAAACAGCTCAGGTTTATGGCGGACAACCCAATCTGACCTCACCTCCTCCTCCCTACATACCTCCACAGAGCGACCCGCCAAGTAATATAACTTTCAACCCAGCCATATCACTACCGCCGCCGAACAATCCTAGGGTAGGTGAATTGCGTCCATACCGATCAACCAACAACTTTTCCAACCGGAGAACCTCCCATCTTCAAAAATCAAACAACACAATTAGGTATACTCTTGAAGCCAAAAACAACCTTTGGGTCCTTGTCCAAGATCCTAAAGGTACTGAATTAGATTGGATTAAAATGAAGGCAGGAGATTCAAAATCGATATCTCATAAAGGTGCACTCACGATTACCTGCTCATCCGGCAATCAGCTAACAATAAAGGACAAAAACGGCAAGACTCTTGAAACCAACCCGAATATGAATGGTATTTCTATCGTTCGTTTACCGGGAGATTAATAAAGAGTTTTGATGAAATAACCGCTTATAATTGCTCGTCCGCATCGTCTTCCAGCAACTGGTCAGGTTTTTGATCGAATATAATATCAATAGAGGCGACAATACCTTGATCAAATTTGAAAGTGATTAAGCTCCAGTCATAGACTTGGCCAGTATTATCTTCCAAAACAGCTCTCCTGTAATCATAAAGATAATCTCCATCTTCGATCAATGATTGTCCATCAGCTGGACCCATAAACCGTTCTACTTCAAATCTATTTTTTCCAAGTAGTAAATGCTCTAGGTTAAATTTACTTAATGCTTGGTTGGTTGGACCGAGCGATATTGAATTAGAAGTTCTTGGATTCTGATTAACTATCGTTCGATTACAACCAACCCATCCAAAAATTAAAAAGGCAAATAAACTGGTAAAAAGAAACCTCAACATATTATTATAAAAGGTGAATGGCGGAGAGAACGGGATTCGAACCCGTGGAGGAACGATTAGCTCCTCACCGGTTTAGCAAACCAGCGCATTCGACCACTCTGCCATCTCTCCAAGTTTTTAATCTTTAACCAAACTAAATTCCAAGGTAAATCTCAAAATCTATTTCTTCATTATTTTACGGAGTGATAATAGATTTTTCTCGGCTAATTTGTCTCCTTGGCGTGCTGCGACTTCGAACCATTTCAGGGCCTCATCTGTATTCTTATTCACCCCTTTACCTCTAAGGTACATAATCCCAAGGTACCTGGCCGATTCGGCATCTCCTAAATTTGCACATTTTTCAAAAGATTTAAACGCATCGGCTGTAGAAGTGCTCGATCCGTTACCCCAGTAAGCCTTCTTGGCAGCCTCGCGGATCTGGGTGAGAGAAATTTCAGTTAATTCATTGTCAGCAATGACCAGATTATCGGGGATATCCTCTTGTTGTTTTAGAGCAAAACCTTCAGTCGTTTGTCCTTGATCCAAGCTTGTACTTACCCCGTAAGGAGAAGGAAGCCTCACTGTTGGTTGAGGTTGTGCAAGCTCGCTAGGAGTTTGAGCTTCATAAAGAGGTTCTTTAGGCTTGAGGTTATTGGCTTCGGGCAAATCCCCTAATGGCTCTTCAAGGTTCAAGGAATCACGAGAAAGGTCCAGTTCAGGCTCGAAAAGAGCACGATATTGCTCAAGCTTTTCTTCAGCACCATCTTGATAAATCTCTACGGCTTTTCTTATATAATTTAATGCTAGGTCTGGCTTAGGAGTGCTCATCAATCCATTGGCATAAAATTCGGCAGTCATAATCATAGCGGGTCCATATCCTCGATCTGCAGCTGCCTGGAAGTGAACAAATGCTAATTCGGGATCTTTTTTGACTCCAAGACCGTCCATAAAACATGTTCCTAAATAATAATGAGCTGCTGGTAATTTCTGCTCTATACCTTTTTGGAGAAGGGCGACTCCTTCGCTAAGCGAAACTGAACTTATTTGGTCGGAGAGAGTAAGATTGTGAAGCTTGATTAAAGCACTTTGTACACAGGCGGGAGCGTATCCAAGATTGGATGAGATTTCGTAGAATTCTGATGCTATTTTCATATCCGATTTCAGAATTGTTTGAATTTCCTCAGAAACGAACAGTTCAGCCAAGGTAAATGCCGCTATCGGATCTCCTATGGCTGCTTTCTTAATTAATGTGCCGTCAGGATCACGAAAGGATTTGAGTAAATATTTTGCCACTAATTTGGAATCTGGGCCTAACGGTTTCATCCTTGATAAATAACCTAATACAAAATTGCCAAGCCAGTGCCCACGACTTGCTGAATTCTCCGCGTAAAAACGGGCTTCTAAGTTAGAAACGGATAAGCCTTTATCGCCATGAAGGTGGCATAAAGCCAGAAAACCTTGAGCGTATGCATCTCCTGCTTCTGCGGCTTCAGTCAAGTCCGATAAATCGGAAGCAAGCCACCGCACGCCCTCGTTTCCAAACGATACTTGATCGATTAGCAGAAGAAATGAAATGTAAAAGAAGATTCGAAACATTTTACAAAAACTTATTAACATGATAATCTAACACATTAACAATCTCTTTTTAGACAATCCATACTCTTTTATTATTAATATCCAATGATCGATCCAACTGAAGGAACTTCTACCTTACACAACGCGGGTAAAGAACCTATTAGACAATTCGTTATTTATGCTGAGCATAAAGTTGGTTGGCTGAACGACTTTGTATCTTTGCTCAATGATGAGAATATTGATATTCTTGCGATATCTGTACTTGATACTACCGATAGTGCAGTCATCCGACTCATCTCTAACTACCCAAAGGATCTTGCTAGGTTATTAAAAAGTTTATCGATAAGCTTCACCGAAAGAATGGTCTTTGCTGTTGAATTAGAAAAGGATGACTCCATGCAAATTTTGACCAAAGCTCTTCTTCGCGCAGAGATTAATATCCATTATATCTACTCCTTTTTGCATCAACCCAATGGAAAGCCAATCGTGGCAATTGCGGTAGAAGAACAAGATACCGCCTTGGATGTTCTCCGGACTTACCAACTCAAGGTAATGTCGCAGGATGAGTTAAATAGATAGCCCTGTTTTCCAAGAGCTAGTAGATCAAAAACTCAATTGTCTGATTTCTGAAGGCTTGAACCTCCCTCTCCCATTGTTTTAGATAGTTGGCAGGATCAATATTTTGCCCATTCGACTTTAGGTAGTTCCACCATGCGGTTGAGCCTACATGTTTGTTAAATAAATTAGCTTCTGATTTCTTTGCTTCCTGAAATGGGTTGGGCGATTGCCAACGAGCGGTAAGTTGCATCATGGCAAATGCCATTTCTGTAGGTTCCCATGCAGTCCAGTTTTCAATCACTATGTACACGCCCCTTGTCGTTTCACCTGTGGGGGACACGCTATTGATAATTTTGTATGCGAGTCCTCTTAATTTCAACTCTTCCAACGCTCGCTTGACTTGACCAACGGTTTTACCTTCGAAAGTTAGTAACCTGAAAGGATGTTTAGTGCCTATTCCATGCTTAAAACTTCCGAGCTGTGCACCTAATCCAGTCATGGGGTATCCAGCCACAGAGTCCAGGGTAGGAATGTTCGGTGAAGTTGGAAGCCAATTTAGCCCGGTTTCTGGCCAAGTCATACTTCGCCTCCATCCTATCATAGGTATCAATGTGAGCTTTCCATTTTTGCGGACTTTTTCCTCAATCTTTAGGATGCCAGGAGTCTTTTTGGACCAAAGTGCTAATTCAGCTATGGTCATCCCATGAACAAAGGGCATAGGAAAGGCCCCAACATAACTGATCCATTCAGGATCTATCATAGGACCTGCCATCTTTAATCCTCCAAGCGGGTTGGGTCTATCCAGAACCACTACCTCAACTCCTTCCTCAAAGCATGCCTCCATTACATAACGCATACAACTTACATAAGTGTAGCACCGAACCCCAACATCTTGCAGATCAATGACTAGACAATCCAGTCCAGATAGCATTTTCGGAGTCGGTTTACGAAACTTGCCATATAAGGAATACACGGGAAGGTTCGTACGATGGTCTATCTTATCGTCAACGGGTACAGAAGCTTTCTCATCTCCATAGATACCATGCTCAGGGCCAAACAAAGCAGTGAGATTAACCTCAGAAGCCCGATGTAAAAGAAGGACTGTACTCAATCCTTTAGAATTTACACCAGCAGGATGAGTAAGGAGACCTACCCTTTTTCCCTTCAAAATATCAAACTTCCGATCTTCCAAGTGATCAACCCCAAGCTTAATCTTTGTTTGTGCGTTGGCAGACCCAAGAGCCAAAAACAACAACCCTGCAAGAAACAATCGAAGGAAGTTTTTGTACTTACTAAGCAGAAGACCTAAGGTTTTCATAATTTAAAATCACTCAATTTTTGTAGAACCTACTCAAAATTTTGTAAAGGAAGACTGTGGAAACTGCAAAAAAGACTCCTAAAACAGAACCTCCTAAAAACATGGGAGGGAAGGTATCAATCAATCGGATAAGCTCCTTGTAAGTAAAATGTGACCAATCATATTTCGCACTGAGTAATTTATTTTGGGGATAATCGACCCCTAACAATTTAAGCAGGATCATTCCGATTTTATAATCAGCAAAATAAATCGGACCCATAGTCAATGGATTTGAAATCCACTGAAGTGCTACAATTATGGGAAGGTTTGCCCTTACTAGTAAGGAGACAAAGAAAACCACTATCATTTGAATACCGACGATCGGTAATAAAGAAATCCAAATACCCCAAAAGAGGGCAGACTGGATTGGTTTTCCCTTAAATGACCAAAGGTATGATTTGGCATAGGCAGTATCCGAAAACCACTTCAAAACAGGATAACGGTGCACATTTGACCTTCTGGGTAATGGACGTAAAAATTTTTTTAATCTACGAATTCTTTTGAACCGTGCCTCTCTTGAGACAGGGCACTCGAGAGGTAAACTCTCCAGGATTTCAAGACATCTGTTTTTAAAAAGTTTAGGTCCGTCCTTCAGATTTTCATTGAGACCCAAAGACTTATCTCTGATTTCTAAAACTTCAACAGATGAGAATTCATGGTTGATTGTTTGCTTAATTTCTTCATCGCATGAGCCACAAAGAATAAAGGTTCTCTTGTTCAATTTTTTAGCTAGTAACAAGAGCTCATAGGGTCCCTTGCCCCTAAGCGAGGTGGCATCCAATCTACCCTCGCCAGTTAAAATGAAATCACATTGATTAATCTGCTCCTCAAGTCTTAACCAACGGGTTACTAAATCGAAGCCGGAAACCAATTTAACTTGACCTACCAAGGATAGACCAAAGCCAATTCCACCTGCGGCTCCAGTTCCAGGAAGTTCAGCCAGTTGATAAGCTTGGGGGAATATTTTGGCCAGTTTTTTTACTATTGCTTCCATGCCTTGTTCCAGTTCATCCACATTATCTGAAGATAACCCTTTTTGAGGCCCAAATTGATGAGTGGCTCCTTCTTTACCAAGCAAAGGATTGCTCACATCACAGGCAATAATCAGAGGAGGGATTCTTCCTAGCTTTGGACTTTTTTCTATAGATAAATCGTTCCAGGTTGCAGGAGATGGATGCTCAATCATTTCTCCACTTGAACTCTTTAATTCTAGACCAAGAACGCTAAGTGCGCCCAAGCCAGCATCATTTGTCGAACTTCCACCAATTCCAAGGAGTATTGCATCTGCACCATTTTCAGAGGCAAATGCGATCAAATCGCCAACTCCCAAAGTTGAGGTGTTCCAGGGATTTCTTTGCTCAGAAGAAAGATCACCCAAACCACAGACCGAAGCCATTTCAATGATAGCTAAGTTCCCTTGCCTTGGAAGATTTAAGTATGCACAGGTTTCTGCCCCAAGTAGATTCATGGAAACCCAACCAATTTGGGCATCCTTTAAAGCACCAAGAGAGTCTCTTGCTTGTACCACAGTTAACTCGCCCCCGTATCTACGACTGAGGATATCGACAAAGCCTTCTCCACCATCAGTCAAAGGACATAAAACCACCTCAATCCTATCCGACCATTCTAATGATGCCTGCTCCAAAATAGAACAGGCTTCATTCGCGGAGAATGAATCCTTAAATTTATCAAATGCGGCAAGGAGTCGCATGGAAATCCTTTAGTTAACGAACTTCTTTTTGAGTCGTTTCGTCAATCACTTTGTAGTTCTCCATATGATAGCTCTCGACTCCCTCAAAATTTAATAGCAAATCATAATTTTTTTCCAACCTGGTAAGAAGGGCGGCGTCTGGACCGCGCAACCTACGTAAAACAGCAGGGTGCAGGAAGATCTTAAAGTGAATTGATTCTGAACTATCGGCCTTGACCCGCTTAACCGCATTGGAGATCAAACGCTGTATTTCGATACTGATCGAGCGGGGCGACTTGATAATTCCACGGCCTTTACAGTAGGGGCAAGACTCGTAAACACCACTAGCATTACTCTCATCGTGACGCTGCCGAGTAATTTGCATAATGCCGAGTTCGGAGATTGGAAGAATATTATGTTTCGCCTTATCATCGGCCATCGCTCCTTTCATTTTCTGAAAAACCTTGCGTTGGTCTCCGCGGTTTTTCATGTCGATAAAATCGATGATGACCAAACCTCCGAGATTACGCAGTCTCATCTGTCGGGCGACTTCAACCGCAGCTTCGAGGTTAGCTTGTAAAATAAAGTTTTTTCCGTCCTTACGATTTCCTTTGTGACTTCCTGTATTAATATCAATGGAAACGAGTGCCTCGGTTTCCTCCATCACAATTTCCCCACCAGACGGTAACTTTACCCGCCTCATGAAAGTTTGTTCTATTTGGCGTTCCACATTGAATCTTTGGAAGATAGGAATCTCCTCGTCGAATAATGCAACCTTTGCCTTTGATTTAGGGGATATCCTTTGAATAGTTTCGATTAAACGAGTGTAATCATCCTGGTTATCAATCTGCACTCGGTCGACATCATCGGTAAGAAAATCACGGGCAGTTAAACCAACTAAATCAGGCTCTTCATAAAGTAGGCATGGATCCTTCTCGTGCTTGATTCTCGCCTCGATCTGATCCCATTGCTGCATCAAGATGTGCAAGTCTCTGACAAAGAAACGCTCCGGTTTATTCTGACCAACGGTTCGAATAATCACCCCCATTCCTTCGCGCAGAGATAAATTTCCAATAATCCGCTTAAGTCTTTTTCGCTCGGCTCGATCTTCAATTTTTCGGGATATACCACATTGACCGGCGTAAGGCATAAGAACCAAAAATCGTCCAGGCAAGGAAAGGTTGGTCGTAGTACGAGGCCCTTTACTGCCAATTTGTGCCTTGGTAATTTGAACTACAATATCTGATCCGATCGGGAAAACCCGAGGAATATCCGCAACTGATTTTGCCTCATTTTTGTTCGTGGTTTTCTTTTTGTTCTCCCGAACAATCTCGATCGATGGATCGTTATTGGCTCCAGGAAGCATATCCCAGTAATGTAAAAAAGCATTTTTCTCCTGCCCAATATCAACAAATGCAGCCTTCAAACCAGGTTCAAGATTTTGAACTTTGCCTTTGAAAATAGCACCAACCATCCGGTCTTTATCCAATCTTTCAATATCAAAGGATTGAAGAATGCCATTCTCCATCATGGCTACCCGTCTTTCCAGGGCCTCTGTGTTAATGATAATCTCTTTATAATCCTGATTTTTTTCCCTTCGGAAAAAAGCCATAATTCGCTCTCGGATTGGGCGATTTTTGGCCCGTTCCAAAGCCGCGTCTCTAAGCTCTTTTTTATCAATTAAGATAGGAGGCTTTTCGCGCGGGGCTAAGCTTAAATCGTTTTCAGGTAAATCATTACCCGAATTTTCATGATGCTTTAGTTTAGAATTTCGTTTAGAGGAGGCTTTTCGCCGATTTCTTCTGGCCATGATAGGTAGTGTTGAGGAATCCAAACCTCACCCATCTTAAAGGAATTTCTGTTAGCATTGGTTTCAAAGCATTGAGTTTCGATGACGAAATACACTTTGAACCATTCCCAACATTAAGAAACAGACTACCATGAAGGAACCCCCATAGCTTAAAAATGGGAGAGGCAACCCAGTGATGGGTGTAATTCCGATAGTCATTCCTATGTTGATGAAGATATGCATCATCAAAAGAACAGAAACACCAACTGCAAGCATAGAACCGAAACGGTCAGCAGATTTTGAGGCGACCCGAAGGCACCCGAAAACCACTAGGCAAAGCATGCCAATGGTTAATCCACCACCCAGCAGTCCTGATTCCTCAGCAATAACAGCGAAAATAAAGTCATTGTGAGCAACTGCGGTTGGTAAATATCCGAGCTTAGCCTGCATTCCTTCCCCAAGCCCTTTACCTGAGACACCACCAGTGGCGACAGCAATCAGAGCTTGGATACGATTCCAATTCGAACCGACACCATGAGGGTCTTCCACTTCGGGTGCAACAAAGGTTAGAATGCGTTTGCGTTGATAATCCTTGAGAGGGAGGAGTGATGTATCCTCGTAAGCCACCACGGCATCCGAGGGTTTTGGATTCTCTAGTTTGTATTGATAATAGTGGAATAAATCGAAGCTCAACAAGCCAAGCAAAACCACGAATACGACAAACGTGGAAACAAAAAATTTGGTTGGCATGCGGGCTACGTATAAAAGTGAAAAAGCAATGGGTGGGAATACCAAGGTCGACCCTAAATCTGGCTGTAAAAAAATCAAGAACATTGGCAAGGAAAAGCAGCCAGCTACTTTTAAGATTCCGCGCAATGAGTCCTGCATATCCCCAACCTTGGAGCGTGCGAGTAGACTCGCACCAAAAATCATTGTGGACCATTTGGCTACCTCT
>Ga0181569_10004549_pt1 | contig 10660 bp, 9 predicted proteins | sample 101ome_19_FD_132452 | JGI IMG/M metagenome (GOLD analysis project Ga0181569, IMG submission 132452) | Coastal salt marsh microbial communities from the Groves Creek Marsh, Skidaway Island, Georgia - 101405AT metaG (megahit assembly) | ecosystem: Environmental > Aquatic > Marine > Intertidal zone... | reverse complement strand
CAGCTCTGTCCTTCGGTGGTCGATAGGTGAACGTGATTTGAGAAGGTATACAGCTTCTTCGGATCGTGCTTCGAGAAGATGATCGGAAAGTTCCACTGAAAGCGATACTTCATTCCTTCAGCCCCATAGCCCATTGGGTTGTCTGGCCATACATTGATGGCGCGAACCGTATTATTGGCATGGTTGACACGCGTTAAGAATCCGCCGTAGCTACCCCCATAAACGATGTCGTTGTTGTTCGGATCAACGGCAATGTGCGCTGATTCACCACCCGCTGTCTCTTCCCAGTCGTCTTCGGTGATGCTATTGCCGTCTGAACGGTGGCGTACACGAATCGTTGAGTTGTCTTGCTGTGCTACGTATATGCGATACGGAAACGCATTGTCAGTGGTGACGCGGTAAAACTGCGCCGTAGGTTGGTTGTAATAGGTTGACCAGTTTTCACCGGCATCATTTGATACCTGAGCGCCTCCGTCGTCTGCGATGATCATGCGCTGGTTGTTTTCAGGTGCGATCCATAAATCGTGGTGGTCACCGTGCGGAGCGTTATAGGTCGAGAACGTTGATCCTCCATCTGTTGAGCGATGGTATTGCACATTCATCACATAAACAATGTCGGCATCTTGAGTGTCGGCATAAACGCGTGAATAGTACCATGCACGTTGACGCAATTTGCGTTCGTCGTTGACCTGCTTCCAGGTCGCGCCACCGTCTTCTGAGCGGTACAATCCGCCTTTTTCTTTGTGTTCAACAATGGCCCAAACACGGTCTTTTTGTACCGGAGAAACAGTAACACCCATGATACCAAGCGTTCCGGTCGGAAAGCCCTCGTTGGATGAGATCTCTGTCCAGGATTCTCCTGAATCTGTACTCTTCCATAGCTTAGAACCCGGTCCTCCACTACTTAAACTATAGGGGGTACGTTGCACACGCCAGGTTGACGCGTATAACACGCGTGAGTTGGTAGGATCGATAATTAGATCAACGGCTCCTGCCATATCGTTCACGTATAATACTTTGCGCCAGGTCGTTCCTCCGTCAGTTGACTTGTAGACACCTCGCTCTGTACTTGCTTTGTAAATATTACCCAAGACTGCAGCGTATACCACGTCTGGATTGTCAGGGTGAATACGCATGCGCGGAATGTGTCGACTGTCTGGAAGACCTTTTGATTCCCAGGTCTTTCCGCCGTCAACCGACTTCCATACGCCGTATCCCGAAGAGACATTACCGCGAACAGTAACTTCTCCGCCTCCTACATAAATGACGTTTGGATCGCTTTGGGCTACTTCAACCGAGCCAATGCTTCCGCCGAAATATCCGTCTGAAATATTTTTCCAGGTGTTTCCGGCATCGTCTGACTTCCACACTCCTCCTCCAGTAGCTCCGAAATAATAGGTGTTGGGTTGTCCAGGAACTCCTGTAACTGCCGCTGAACGTCCTCCTCGAAAGGGGCCAATCAAGCGATAATCTAAACTAGAGTAAGCGTCAGCAGCTTGCTGTGCTACAAGTGAAGTAAATGCTGAAAGTGCAAAAAAGAAGGCTAGAAAACTAGCCGAACGCAACTGTTTCATAAGGTCTTATTTTGTTTAAGGCCTTACAAATTAGAAAATATCGCGAAACGCTGATGCCTAAAGTGCTAAAATTTAAACGACTTGTATCGCGGCCTTACACAGGCAGATTGCCGCTCTCCTCCCAGTGATGAATCCAGCTCGACATGAGTGCAACCCAGTTGTCGTCATCGTTCAGACACGCAATGTGCTTGAAGGTCGATCCGCCTGCTTCGATGAATTCTTCTTCACCCTCCATCGCAATTTCTTCTAGGGTTTCGAGGCAATCGGCCACAAAAGCCGGCGTAATCACCGCAAGGCGTTTTTTGCCTTCTTTGGCAAAGCGTTCGAATTCATAATCTGTGTAGGGACGAAGCCATTGGTCCCCGGCCAAACGCGACTGAAACGAACTACTCACCTTCTCGGCGTCAAGACCTATATAATGGCGTACTGCTTCGGTGGTGGCAAAACACTGATGGCGGTAACAGGTGTGGTGTGCAACGGAGTTCACGCTGCAGCACTGACCGTCAATTTTACAGTGAAATTTGGTCGGATCTGATTTGCGAATATGACGCTCTGGAATACCGTGGTACGAAAACAAGAGATGGTCGTACTCGTAGTCTTTCAATTGTTCTTTGATACTATCCCCCAGCACCTTGATGTAATCCGGGCTTTTGTAAAAGGCTCCAAGCGTTGAAACCTTCATGTGTTTGAAATGCTTTTGCTGTTCTTCAAGCGCCTTTACCACCACAGTCTCGTAACTACTCATGGCGTAATGCGGATAAAGCGGTACCAACAAGACCTCTTCAACGCCCTTGGCATCAAGCTCAGCAAGGGCCTTGTGAATGCTCATGCTCCCATAACGCATCCCCAATGCGACCGGTAGTTCAGTATGCTCCTGCACTTTCTTCTGAAAGCGTTCAGAAATCACAATGAGCGGAGAACCCTCTTTCCACCAAATCTTAGCATAGGCCTTTGCCGAACGTTTCGGACGAACATTTAGTATGATCCCCCTGACCAACAGAGCCCTAAGGGCAGACGGCACATCAATAACGCGCTTGTCCATCAAAAACTCGTCGAGGTAAGGTTTTACCGCTTTTTTGGTCGGTGCGTCTGGCGAACCCAGATTTACAAGTAGTACTCCTTTCTTCACAATCACAATTTTTTGGTGGTACAAAAATACGGCCTATCGCTTGAAGTCGGCTAGGTACTTCTTAGGAGTAGTCCCGAATTTCTTTTTAAAGGCCGCAATGAAATGGCTTGCCGTACTGTATCCTACCCGGGCCCCCACATCGGCCACGCTATAGGTGTTTGTCAACAGCAATTTGCGGGCATAATCTAATTTGTAGTCGAGCAAAAACGCAAAAACCGAGTCTCCGTAGACCTCTTTAAAGCCCTCTTTTAATCTTCCGATCGGGAGGTCAACCTGCTCAGCAAGGGCCTCTAAACTAGGCGGCTCTGCCATAGAGGCAATGAGAAGATCTTTTGCCTTTCGAATCTTTCGCATGTTTTCGTCATCGGCCAGATAAGGGCATTTTTCAAGATCGGCATCGTCGACTCTATTAAAAAAAAGCGCCATGATCTCGAGCGCCTTTGATTTGAAATACAAACGCTGAACAGACGCATGCAAGCTGTAATACATCAATTGGTTTAGCGGAATGGCCATGGCCGGGCGAATCTCGTCTTGACTGTAATACTTCTTTTCAGCCGCATTACCGTTGAAAAACGGAATCACCTTGCTCTCTTCTGAAAACCACGTATGCAGCTGTTCAAGGTCAATTACAATGGATAAAACCGCGCCCCCCGCACCTAATTCAAGATCTATCGGCAAGGCCTTCTGTGTATTAAAAAGCAATAGCATCTGGTCTTCTTGCGCCTCAAGTTGGTAACTGCGGTTGTTGTACCAAAACTGAGCATGACCCTTAAGCACAAAATGAAATTGAACGGCCTCAAGGGAGAGGTCGTCGTACTGATAGCTGTTACTTTCGTTCTCGTTTTCAAAACGGTATACCGAACAGCGCTCATTAATTTGAAAAACAGAAGGCTTCATCTAGCGTTATTTTTTTGAGAAACAAAGATACTTCAATTCAAAAAAGACTAATTTAAAAAGAGTCTAAATAGAAATATCTAGGGTCAAAATACTGTTATTCTGGTACTTACAAAAAATAACGCATTCCTAATCCATCATTTAACTGCATTTAACGCGCTGAAGACGTTTAGCGTTATTTTAAGCTGACTTCTGCACTTAATTTTGTGTTGCTTTTCAAGCAAGCAACCTACAGATGCTCGAGAACTTTTACGCCATAGGCGTTAGCTATATCAAAACAGACGCAGAGACGCGCGGCAAATTCAGTATTGACGGTGCCCGTGGCGAATCGCTTAGCCATGACGCGCTCGACTTGGGCATTGAGGCCCTGATCGTGATTTCAACCTGCAACCGCACAGAGCTCTACGGATTTGCCTCTTCACCCGACCAGCTCATTGACCTGCTCTGTAAACACACCAAAGGAGATGCTGACCTTTTCAAAACAGAAGGGTATGTCTTTCAAAACGAACAAGCCGTCAATCACCTTTTCAGAGTGGGGACAGGCCTTGACAGTCAGATCTTAGGAGACTTCGAAATCATCTCGCAGATCAAACAGGCCTTCAGAAGGTCAAAGGCCTTACAACTGAATAACGTCTTTCTTGAACGTCTTGTGAATGCTGTCATTCAGGCTTCAAAACGGATCAAGAATCAAACAGAAATCTCAAGCGGAGCCACTTCAGTTTCGTTCGCCTCGGTGCGCTATCTGCTTGAGAATATTCCCAACATCAGCGAGAAAAACTTACTGCTCTTCGGGACCGGAAAAATCGGTCGCAATACCTGTGAAAACCTAGTCAAGCACACGAGCAATAAGCATATCACCTTGATTAATCGAACGCGCTCCACCGCCGAAGAGATCGCAGGCAAGTTCGAACTCAACGTCAAAGGATACGAAGAACTTCAAACCGAAATCCGCAAAGCCGATGTACTGATTGTTGCCACCGGCGCACAGAAGCCGACGGTGACCAAGGCGCTGCTTTACCTCAAAAAGCCGCTCACTATTCTCGATCTTTCTGTTCCTAAAAATGTCGCCTCAGAGGTAGGAACTCTCGATCAAGTGAATGTCGTCGATATTGACGATTTGTCTAAGATCACAGACGACACGCTTGAGCGTAGAAAATCTCAAGTGCCTTTGGCAGAAGAAATCATAGACGAAATCAAAGGGGAGTTTCTGACCTGGGTCGACAACCGCAAATTTGCAGCCACTATTGCGGCTCTCAAAGAACGTCTCAGTCAATTCAAAGAAGAAGAACGCGCCTACCTTTTGAAAAAATCAAAAAGCAGTACAGGGGCGAAACACAGTGAAGTGATCGACGACTTTGGCGACCGCCTGGTTCAGAAAATCACCAAGCAATTTGCCAACTTCTTGCGCGCAAGCGACGACGATATTGAGCAAAAGATGCAGCTTATTGAGGCCCTGTTCGAACTTGAAAAAGAGGGGGAATGAGCACAACACTTCGCATAGGAACACGAGATAGCGCGCTGGCCCTTTGGCAAGCCGAAAAGGTGAAGTGCGCGTTAGAAGAATCGGGTACCGCCTGCGAAATCGTTCCGATCAAATCAGAAGGAGACCTCAACCTAACTACCCCAATCTATCAAATGGGGCTCACAGGTGTGTTCACAAAAACTCTAGACGCAGCGCTTTTGAGCAATCACATCGACTTAGCAGTGCATTCACTCAAAGATGTTCCTACACTTTTGGCCGAGGGATTGACCCTTTCAGCCATCCTTAAACGTGCCAATCCGCAAGACGTACTCGTAAAAGGCAGTGGCACCGACTCGAATACCATCGCCACCGGAAGCTTACGGCGCAAGGCGCAATGGCTCAATCGTTATCCTAAAGATCAGGTGATAGACTTGAGAGGTAATGTTCAGACCCGATTGAACAAAGTGGCAGAACAGCCTATAATAGGTGGAATATTCGCGGCCGCAGGGCTCGAGCGCCTCGGCCTTGACGCCCTGCAGATTGAACCTCTACCGTGGATGATTCCCGCTCCGGCACAAGGAGCGATCGCAGTCGCCACCCGTATGTACGACGAAAAAGCAATTGCCGTATGCAAAAGCTTGAACGATGAGGACACCACGCTCGCAGTAACCATAGAGCGTGAATTCTTAAGAAGGCTTGAAGGAGGGTGCAGCTCTCCCATAGGAGCCTATGCCTACCTTGAAAATGGAGTGCTCTATTTTAAAGGCGGACTCTTCAGCCTTGACGGATCTAAAGCCGTTGTTGTAGAACGACGTCTTCCACAAGATGAGGCCCTAGAGCACATTGACAGCTTAGTGAACGAAGTGCTCGAGAATGGCGGAAGTGCAATTTTAAAATCTATTCGCGATGGTCAGCATTCTTAGCACCAAAATCCTTGAGGATGCCGTATACGAAAGGCTGTTAGCTGCAGGCCACGCATTGACGCATTACAACGCGCTCGAAGCAGAGCACTTTCCGTTCAGTTCGGCCCCCTATCCGGTCTATGTGTGTAGCAGTCAGAACGCCGTGGCAGCACTGAAGGAATACTGGCATCGCCAAGACGAAAAAATCCTGCTAAACGCCCAATGGTTTTGTGTGGGCGAGCAGACCGCCAATGCCCTGGCCGACCTTGGAATAAAGGTAACAGCACAAGCAGAAAACGCCGCTACGCTGATCGAAGATCACTTGAAGCCGCTTCAAACCAAGCCCCTCTGGTTCACAGGAGTTCGAAAGACTGCTGCCCTCGAACATTTCATTCGTGAAAAAGGATGCGATTATATGGATTGTTACATGACGCGGGCCGTTGAAAAAACGTTCTCAAATACTTTCGACGCCGTTCTGTTTTTTAGCCCCAGTGGCATCGATAGCTACCTGAAATACAACGCCCTAAGCGATAGCACACTTGCCTGCTGCATCGGAGAAACCACTGCTGAGGCCGTAAAAGCACACAGCTCAAATTTGCTTGTTTCGAAGAAGGCAGGCGCCATGCACCTCGCTGTTGAGGTGATCAACCACTTTAAAAAAGAACTATGACGACTCCTAAAAACGACCTCTACCTCAAAGCCCTTCGTGGAGAAACCGTAAATCGGCCACCCGTTTGGATGATGCGCCAAGCAGGGCGGTACTTACCTGAATTCATGGAACTGCGTGAGAAGTACGACTTCTTCACCCGCTGTCAAACCCCTGAACTGGCCTCTGAGATTACAGTTCAGCCTTTGAGAAGGTTTGGGATGGATGCGGCCATCTTGTTCAGTGATATTTTGGTGGTACCTCAGGCGATGAACATCGATGTAGAGATGCGTCCTGGTTTCGGGCCCTATCTGCCCAACCCCATTCGAACCAAAGAAGACCTTGACCGCGTCATTGTACCAGACGTGCACGAGACCTTAGGATATGTCTTTGAGGCCGTAAAGATGACCCTTGAAAAGCTCGACAACAGTGTTCCGCTGATAGGATTTGCTGGTTCGCCATGGACGATCTTGTGCTACAGTGTTCAAGGGCAAGGCAGTAAAAACTTTGACCTGGCCAAATCGCTCTGCTTCTCTCAACCCGAAGTGGCGCATGCCCTGTTGCAAAAAATTACCGACACCACGATTGCCTACCTCAAGGCTAAAGTAGCAGCTGGTGTTCATGCATTGCAAATCTTCGACTCGTGGGGAGGAATGCTCGGCCCTGAAGACTACAATGAATTTTCACTGCAATACATGCGTCAGATTGTTGATGCGCTTAAAGACCTCGCTCCGGTAACCCTCTTCGGTAAAGGATGCTGGTTTGCGCTCTCAGACATGGCCGAAACCGGTGCGTCTGCCCTTGGGGTCGACTGGACCTGTTCGCCGCGTAACGCGCGTTACCTCAGCAAAGGCAAAATCACCCTTCAGGGTAATTACGATCCAGCACGACTGCTATCGCCTGTTTCGCGCATCAAAGCCGACGTGCGTCAAATGATCGACGGATTCGGTAAAGACCGTTATATCGTCAACCTAGGCCACGGTATTCTACCCAACATTCCCGTCGAGCATGCAAAAGCTTTTATCGACGCCGTAAAGAATTACCACTAACTACCATTTGCACCCATGAGCAGACTAAAAGACTCCTTCTACGCCTACATTCAAACCCTTCAAGATCAGATATGTGCCGCCCTTGAGGCCGAAGACGGCGGAGCCACTTTTCAAGAAGATCTTTGGGAACGGCCCGGAGGAGGGGGCGGACGCACCCGCGTCATCGAAAACGGTAACGTTTTTGAAAAGGGCGGGGTGAACATTTCGGCGGTACACGGCGAGCTTCCCGATACGATGAAAGCCTATTTCAAGGTTGAAGAAGGAGATTTTTTCGCCTGCGGATTGTCACTAGTCATTCACCCTAAGAATCCGATGGTGCCCACGGTGCATGCCAATTGGCGGTATTTTGAAATGTACAACAAACAGGGAGAAATTGTAGACGCTTGGTTTGGAGGCGGACAAGACCTGACTCCCTATTATCTTTTTGAAGAAGATGACAAGCACTTTCACCAGGTATGCAAACACGCCTGTGACGCGCACGACCCTGCCTTTTATCCGAAATACAAGAAGCAGTGTGACGCCTATTTCTGGAACGCCCACCGCAATGAGGCGCGAGGCGTTGGTGGACTGTTTTTTGATTACCTGAAAGCCCTCCCAGAGCGGAGTATGCAACAGTGGTATGACTTTGTTACCGAGGTCGGAAATAGCTTCATCGAGGCCTATATACCCATTGTGAATCGTCGTAAATCACTTTCATACACTGATGCGCAACGGGATTGGCAAGAAATTCGAAGAGGGCGTTATGTAGAATTCAACTTAGTGCACGATAAAGGCACCTTGTTTGGATTGAAAACTAACGGCCGTATCGAAAGTATCTTAATGAGTCTTCCGGCTCATGTGCAGTGGCGTTACAATCACCAACCCGAAAAAGGCTCAGAAGAGGCGCGTCTCATTGAGGTACTTGAAAATCCAAAAGCATGGGTGTGACCGAATTATTGAAAATACCAATGTATCAGGTAGACGCCTTCACTGCGAAGGTGTTCTCAGGAAACCCTGCGGCAGTCTGTCTGCTCGATGCGCCCATGGATGAGGCCGTCATGCAGGCCATCGCCGCCGAAAACAATCTTGCAGAAACCGCATTTGTACGCATCGACCTAAAGCCCTTCGAGTTGCGCTGGTTCACGCCAACTACAGAGGTGGCCCTTTGCGGACACGCTACACTGGCCGCAGCTCATGTGTTATTCTCAGAAGGCATCGCCCAAAATAACTCCATTGACTTTCAAAGTCTTCAGTCGGGTATACTATCGGTAAGTCGTGCAGAATCGAATAGCTATACGCTCGATTTTCCTGCAGATCAATTAGAGCCTTATGCCCTTTCAAGCCATCTTATTGAAGTGGTAGGAACCCCCGTTCTAGATGGACAAAAAGGAGTTTCAGATTTGATCTTAAGGCTTGATTCAGCAGAAAGCGTCCGCCTGGCCAGCCCAGACTTGCAACGCATTCAAACGATGCCCTTTCGCGGAGTGATTCTTACCGCAAAAGGCGAGGGAGAAATCGATTTTGTTTCTCGGTTTTTTGGCCCGGCGGTGGGCGTCGATGAAGACCCTGTAACCGGTTCAGCCCATACCTCATTAGCCGTTTATTGGTCTAAAAGACTAGGCAAAACTAAAATGACTGCCTACCAAGCCTCTCAGAGAGGTGGCACCTTACTATGTGAACTCAAAGGGGATCGTGTGCTGCTCAGCGGTGACGCATACCTCTATTTAAAAGGAGAAATTTATGTACCCCATCATTAGAAACCGTCGCTTGAGACAAAATGCCGCAATCAGAGCACTCGTCCAAGAAACCCAGCTCAGTGTAAATGATTTCTTGGTCCCTCTTTTTGTGGTCGAAGGACAAGGTGTTAAGGAAGAAATTTTATCCATGCCTGGTCAGTATAGAATGAGTCTCGACCAGTTGCAGCAAGAAATCAAAGAGCTTCATGCCTTGCACTTAAAAGGAGTGCTCTTATTCGCAAAGGCAGATCAAAAGCTCAAAGACAATGCAGGAACCGAGGCGTTCAATGAGAATGGACTCATGCAGCGGGCGATAAAGACGGTCAAACAGGTGTGTCCAGAAATGTTAGTATTCACAGATGTGGCCTTAGATCCCTATTCCATATACGGCCACGATGGCATTGTGGCCGCGGGCAAGGTGCTCAACGACCCTACGGTTGAGGCGCTTTGTAAAATGAGTGTTTCGCATGCACGTGCAGGCGCCGATTTTGTTGCTCCTAGTGACATGATGGACGGACGTGTCATCCAAATCAGGCAAGCACTCGATGCTGCCGGATACGAAGACGTGGGCATCCTTTCGTATGCGGCTAAATACGCAAGTGCACATTACGGGCCGTTTCGAGACGCCTTAGATTCTGCCCCAGTAGCAGGTGAAGAAATACCACGCGATAAAAAGACCTATCAAATGGATCCCGCAAATCGCAAGGAGGCCCTAAAAGAAGCCCTCATGGACCAAGAAGAAGGAGCGGATATCTTGATGGTGAAGCCGGGGCTGGCCTATCTCGATATCGTTCGCGACCTTAAAAATGAAGTAATGCTTCCGATTGCGGTATACCAGGTCTCAGGCGAATATGCCATGATCAAGGCCGCTGCCGAAAAGGGCTGGGTAGAATACGAACCCATCGTACTCGAACAGTTGCTCTCATTCAAGCGGGCAGGGGCAGACATCATCGCCACTTATTTCGCAAAAGAAGTCGCTTCTTTACTTTGACGTCCTTTGACGCGCCCGAAAAAATCTACCTGTTTAAAAGAGTCGTCTTTGATGCGAATGACTTTGACGCGCTTATCCTCAAGACCCTTGTCTATTTCAAAGATAGAGCTGCGTCTTCGCCGAATCGTTTCTTGAACGACGTTGTCTATTTCCTTAATAGAAGCTCGAAGCTTTTTGATACGACTCTCATACGATAGATCTTTTTCGTATGAATTTTGCAGCTCGGGGTATTCTACTGTATTTGGAAAGGCGTCGACTATAGTCTTCAAAATAAAGAAGTCTTCGGTTGATAAGCGTT
>Ga0181569_10004546_pt1 | contig 10666 bp, 9 predicted proteins | sample 101ome_19_FD_132452 | JGI IMG/M metagenome (GOLD analysis project Ga0181569, IMG submission 132452) | Coastal salt marsh microbial communities from the Groves Creek Marsh, Skidaway Island, Georgia - 101405AT metaG (megahit assembly) | ecosystem: Environmental > Aquatic > Marine > Intertidal zone... | reverse complement strand
GCTAAATTTGCAGTTGAATCCAGCAATCGGTACACGCTTGAGCAAACGGTAGCACTGGTGAAGCGAATTAAGGCGTGGGGACGTCAGTGAGGTGAGGGGCATGTGGACACGTAAAGCAGCCTTCACCTTCACCGGCGGTATTGCGCTCGTGCTCATTGGGATGATGATTTCCAATCAGCAGATGATGATTCTAGGTCTCAGTTTGGTAGCCTTCATCGTGGTGAACTCTTGGATCTCAGGTCACGGCGACGTTGAAGTTCAACGCACGTTGTCCGCAGACAACCTGTACAAAGGTGATGACCTCTACGTGGAACTTCTCGTCACCAACCGCAGCAATCGCAAGACTCAGATGCTGGACATTTACGACAACATCCCCCACGAGATGAAATTGCGAAGCGGGTTGAACCAAATGCAGTTGAACCTCCGCCCCGGAGAGAGCGCTCGTATTCGGTACGTGCTTCGCTGTCCTCTGCGAGGGCACTACTCCATCGGACCGGTATCGTTGCGGGCTCGCAACACGTTCAACCTCGGTGTTGAGGAAATGTACGTTGATCATCACAGCGACATCGTCATCTTCCCGCAAATCAAAGACATCGAGGAAGCCTTCCTTCGTAGCCGAACGCCCAAGATGTACACGGGAGCAACCACCCTGCGAACACCAGGACAAGGTTCGGAATTCTACTCGCTTCGTGAATACGTTCCCGGTGACCCGTTCAAGAACATCAACTGGAAGGCATTTGCCCGTACTGGGGAACTGATGGTGAACGAAAAATGCCGTGATGCCGTGACGGACCTTTACCTGATTCTCGACAGCAGAGACCTCGCACGCATCGGTACGGTGCTGAAGAACCCACTCGAGATGGGCACCGTTTCGGCAGCGAGTCTAGCGGCGTTTTTCCTCAAACGTAGGGACTCGGTCGCACTCGCCATTTACGACGAGAAATTGTCCTATCTTCCACCCGATACCGGGGACAAGCAGTATTTCAAAATCCTCAGTGCGCTTGCTGGCGTGACCCCGAAGGGCGCCATGCCGTTGCAGGCGGTGACCAATTCTCTAAGCGGTCGTTTCAGCCGAGGGAGTCCTGTGTTCATCATTTCCTCCTGTGAGGGCGACGGCACCGTGCCTGCGGCCGTTCGTGATTTGGTTGGCCGAGGTCACGAAGTCACCGTTCTTTCACCCTCCAGCGTGGACTTTGAGCGTCTTGTCAGCCGCATTCCACGAATGTCCTATGAGGTGCTCAAGTTGGAACGCCAGAACCGGTTGACCACCTTGGCCGGTTCAGGGGCCCAGGTGATTGACTGGATGCCCGACATGGATTTGTCGCAAGCACTGATGCAGGTGAGGGGGTACTGAAATGGCAGGTGAAGTCGGTCTTCAATCGGATGTCTACCTCGAGGGGACAGCGAAGCCGCGCACCCTTCATCTCAAGAATCTGCGAAAGCAATGGCAAATTTTGGCCTTGCAGATTTTGGCGACTGTGGCCCTCATCGCCATGTACCTTGAGGTGGTCTCCACCTACGTTGTTGGTTCGATTGACCACACCATTCTGTTTGACACCATCGAACTCCTCATTTCCGACCAGTTGCCTCTTGGAGACTGGTTGACAGGTGAGGGAAGAGAAGGCATGGGGCGTTTCTTTGTGCCGCTGGTTTTGGGATTGAGTCTCGGAGGATTGATGGCGTTCATCGCTTTCCAGACGCCGAAAGTTCAGCAGCGAATCAAACTCGGCTTCATCGTCGGCCTCATTGTGCTACTCGTCGGCCGTTTGATGCTCTCCTGGTTTGCTGGCATGTTGTTCTCCTTTGACCTGCGGCTACCGACCAACTCCGAATTGGAAACCTTGCAGTGGCCGCTGTTGATGATCATGTCCCTGCTGATTCTGTTCATCTACTTGCTACCGGTCATCATGGGGACCCGGGGTATCTGGGGACTTTCTCGCCGTTCCATTGCATGGGCCATCGGTTTTACCTTGCTCTTCTTGGGTATTCACGCCATTCTAACCTTCCCACTCATCAAATCCCAACTTGGTTCATACGGCGGTGCGCTTGCCACGCTGGAGAGCCAAACCTCCGACCCAACCATCGGCCTCTTCGGGCTCAAATTGGTGACGCAGGAGCAATTCAACCTCATTCTCATCGCTGTTCTCATCATGGTGTTTCAAGAAGCAAGCTACGGTGTCATTCGCAACCTCGAGTATGCGTTCCGTCTCCCAGAGTCCTGCAAGCGGGACCCTGAATATGTTCGACAGATGGACAACGTTCTCAACACCCACTTGCGCCACACCTTCCTGTTCCTCGGACTCACCGGTTTGGCCACCATGGTGGCACTCGGTTTCCACAAGGTGCTGCTCACCGTTGTCTCGGACACCACGGGCAGTCAGTGGGCAGGTCAAGTATCGGAATCCATCGAACTGACGTTGACCTATGGGTTGGTCATCTCCGCCCTGCTGTTCCTCAGCATCATGGCGGTCTTGCGGTTCTTCATTCCATGGCAGCGAGTGATTGGGTTCATCCAAACACGAACCAACCGTGCACCTCCGGAACCGGTTGGAAAAGACTTCACGCAGTCATGAGCCGTGGATGTTTTGCAGTATCCTTCCGCACATCTCAACCAGGGCCAAAAGAACCAGCGGATAGACCACGTAGGCCGTGAGGGTCCCGAGGACCGGTTGGTCGACGGCTGCTGAAACATCGGCGGCATAGATGAAGAAAACGGCCGCTGCCACGAGCAGGAGCGTACGTTCGATCCACAGAGGATAGCGTTTTCCGGGCTCTTCTTGCCTTCCTGTCAACGTGGTGGCCTCGTTCACGTGGTTCACACTCAGAAGTCAAGGTTGGAGAGTTTTGATTCCAAATCAGCCAATGCTGCATCTGCTGGAACGGCCGTTGTTGCGGGAGCGGAAGCCTCTCGGTGGATGCGGTCCGCATCCAATCGTGCCAACTCCGCTTCCAGTCGTGCACGCTCCTCATCGAGGTCGTCGTAGGGCGTGGTTGTGGATGGCGCAACCGCGGTTGTTGTCGTGCCTTCTTCATCCGAAGGCGGAGGCAGATCTGCCCAGCCCTCTTCATCAACCGGTGTTTCACTGGAAGCGGCGACCTCAGAAACGACTTCTGCGTTCAGCAAGGTCGATTCAAGGTCCTCCATCATCTCCTCGCTGACCGGAATACGCTGTTCGGTTGGAATGGATTCACGTTCAAAGGGTAGGTACCCGTCTCGCTGGAATTCCCACATCATGCCGCGAGGTCGTCCGTCGGTCAGTCCAGATGCATCCAGTTGGGTTATGAGCTCTTCAAGCACCCGGGCGGTTTCCTCAAGGCCAATGGCTTCACCAGCATCGCGTTGGTCAGCTTCTAGGTAGATGTCGTCAAGAGCCACTTGAATCAGTCGCCGGGTACCTTGAGCAAGTGTAGGTAGGGCTTCAGGACGCTGACAGTTGGCCAACAAGGCTTGCACTTCGTGGGAGGGTGCTCCCAGTCGCTCAACCTGTTCGAGTACGTTGCGGATACGACGCAGCATGGTGATGGAACGGTCAAAGTCCTCCAAGAGATGTTCCAAATCCAATACCACATGGTTCACCGTCTCGCCGAGTTGATGCTCCAACCGTTGTTGCACCGACCACCGTGCTAACCCACGGACTGCACCTGCTGTTTGAGGCACCTGCCGTTCGAGGAGCGTCATCACTTCGGAGGACAACAGGTGGCGAGGCGTTGCTGCGACGTGGTCCACCGTTGATTGGATGACCTGAAGAGCACGCTCGACGGCGCGATCCAAGAGCGTGACCGAATATCCCAAACTACGGGCATGTTCGAGGCGCTCGAGAACGGGCCCTAATCCCTGGAAGGTGTTGTTGTCATCAAGTAAGGCTTGAGCAAGCGGCTCTTCTGCGAGCCGGGCCCTCAATCGCTCTGCTTCCTGAATATCGGCAAGGGCTTCTTCGTGGGCTTCAGCCAATGCAGTAGCCTTGTCGACTAGGGTTGAAAGTTCCGCTTCTGCGTGACCTCGTCGTGCTCCAAGATCGCCTAATTCTCTGAGCAAAACACGTCGTTCGTCCATCAACTCCCTCAGTTCCGATTGAAGATGGGCGCGACGGGCTTCGTCCTCTGAGCGACGGACACGGTCCTCCTCCGTACGTTGTCTTGCGTGCTTTTCTTCGGTGCGAATCGCATCAAGTTCGAGGTTGTTCACGTGGACCTGTTCTTGAAGGGAAAGCAAATCCGCTTGTGCTCGTGCGTGACGTTCTCGAGTGGTGTTGACTTGTTCGGTGAGGACCCTTAGGCGCCGTTCCTCATCGTCGCTCTGCTGGCGAATCGTGGTCAGTCGGTCGCTGCCCTCGGTCAAATTGGCCTGAAGTTCGGCTTCTTTCAGGGCCAGTGATTCGATCATCGTTTGCAGTTCTTCGCTGCTGGCAGCATCTCCGATGGCTTTGGCCAACTCAGCTGCACGTTCGCTCACTTGGTGTTCAAGTTCGTTGACTCGGCGCATCAATCGTTCAGCCCTTGCCGAAGCCTCCTCTGATTGACTGCGGGCTTGCGCAAGATCGACCTGCATGGTGTTGAGTTGGGCGTTTGCTTCCTCGAGTGCGACGGTGTTTTCCTGACGCGTTTCGGTGGCTTCACGAGCCACGATCTGGGCAGCATCTCGCTTCTTTTCCATCGCTTTGACCTGGCTTTCAAGCACAGCTTTGACCTTGTTGAGTTCGTCGATGCTCTGTTCGGCCTTCTCCAATCGTCGTCGCAGGCCAGCATCAACGGCTGCAACGGCCTGTTCTCCCATGACCGGAAGCGGTTCTGCAATGTCAGCTCCGTCTGATTTGAACGTCAACTTTGCCCGCTCTTTCTTGAGGGTTTCAAGTCCTGCTTCAAACCCAAGCAGGTCGTCGAGCAACGCCTTGAGTGAGGCTTGTCGAGCTTCGGATCTCGTTCTTACCGTGGCCAATGCTTCCATGAAACCAGCGAGGGTGAACGCTTCAAGCGTCCCGGAATTTCCAGATACGATGGTTCCGGCAGGGAACCGAAGGAGTTTCACCTTCCGTTTTGATTCCGTCAAACCCATCATAGCATCGTTCATGTTGTCAACCGATGGCGCCCAGAGGGCAACGGGGACGCCTCGCAACAACACCAACGAGACGGCTTTGCTTGAACTTCCGGATTGGATATGGCCGGTGACTTCCTCGTCAATACCTGCCTTCAGCATTGAAATCACAGCATCTGGACCACCTCTCCCTTCCCGGAGCGTGAAGCCTTCGGGGAGGTTTGAACCATGAGAGCCGGCTGCAACCAATTCGCCCTCAAGGGCAATTGAGGCAGAGGAGAGGAGACGAGCGTGGTTGGCGTCTTTTTCGGTCCAAACGGCGACGGAAATGTCCCCGCTTTGGGCCAGCAACAAGGCCCCGTCCCCGCTGTGGAGGGTCCAGTGGCCTCGTCCCTTCATGCCCAGCTCCGAGGACAACGATTCAGGTCGCATGCCCGAAAGGAGTTCATGGATTTCACTGGCGAGGGTCTCTTCCGCTCCCAATCCGGGTAGGTCGCCCGCATGGTCAATGAGCATCCCCGTGTCAATGGCCATCGCTCCACGAACAGTTGTGTGAGATACCAATTCACGAATAACCGTCGACAAGTCCCTCGACAGGAGCCGCTCAACGAGGTTGGACGCAGGGCCCAATCCCTGTCTATCGGCTTGGTGTTCGAACGCTTCTGGGAGCGTGTCGGCAAGCCTTCCTAATCCTCCAAGCGAGTACGATGTGGCGAGATGACGGACCTTTTGGTTGGCTTCGAGTGCTTCCAAGGCCGCTCGTGCTTCAGCGCCGCCGAGCATGACCTTCTTGCCATCGGCTTCCGCAAGCCAGCCAACGATACGGCCACCACGGACCAAGCGATGGCCAACAGGTGTTTTTCGTCTTCCAGCATAACTGGAAATGACGCCGTGGGCGAAAGGTTGTAATTCGCCCTCGGTTAAGGTAATTGGTTCGTTCACGGGCGTTCCTTGGGGCAGTTCAAACATACGTTCACCTACATTTCGGGGGTTGTTGCGAGTTGCTTTCTCAAACGGTCAATGCCGTGGCGCCAACGGGCAAGATGGCCTTGTTCTCCTTGAAGCATCAGGATTCGGTAAGGCGTGAGTATGTCGAGCATCACGGTCGTTGACCCTTCAAACCAGACCTCGTGGAGATCTCCCAATTCGGTATGCTGGGAGGCGGAAAGGGCTGCAGATGCCATCGATACGATGGCTTGGGTCGGTGGTAGTTGGCCTTGCGGGCCGACGCTTGCAAGCAATCGCCCACGGTCGTCAATGACCACGGCTTGATCAAGAGATTCCATCTTGACCAATTCGGTTAGGAGACGTTGCAACATCGCTGCTCAACCTCGGTGACACCGCTGTAGCCTTCAAGAAGTTTTGCGCTCAAACCCACCTACGGTGCCGTTTGGGGACCTTTGCAGATTTTCCAACTGGAAATTTGGTTTGAGGAGGGAATAAATCAGGCGCAGCACGGTTTTTTGCTCCCTTCGTCTTGCTTCGTTCATCCCTGTTGGATTGAGGAAACGCGGTCTCTTGATAAAACAAAATATGTATTGAAAATTTGATTTTTCAATTGATAATTTTCAACCCATCCCGTGCAAATTTTCGCCGTTTCCAACGCCGCTGTATTCAAACAGGAGACCGCACGAGCCCCGGTCATGGAGCCAAAGGAAGGGGCGCAGGCGTTCGCCGTTCCTTCGTGCGATTCATGCGACAAGCCCGCCGTTGTCGAACAAGCCTATTCCGGCCGCGTGTTGTGTGGAAAACACCTCGCCAAGTCGGTTCGGAAGAAGATCAGCAAAGAACTGCGGCTCCAGCTTCCCCTTGTGAAGGGCAAACACACCACCATTTTGGTCGCCGTATCAGGTGGTAAGGATTCAGCGGTTCTTCTTGACGCTCTTGTAGACCTCCTCGGTAAGCGCCCGGATGTAACCATCGTGGCTGGAACCGTGGACGAGGGTATCGAAGGGTATCGCCCCCCATCCATCGAATGTGCATCATCACTATGCGATCGCCTTGGCATTGAACATCATGTCGTTTCCTATCCCGAACTTTCGTTCCTTGAGATGGACGAAGTTGTGCAACGACTTCCGATGGTGATGGCCAAGGACAACGATGCACCTCGCATGGCATGTTCATATTGCGGTGTCTTCCGACGACAGGGCATCAATCACCTCGCTGCGAAGGTTAACGCTGATGTCATCGCCCTGGGTCACAACCTTGACGACATGGCTCAAACGGTGTTGATGAACATGGCGAATGCGGACATTGAGCGAACGCTTCGCCTGGCCCCTCACACTTCTACGCCTGTGGACGGGCTTGCACCTCGCATCGTGCCGCTGCGTTGGGTGCCTGAGCAGGAAGTTCACCTGTATGCCCTCCACCGTGACCTCCCCCTTCATCATGAGGAATGTCCAAACGCTCGCGGGGCACTGCGTTGGCGGCATCGAGAGATGGTGGCCAACATGGAAGCAGATGTTCCGGGCACCCGCCACGGACTGGTTCGGATGGCGGACCAGATCAAGGCGCTTCGCGATCAAGTGGTTGAGTTGGGAGGTGGGGGCACAAGACCCGCTCCACCAACCCCTTGCCCCCGTTGCGGCAGCCCAAGTTCGGGTGAACAGTGCAAAGCCTGCGACATGCGAGATTTGCTTGGAGTATCCTTCTAGACAACGTTTCTGACCAATTCTTCTAGGTCTTGAGGTCGTCCACAGTAGTGGCAGCGAAGTTCAAGCGGTTCCCTCGAAAGGACCTTCAATCGGTGCGGAAGCGGTTCTCTCGGGTTGATGGTGATGCAGTTTGAGAAGGTACATCGCACAACGTTGGTCACTTCGCTTCCCAATTCAATGGTCAATTTCTCCGCGACAACATAGGCACGAATGATGGCGACATGTGCGTCAGGAGCAACCAAAGCAAGGCGATTCAATTCGTCTTGTGTCAATTCACGGTCCTCAACTTTGATGATGTCTTTTGTGCCTTTTTTCTTGGAGGGAACGTTCATCACCATGGAGACAGGTACAGCACTGCTTTTGTTGATCCCCAACATTTCCAAGACACGCATCGCGTGTCCAGCAGGAATGTGGTCGATGACTGTACCGTTGCGAATCGCCGTTACACGGCGCATGTTGTGTTCTTGGGACATCAAGCATCACCTCCGTTGATGGTTGCGGGAACGCCGACATTCAACAATTTACAAAGCAAGGCCATGCGAGCAACAACGCCGTTGAAGGCTTGTTCAAAGTAGCGAGCATGGCGTGTGGCATCAACCGACGGATGAATTTCATCAACCCGTGGAAGCGGATGCATGATGATCATGCCCTCTTTCGCCCCTTCGAGGTTGGATGCGTGCAATTTGTAGGCTCCTGCCACTTTTGCGTACTCGTCCTCATCGGCAAAGCGCTCCTTCTGAATACGTGTCATGTAAACCACGTCTGCGTCGGCAATGGAACCCAACAGATCCTCTGTTTCGGTGACGTTGCCACCGTGCGCCCTTAGATCGGTGACGATTTCACTTGGCATTTTGAGCAGACTCGGACTCGCAAACACCAATTCACACCCGAATCGAGTGAGGGCGTGACTCAGTGAGTGGACCGTTCGGCCATAGCGCAAGTCACCCGCGAGGACGACTTTCAACCCGTCAAGGCGCCCGTGTGCTTGTTGAATGGTGAAGAGGTCGAGCATGGTTTGGGTTGGATGGTGGCCGGCGCCGTCACCTCCGTTGAGAATAGGCACCTTCGCTGCATCCTGGGCGTATTGAGCGGCACCCTGCCTAGGATGACGCATAGCGATGATGTCGGTGTATCCATCCACCATCTGAATGGTGTCAAACAGGGTTTCGCCCTTTACGACCGAGGATGTCTTGACATCGCCAAGGTTCACCACATCGCCACCGAGGCGCTTCATGGCCGTTTCAAAGGACATTCTGGTGCGGGTGCTGGGTTCAAAGAACAAATTGCCCAAAATTTTGCCTTGAAGCAATGGGAGGTAGACTTCCCCACGTGCAACAGGGAGAAGCCGTTGGGCATCATCGAGAATCGCAAGAATTTCGTCATTGGACAGGTCGTCCATCGTAATCAAACCGGGCATGGGATTCCCTCTATCCACTCCACATCCGAAAGACACCCTTGAACATTCCCGAAGGCCCGTTTGTTCCCAGACGGCTCGGGGCTACCCAGCGGAGTGATTATGTTCAACGCGTGTCCCCCCTTGTCTCATGGTTACGTGGGCCGATGCAGACGCTGCTGTTGAGGCAGAGCGTCTTGCACGCATCAAGCGTGTTGAATCGTTGACCATGTTCACGGCGTTGACGCTGCTTGCTTGTGCTGTTTGGCTGGCTTGGCCAACGCTCGATGCGATAGCCAGCGGCGAGGGCGTGGTCTTGGCCTCGCTTGGTGCGCCTCTTTTGCTGGTAATCTGGGGTATTTTCGTTCAAGATTTGACGCTTGACGACCCTGCAGCTCGCACCAGAGTCGGGTCGGTCACCGCCATTGCTTGGCCCGTGTTGATGACCATTGGTGTGCTTGAGATGGAGGCGAAGGTCAACTTCGTCACGGGGGGCTCCCTCTTGGTGGTGGTCGCCGGATGGATTTGCCGAGGGATGGCCAATTACACGATGCGAGGTCACTTTGGTGTGCTGCGGTACCGCTCCATCTTGACAGGCATTGGGACGGCTTCTGCGGTGGTCCTCACCCTTACGCAAGTCGAGATCATCATCTCTTTTTCCGGCCTTCTCGCATTGGGTGTGTGTGGTTTTGCCATTTTTGACACCTTGATTTCGTGGACTGTGGGCGACGACAAGAAAGCAGACCGCAAGGCATTCCGGAAGCGGCTTGACCGATTGGAACTCCGTCTGCTTGAACTCAAAGCCCAAGGCGCAGCCGTTGCTCAAGCAGCCAGTTTACTCACCACCGCCAAGGAAGAGGGACACCTTGACCCAGAATATGGTATGCGTTTGCTTGACGAGAGCGAAGAGGACATGGAACGAGCGCTTTCCCTCGCCGACGATGTTGAGATCATCCGAACGGATGCGTTGAATGCGGTTGAAGCCGCGGAAGCCGTAGCCCCCGTGGCTCGCCGACCGCGAAAAGCCTACGACATGGGGCTGCGGGAGGTCAATCTTGGGTCTTTACGAGAAGGCGAGCAGTTGTTTCGGCAGGCGAAAAAGCGTGCTCAAGACATTTTGACATGGTGGAAACGGGCTGAAAGCACCATCTCCGAAGCCACCCGTGCGCTTGACGGAAAACAAGGCGAGGGAATGGCCCACCTGCGGGACTTGCTCGCTCAAGCCAAAGAAAAGTTAGGACAAGAACAACCCAAAGAAGCGTACGAATTTGCGATGGTGATTCCAGCACAACTCGAAGCTGGTGAAGGGGCGCTCGAGCGTGCGACGACCGCAATCAGAGAAGCGAAACGTCAGGTCAAGCAAGCCGACGGGTTGGACAAGACCTTGTTTGAGGGTCGCCTTGAACAAGCCCAAGAAGCCCTTGAGAACGGCAATGCAAGCCAAGCCATTGGATTGGCGGACGGGGTTGTTCGAACCATTGAGAACGAACGAGCTGCAATGGATGACGTGCTGCGTGCTTTGAAGCAAAAGAAACAACTTGTCAAGCGCTTTGCAGGAAGAGAAGACGAAGCGACATGGCAAATGGC
>Ga0181569_10004543_pt1 | contig 10669 bp, 8 predicted proteins | sample 101ome_19_FD_132452 | JGI IMG/M metagenome (GOLD analysis project Ga0181569, IMG submission 132452) | Coastal salt marsh microbial communities from the Groves Creek Marsh, Skidaway Island, Georgia - 101405AT metaG (megahit assembly) | ecosystem: Environmental > Aquatic > Marine > Intertidal zone... | reverse complement strand
TGGGGCTTGGGATGATGTTGTTCATGAACGCCTGCTTGCTGGCCGCGCCGCGGACCACGGGGGCAGTCGCGACAGGGGATCCGAAGGGCGACGAGAAGGGAGCAAAGCCAGTGGCGACCAACGAGACGTACATCGAGCAGTGGCAGGACGAGGCGGTGCGTCAAATGAAGAAGTACGGCATCCCCGCGAGCATCACGGTGGCGCAAGGGATTTTGGAGAGCGGGAACGGAGTGAGCGAGCTGGCGCAGCGGTCCAACAACCACTTCGGCATCAAGTGCCACGCCACATGGACGGGAAAGCGCACCTACCACGACGACGACGAGAAAGGCGAATGCTTCCGGGTGTACGACGACGCGAAGGACAGCTACGAAGACCACAGCCACTTCTTGCTCCGGGAGCGGTACGCGCAGTTGTTTGAGCTGGAACCCACGGATTACGAAGGCTGGGCCAAAGGTTTGAAGGCGTGTGGCTACGCGACCGACCCCGCGTACGCGGACCGGCTCATCACGCTCATCGAGAAGCACGACCTCCACGCGCTTGACGTGCCTGGAGGGCGCTGGTCGGGAGGCCAGAGCGAGGGCGACGAGGGAGATGAGGTGGCGGAAGCGCGCTCGGGCGAGGGGCAGGCCGCGGAAGACGGAACGCGAAGCGGGTCGCAGGCCCGGGTGAATGTCCGGGAACACGACGTGGTTCGGAAGGCGAGCACGGGCGGCGGAACCGTGGAGCTCGGAGGGACTCACCGCGTGCGGACGACCGTGCACGGCGTGCAGTACGTCTACGCCGAGGAAGGCGACACGCAGGCGTCGTTGGCCAAGGGTTTGGACTTGATGCCGTGGCAGATTCGCACCTACAACGAGGTCGGCAAGCAGCACACGTTCATGCCGGGCGACCGCGTGTACCTCCAGCCGAAGAAGAGCCATGCGGCGACCGGTTGGCACACCGTGCGCCAAGGCCAAACCCTCTGGCAGATCTCCCAAATGCACGGCATCCGGACCCCTGCGCTGGCGCGAAAAAACAACCTCAAGCCGGACGACGCCTTGAGGCCGGGCATGAAGCTCAGCCTGCAATGGCCGTTGACGAAGGAAGGCCGCCTGCCCTGGTGGGCCCGGGCGATGGGCGCGCAGTGAGCGTGCCGAAACGGGGTTGACCGAAGTCGGGTGCGAACGGCGGCGGGCTGACTAACTTGCAGGCACCATGCCGTTCTACCAAAAGCTGGGCGACATCCCGCCCAAACGCCACACCCAGTTCCGCCAAGAGAATGGCGAACTGCACCACGAACAACTGTTTGGGACCGTTGGGTTCGTCGGAATGAGCTCGCTCCTGTACCACCGCCAGCGGCCGACGCAGGTCGTGGAAGTGCTGGGAAGTGAGGACGTGAGGCCGGTGGCGGCCGTCGAGCGCAACTTGCTCAGCAGGAAGCTCGACGGGTGGGCCGTGAAGCCCGGCAAGGACTGGTTGGGGTCGCGCGTGCCCACGCTGTTCAACCGCGACTGCACCGTGGCCCTCGCCGCCCCGCCCAAAGTGGAACGCGACGACATCTACAAGAATGCGGACCAGGACGAAGTGGTGTTTGTGCACCGCGGCGAGGGGGTGCTGGAGACGATGTTTGGGCAGATAGCTTACAGGCCGGGCGACTACCTCGTGATCCCGCGGGGCGTGATGCACCGGTTCAAGTGGGCCACCGACGACAACCGTGCCTTGATTGTCGAGAGCGCCTCGCCGGTGGTGACGCCCAAGCGATACCGGAATTACTTTGGGCAACTGCTCGAACACAGCCCCTACTGCGAGCGGGACATGCGTCCGCCGAGCGCGCTGTGCGACGTGAGCGACGAGGGCGACGGACCCTTCAAGGTGCGCATCAAGAAGGAAGGCATGCTGCACGACTACATGTACGCGAGCCACCCGTTCGACGTGGTCGGCTGGGACGGGTACCACTTCCCGTACGCGTTCAGCATCCACGACTTTGAGCCCATCACGGGCCGGGTGCACCAGCCGCCCCCCGTGCACCAAACCTTCGAGACGGACGGATTCGTCATCTGCAGCTTCGTGCCGCGCCTGTACGACTACCACCCGCTCTCGATTCCCGCGCCGTACAACCACAGCAACATCGACTCGGACGAGGTGCTGTACTACGTGGACGGCGACTTCATGAGCCGCACCGGAGTGGGCCCAGGCCAAATCACCCTCCACCCCGCCGGCATCCCCCACGGCCCGCACCCCGGAACGTACGAGGGAAGCATCGGCAAGGACCGCACCGAGGAGTTGGCCGTCATGGTCGACACCTTCCGCCCCCTCCAAGTCACGCAACAAGCCCTCGACCTCGAAATGGAGGGCTACCACCAAAGCTGGTTGTGAGCTGGGTGGAGATGAAAGAACTTTGGCCTTCGACGATTTGGCCTTCACCATGACAGAACCTGAAGACATGCTGACCGAACCCACCACCAACCTCGAAAAAGTCGTTCCCGAAGCCCACGATTTCCTGCCGCTGCTCGGCACGGACCACGTGGAATTGATTGTCGGAAACGCCAAGCAGAGCGCCTACTACTACATGGCCGCCTGGGGCTTCCAGCCGCTCGCGTTCAAGGGCCTCGAAACGGGAAGCAAAGACAGCGTCAGCTACGTGCTGCGCCAAGACAAGATCACCCTCGTCCTGACCACGCCGCTCAAGGAAGGCGGCGAACTCAACGCCCACCTCGACAAGCACGGGGACGGGGTGAAGTCGGTGGCGCTTTGGGTGCCGGACGCGCGCAAGAGCTTTGAGGAAACGACCAAGCGAGGCGCCGAAGCCGAATTCGCCCCCGAGGTACGCAGCGACGCCGACGGCGAGGTGGTTCTCAGCGCCATCAAAACGTACGGCGACACCGTCCACGTCTTCGTCGAACGCGAGAACTACAACGGATTGTTTTTGCCCGGCTACCGAGCCTGGAACCCCGACTTCAAGCCCGCTCCCGTGGGCCTCAAGTACATCGACCACATGGTCGGCAACGTGGGCTGGGGCGAGATGAACACCTGGTGCAAGTTCTACGCCGAGGTGATGGGCTTCGCGCAGCTCGTGTCGTTTGACGACAAGGACATCTCCACGGATTACACCGCCCTCATGTCCAAGGTGATGAGCAACGGAAACGGGCGCATCAAGTTTCCGATCAACGAGCCTGCGGAAGGCAAGAAGAAAAGCCAAATCGAGGAGTACATCGACTTCTACCAAGGCGCGGGCGTGCAGCACATCGCCGTGGCCACCGACGACATCGTCAGCACGGTGACCGCCCTGAAGGAACGCGGCGTGGAGTTCCTGTACGTCCCCGACACGTACTACGACGACATCCTCGACCGGGTCGGTGAAATCGAGGAAGACCTCGAGCCCTTGCGCAAGCTCGGCATCCTGATCGACCGCGACGACGAAGGCTACTTGCTGCAGCTCTTCACCAAGCCCGTGGTCGACCGGCCGACGATGTTCTTCGAGATCATCCAGCGCAAAGGCGCGAAGAGCTTTGGCAAGGGGAACTTCAAAGCCCTCTTCGAAGCCATCGAGCGCGAGCAAGAGAGCCGCGGGACGCTGTAACTTCCGCTTGTGAGCGAGACCCCTGTCCTTTCGTTGCGCGACGTTTCGATCGCGTTTGACGGCCGCGAGCCGGTCGTGAAGGGGGTGTCGTGCGACGTTTGGGCGGGTGCGACGACGTGCATCGTCGGCGAGTCCGGTTCCGGCAAAACGTTGACGTCCCTCGCGGTCATGGGCCTGTTGCCCGGCACGGGAAAGCTCGTGGCGGGCGAGGTGCGCGGCCCGGAGGGAGCGCTTTGGGCGGCCCCGAACGCGCATCGCGCTCCCGTGGGGCGCGACGTGGCGATGGTGTTCCAGGACCCGATGTCGTCCCTGAACCCGTCGATGCGGGTGGGGGCGCAGGTCGCCGAGCCGCTCGAACTTCATCAGGGCGCGAGCGGCGAGGCGGCCCAGGCCGAAGTCGCGCGCTTGTTTGCCGAAGTCGGCTTGCCCGAGGGGTCCGAGCGCAAATTCCCCCACGAACTGAGCGGGGGCCAAAAGCAGCGCGTCATGATCGCCCTCGCCTTGGCCTGCAACCCGAAGGTGTTGCTGGCCGACGAGCCGACGACGGCGCTGGACGTGACGGTGCAGCGCGACGTCCTCGACTTGCTTCAGGAGTTGCGGGACGCGCGAGGCTTGGGCGTGCTCTTTGTCACGCACGACCTCGACGTGGTGAAGGACATCGCCGACCACGTGGTGGTGATGCGGCACGGCGCGGTGGTCGAGTCGGGCACGTGCAAGGACGTCATGGAGGTGCCCAAGCACGCCTACACGCAAGAGCTGTTGGCCGCGATGCCTTCGCCCGCCACCAACAACTCGGGAGCGGACGAGACGGAGGGTAGGCCCCTGATTGAGGTCCGGGGGGTGGTGAAGCGGTACGTCACGAAGAAAAACGTGTGGGGCAAGCCGGTGGCGCATTTTGAGGCGCTGAAAGGCGTGAGCATGGCCATCGCGGCCGGCGAGCGCGTGGGCTTGGTCGGCGAAAGCGGGTCGGGAAAATCGACGCTTGGCCGCGTGATGCTCGGGCTCGAGACCGCCGACGAGGGAGAGGTGAGTTGGAAGGGCGGTGCGGCGAAAGGTCGCGTGTTTCGGAGGTCGGCGCAGCCCGTGTTTCAGGATCCCTTCTCGGCCCTGAATCCCCGAATGACGGTTGGCGCAGCCTTGCACGAGGCCGTCGGGCAACGCTTGGCGGGCGAAGGTCCGTCGGTGAGGGAGTTGCTGGAAGAAGTGGGGCTTTCGGCCGAGGATGCGGCCCGGAGGCCCGGAAGTTTCAGCGGGGGGCAACGGCAGCGGATTGTCCTCGCACGGGCCTTGGCGCTGTCGCCGGAATTCTTGGTGCTGGACGAGAGCGTGGCGGCCTTGGACTTGCGGATTCAGGCCGAGATTTTGGACTTGCTCAACGAGCTTTGTGAGCGGCGCGGGCTCACGTTTCTGTTCATCAGCCACGACCTGAACGTGGTGGGTGCCGTGTGCGACCGGATTGCGGTGATGCAGGCGGGTGAACTCGTCGAGGAAGGCCCCGCAGACCAAATCCTGAGTTGTCCACAACATCCCTACACCCAACGTTTGTTGTCGAGCCGTCCGGGGCAGAAAAGCGAGGGGCGCGTTGCGTAATTTGGCCTTGCATTCACGCGAATTCGCAACCCCACAGCATGTCCCTTGTTTTGAAATCCCTCGAGGACGGAATCCTCACGTTGACAATCAACCGTCCAGAAGCGCTCAACGCGCTGAACCGCAACATCATAGACGCCCTGAGCGCGGCCCTCGAGGCGGCGCAAGACAACCCCGAAGTGCGAGTCATCGTGTTGACTGGCTCGGGCGAAAAGGCTTTCGTGGCCGGCGCGGACATCAAGGAATTTGCGGACTTCGACCAAGCGCAGGGTGAGGATTTGGCGCGCCGTGGGCAGCGCGACCTGTTTGATCGGGTCGAGCAAAGCCGCAAGCCGGTCGTGGCTGCGGTCAACGGATTCGCCCTTGGCGGCGGACTCGAATTGGCCATGGCCGCCCACGTTCGCGTCGCCTCGACCAACGCCCGGATGGGCTTGCCGGAAGTGAGCCTCGGCGTCATCCCCGGCTACGGCGGCACCCAGCGCCTCGCCCAAATCGTCGGCAAAGGCAAAGCCATGGAAATGGTCCTGACGGCCGGCATGATCGACGCCGAAGCCGCGTTGGCTTGCGGCCTCGTCAACCAAGTCGTCGAACAAGAAATCCTCCTCGAAAGCGCGCAAGCGATGGCCGGCAAGATTGCCAAAAACGCCCCCACGGCCCTGGCCGCGGCCCTCGACAGCGTGCTGGCGGGCTACGGCCGAGAAGGGTTTGGGGTGGAGATTCAGCGGTTTGGGCAATGCTTCACCACGGACGATTTCAAGGAAGGAACAACGGCGTTTCTCGAAAAGCGCAAGCCTCAATTCCCCGGCTCATGAGCGACGTGGCAACCTCCTCAACGGTGGTGGTGCCCGTGGTGGCCAACACCCCGCACGCCTTGCCGGAATACGGCACGCCCGACAGCGCGGGACTGGATTTGCGGGCCAAACTCGACGCGCCCGTCGTCCTCCACCCCGGCCAACGCGCCTTGATCCCCACGGGCTTGCATTTCGCGCTGCCGCGCGGCTACGAAGCCCAAGTGCGGCCTCGCAGCGGCCTGGCGTACAAGCACGGCGTGACCGTGCTTAACAGCCCCGGAACGGTTGACGCGGACTACCGCGGCGACGTCGGGGTCATCCTCATCAACCACGGGCAAGCGCCCTTCACCGTCGAGGACGGAGAGCGCATCGCCCAGCTCGTCTTGGCGCGGTACGAACGCGTCGAATGGTCCGTCGTAGAAACAACAGACGCGTTGCCGGAGTCCGATCGCGGCGCCGGCGGGTTTGGCCACACCGGAACAAGCTGATTCATGAACATCATCGTGCCCATGGCGGGCCGCGGAAGCCGCCTTCGCCCCCACACCCTCACCGTTCCCAAACCCTTGGTGCCGGTCGCCGGCAAGCCCATTGTGGAGCGGCTCGTCGAGGACATCGTCCGGACGGCCCACGACGGGGTGGACAACATCTGCTTCGTGACGGGGGAGTTTGGGGAGGACGTCGAGCGTGAATTGGTGGCGGTGGCCGAACGCCTCGGGGCGAAAGGCCACATCCGGTACCAAGACCAGCCCCTCGGCACGGCGCACGCCATCCTGTGCGGCAAGGACTTCCTCGACGGCCCCGTCGTCGTGGCCTTCGCCGACACCCTGTTCCGGGCCAACTTCACGATTGACCCCGAGGCGGACGGCGTCCTGTTCTGCCAACGGATTGAAGATCCGTCGGCGTTTGGGGTGGTGGTCACGGACGAGGCGGGTACGATTGTGGACTACGTGGAAAAACCCCAGACTTGGGTCGGCGACCTCGCCATGATTGGGATCTACGCCTTCAAGGACGGCGCCCGACTGAACCGCGAGCTCCAGCACCTCATCGACAACAACGTCGTGAAAGGCGGCGAGTACCAGCTCCCGGACGCCCTCCGCAACATGACGCAGGACGGACTGAAGTTCATTCCCGGCGAAGTCTCGGAATGGATGGACTGCGGAAACAAGGCCGTCACGGTCGAAACGAACGGACGGATCCTGAGCATCCTTGAAGAAGAGGGACGCCTCGACGCGGTGCCGGCGTCGGCCACGTTGACGGACAGCGTGATTCTGCCGCCGTGTCACATCGGGGAAGGCGTGGTGCTCGAGCGTTCCGTGATAGGGCCGCACGTCACGCTCGGTCCCGGCACCGTGGTGACGGATTCCCGCGTGAGCAACGCGCTCGTGGCCGCGAACAGCCGCATTGAACACGCCGTGCTCGACGGGGCGATGGTAGGCGCGAACGCCGCTTGGCACGGCACTCCGGACGACGCCAGCATCGGAGACTTCAGCACCGTAGGCACGCCGCGCTCATGAGATTCTTCGGCACGACAACGGCAACGTGGATGCTGGCCCTGGCCGCGAGCCTGGGCTTCAGCAGCTGCCGACTCGTGTCGTCGCTCGGCGGCGGAGTCCAAGAAAGCGTGCCTTACGGAAAGGAAACGCAATTGGCCTACTTCGAAGGGCAAGCGCACCTGCTGAAAGGGGACCTGGAGGACGCGTACGCAAGCTTTCTTCAGTGCGCCGACGCCGAGCCGGACGAGGTCGCGTTCCACTACCAGCTCGGCAAAATCGACCTCGAACTGAAGCGGTACGAAGCCGCCGAAGCACACCTCAACCGCGCTGTTGACCTGGAGCCTGACAACACGTGGGCCCTTTTCCACCGCGGCGAAGCGCGGCTCGCGCAAGGCAACGGACCCGGCGCAGAAGAAGACTGGACGCCCTTCGTGGTGGCGCGGCCCGGCGACTTGGAAGCCCTGCTCGAATGCGGCGATCGGCTTCTGCGCGAAGGGCACGTTTTGCCGACACTCAACCTGCTGAGCAACTACGAAGAACAAGTTGGAAACGACGAAGACGTGCGGCTCGAGGCCCTTCGCATCGTCGAGCAAACCGCCGACCCCAAAAACCTGGGTCAGTTCCTCGAACGCGCCCGAAAGGACTTTCCGCAAAGCGACGTCTTCCAACTTCAATGGGCCCGTTACCTGATGGCCTCGGGCGAATTGGAAGCGGGCCACGACGAATTGCGCGCCTTGGCGAAACGCCGCGCGGATTGGGGACTCGTGCAGTTTGAGCTGGCAGAGATTTGGACGCGCAAGGGCGACATCCCGGCTGCCCTGCCGCACCTCAAACGCGCCTTGGCCTCCGACGACGTCTCACTCGACAGCAAGTTGCGGGTCGTCCTTGGGTACGGGCTGCTCGCCCAAAACGACCCGGAATTCCACACCCCGTACTCGGAGCTCCTCGCCTTGATGATGGAACGTCACGGAGAAGAGCCCGCCGTGGTCGAGATGGCCTGCGATTGGGCGTACCAAAACGACCGCCTCGACGACGCCTTGGACCTTGCTCTGGACCTGCTTGAGCTCGCACCCGGCTCGGTAGAAACGTGGACGAATTTGATGGCGATTCGGGTGGATTTGGGCCAGTGGGGCGCGATGGTCGGAGACGCAGAAAGCGCCCTTGCCCGGTTCCCACTCGACCCCCTCCTGTACTACTACCACGGTCTTGCGCTTCGCGAATCCAAGCAATCGGCCAAGGCCGCCAAGGCGTTTGAAGGGGGGCTTGCCGTGGTCTTGGACAACCCCGTGCTCGAAGGGGCGCTGGCGTCCGCTTTGGCGTCGGCCCTTCGGGATTCCAGAGAATTCGACGCGTCGGAAAAGGCGTTTGAACGCAGCCTGAAGGCCGTCGAAGACGCGTACGTGCTGAACAACCACGCCTACTACCTCGCCGGTCGGTACTTCCTCGAAGATGCGGCCGACAAGCTGCAGCGGGCTTTGGAATGCAGCTCTCGGGCCAACGAATTGATGCCGGAGGAGGGCAACTTCATGGACACGCAGGCCTATGTGCTGTTCAAACTTGGCCGGAACCAAGAGGCGCTCGAATGGATCTTGCGTGCACAGCAGAACGGAATGGCGGGCGACGCGGTGGCGTTGGAGCACGAGGGCGACATTCGGTGGGCTCTGGGCGAGAAGGAGGCGGCACGTGCCGCGTGGCGCCGTGCCGTGGAGGCCGGAGGCGACGAGAAGGTCCTGAAACCCAAACTCCAGCGCCCGTGACCGGCCGAGGTCGAGCACTTCTGCCCCGTGGGTCCTTCGTCGGACTGGGGTTGCTGTGGTTGACCGCGACCGGCTGCCTGACCGGGCGACGGGCCGCGACGGCCACCCTGCCTGTCCGGGAAGCGTCGGTGCTCCTGAACGACCTCGACGCCCGACGTGCCGATTGGAACACCCTGGGCCTGCGCCTGGAATCCACGGCCAGCGCCATGGGCAAGGCCGGGACGTTCACCCTGAACGTGCGGATGGCGCGCGACAGCGTGATTTGGATGAGCATCTCCCCCGCCCTCGGCGTCGAGGCGGCACGGATCCTCCTTACCCCAGACTCGGTGCAGGTGATGAGCAAGCTTCCGGGGTCGCGGTTTGTCTTTCAGGGCAACTACAACCAGCTTGAAGACGCGGTGCAGGCCCCTGTCAGCTTCGACCTGATGCAAGACCTGCTGCTCGGCCAGCCCCTCATGATGAACCCCGAAGGCGAGGAATACGTGAGCAGGGTCGACGGCGACCGGTACGTGCTCATGAGCAAGTACGACCGCAACGTCCGCAAACTCGTAGGCACCGACGACAAAGAACTTTCCCCGGACGACAGCTTGTCCATTGTTGCTAAGGACAAGAAAGCCGAGCGCCTCCTCGAGAAAGCCGAGAAGAAGGCGGAGAAAAAAGACGACGTTTCGGAGGAGCTTTTGGTCAAGCGGTTTTGGATGGACGGCACGACCTACGACCCGGTGCAAGACGTCATCGACGACCTGCTTCGCAGCCGGACTGTACGCGTCGAGCGAAGCGATTTCGACGAGACGGAGTTGGGCCGACTGCCGAGCCGCGTGCGCATGACCGCCAAAGGTCCCGAGGGGGTGTTCGACGCCTTGATTTACACCAAGCGCCGGCGCCCCGGACGCGCCTACGATTTCCCGTTCAGCATTCCCGATGACTTCGAACGCCGCACCGAACTCTGACCCACGGCGAAGGGAGCTCTTGCGAGCGCTGGCGTGCTGGGCTTTGCTGGCGGCAGGCTTGGGGACCTTCCACGCCCAAACCGACGACAAAGCCACCCTCCAAAAGGAACGCGACCGCATCACCCAGCAGCTCAAGACCACCGAGAACCTCCTCAAACAAGCAAAGTCCAACCGCAACGACGCCGCCGCGCAGGTCACGCTGCTCAACAAGCAAATCGAACTGCGCGAAAAACTCGTGCGGCACCACCAAGCGACCATTCGCTCCTTGGAACGCTCGATGCGCGGCACGGACACGGAACTCAGGACGCTTGAAGGCCACGTGAGTGCCCTCAAGGACGAGTACGCACGCATGGTGCAGCAGGCCTACCGCATGAAGTTGGGCGCCAACCCGCTGCTCTTCGTTTTCGCCGCGGAGGACTTCAGCCAGGCCGCCCTGCGCTTCCGGCTGGTGCAGTCCTACACGACCGTGCGGAAGGAGCAGGTGGAGCAGATTGAGGAAGCCCAAATCGAGCTCGCGGAAGTCCGCGTCACG
>Ga0181569_10004538_pt1 | contig 10678 bp, 8 predicted proteins | sample 101ome_19_FD_132452 | JGI IMG/M metagenome (GOLD analysis project Ga0181569, IMG submission 132452) | Coastal salt marsh microbial communities from the Groves Creek Marsh, Skidaway Island, Georgia - 101405AT metaG (megahit assembly) | ecosystem: Environmental > Aquatic > Marine > Intertidal zone... | reverse complement strand
AATTTAATTTTTTAAACTCATCATTTTTAGATGGTTATCCAAGACCTATTTATATTTTTAATTTAAAACATATCGACACCGAAGAAAATTTTGTTATTTATAATTTACACTTAAAAGCTTCAAAAGGTGTTGATAATGAAGAAATGAGGAGAGATCAAATTATTAATCTCAAAAACTATATTTCTGAAACTAATAATTATTTTTATATAGTTGGGGGAGATTTTAATATCTATTCAACAACAGAAAGTGCATATCAAAGTTTGTTTGATATTACTGAGTCAGGTAAAGGAAATTTACATGATTTGGTAAATATTTCAGGTACATATAATGATCCTTTAAATGCAAAAATTCATACACAGTCTACTAGAGTAACTCAATTTGGGGGAGGATCACATGGAGGACTTGATGATAGATTTGATTTTATCTTATTTTCAGACTCAGTTATGTATAGTAATAGAATATTTGTTATTGATTCCACTTACAAAGCTGTAGGAAATGATGGATTGCATTATAATTCAGCTTTAAATGTATCACCTAATGAAACTGTTTCTATGGATATTTCTAATGCACTTCATGATGCATCAGATCATTTACCAGTTTCAGTCAAAATTATTTTTAGTGAAGAAAATATTTTTAGAGAGATTTTAAATGTTGAATCATACAATCAAAATAAAATTTTAAGAATTTATCCAAATCCTACACTAAATAAGTTATTCATTCAATCTTTAAACAATAAAATAATTAACCTAGAATTATATTCTATAGAAGGTCAAATCATTAAAAAAATTGAAGTTAATTCAAATGATTATACAATGAATTTTTCCAATATAATTACTGGAACTTATATTTTAAAAGTAGATTTTAAAAACTATATTAAAAAAATTAGATTAGTAAAAAAATAATTTTTATTAACTGTATAATAATGAATAAGATTCAAATAAATACTATACTATTGATTTTCTTATCAAATTTTCTTTATTCTCAGGACGAATATCAAAAGTTTCATACAGTAGCTTTCTACAATGTCGAAAATTTATTTGATACAATAAATGATATAAAAAAAAATGATGAGGCTAGCCCTATTATGGAAATTGAAAAAGGAAGATCTGATATCTATTTTAGAAAACTTAAAAATTTATCAAAAGTAATTTCTGAAATAGGGTATTCTCTGACAAATTCATTTCCATCAATTGTAGGTTTATCCGAAGTTGAAAATAAAACAGTTGTAGAAGATTTAATCAATACTGGAAAACTAAAGAATGGGAATTATGGAATATCACACTTTGATTCACCAGATGATAGAGGTATTGATGTAGCATTAATATATAGAAAAGAATTTTTTAAAGTTTTAAACGAAAAAAATCATAGGTTAATATTAAATGATGAAACCTCTGGGGAGGTAATATTTACAAGAGACCAACTTGTGGTGGATGGACTTCTTGAAGGTGAAAGATATTTTTTAATAATAAATCATTGGCCATCGAGGTATGGTGGTGAATTAAAGTCTAGACCTTTAAGAAATAAAGCAGCGCAATTAAATATTGAAATAATTGACTCATTAAATTCAATTCATAATAATCCAAAAATTATAACAATGGGAGATTTTAATGATGATCCAAAAAATGAAAGTATAAAAAATATTTTGAATGCAAAGAATTATAAATTAAATCTGAATAGTCAAGAATTATATAATCCATTTGAAAATATGCATAAAGAAGGTGTTGGAACATTAGTTTACAGAGGAAATTGGAATTTATTTGATCAAATTATAATTTCAGAATCTTTATTAAATAATAAATCAAAAGAATTTTCATATTATAACTCATTTATTTATAAAGAAAAATATTTGATAAATCAAGATGGAAATTACAAAGGTTATCCATTTAGAAGTTTTGCTGGTGGAAGATATTTAGATGGTTATAGTGATCACTTACCTGTTTATATTCTACTACTAAAGGAAAAATAATTATTTAGAAAATAATACATATCAATTTCGTTTATTAATTAAAATAAATCGTATTATATCTAAATTTGATTATGAATAAATACATAATATTTTTCTTCAGTATAATTCTTATTATAAAATCATCAAATATATATTCTACTCATATAAGAGCAGGAGAAATAATAGCAAAAAGAATTTCGACTACAAGTTTAACCTATGAGTTTACAATTATAGGATATACAGATACAGGATCAGAGGTTGAGTTTGGGGGAGGAAAATTTAATTTTGGTGATGGAAATGTCATTGAAGTTCTAGATGAGTCTTCAATTTCTTCTCAAAAAATATTACTTGAAAATCAGGTTGCTCTTAATTTATTTAAAGTTGTACATACTTTTCAGGCTCCTGGTAGATATATTGTTAGTTATTTTGAACAAAATAGAAATGCAGAAATAGTCAATATGGAAAATTCTGTCGATACCCCATTTTTTATTGAAACTGAAATATTAATTGACCCTTTTTTTGGATTAAATAATACTCCAATACTTTTAATTCCTCCAATTGATAACGGGATTGTTGGAATAAGATATATTCATAATCCTGGTGCTTTTGATCCTGATGGTGATAGTTTATCTTTTGAGTTAGCTATTCCATTACAAGATGAATTAAATGAAGTTACAAATTATAGGTATCCAAATTTTCAAGATTTTTATAAAGATTTTAATGAGGGAAAAGAAGGAGGTCTCGGCCCACCAATTTTTACCTTAGATTCCATTACTGGAGATTTGGTTTGGGATGCTCCAGGTGAAGTAGGTGAATATAACTTTGCTTTCAAAGTTGTAGAATGGAGGAAAGTAGGTGATCAGTGGTTTAAGCTTGGAGAAGTAACTAGAGATATGCAAGTTTTAATTAATGAATCTGAGAATGAAAGACCAATACTTGAAATTTTAGACCCTATTTGCGTCGAGGCTGGAACTTTAATTATTGATACAATCATTGGAGAGGATCCTAATTTTGATAATGTAAAAATAGAAGCCTTTGGAGGATCTTTTGAATTTATATCTTCTCCATCTACTTATTTTCCTAATCCAGCCTCTTATCAGAAATCACCTGGTAAATTAATTTTTGAGTGGGAAACAAATTGTTCTCATATTAGAGAAAGACCTTATGATGTTCAATTCAAGATTACAGATGATCCTCCATATGGTCCACGACTTGTTGAATTTAAAAATTGGCAAATTCAAATCGTAGCTCCAGCACCTGAAGGTTTAGAAGTAGTTGCTCAACCAGACAGGTCTTCCCAAATATCTTGGGATACATATAGCTGTGATAATGCTGAAAAAATTCAGGTTTGGAGAAGAATTGGAAGTTTTGAATATGAGCCGGAAAACTGTGAGATAGGTATGCCTGAAGGATCAGGATATACTATGATAGGAGAGGTTGATGGTGATCAGATTTTATTTGTTGATAATAATCAAGAAAAAGGTTTGGCACCTGGTTCAAAATATTGTTATAGAATTTTGGCTGAGTTTCCGCTTCCAGAAGGAGGTACTAGCTATGTATCTGAGGAAAAATGTATAATTATTGAAGCATCGGGGCCAGTAATAACTAATGTAAGTATTAATGAAACTGATATTGAGAATGGACAAGTAAATATTAATTGGATCCCCCCTTTTGAAATTGATACCACACTTTTTCCTAAACCATTTAGATATAGAGTAAATAGATTAGAAGGTTTTAACTCAGATAATAACCTATTTAAGTCTACTATTCTTTCAGATACTTTTTTTATAGATAACAATTTAAATACACTTGAAAATATATTTAATTATCAGATTGAAGTATTTTCAAATAATGACACATTATCTTTTGAGGAATCTCACCAGGCATCAACTGTGAGAGCTGAGCTTAGTGGAAATCAAAGTAGTATAGAAATATTTTGGGACTTTGATGTTCCTTGGTCAAATAGCTCACTTAGGTATCCAATACACTATATCTATAGAAATAATGTTAATGGAAGTAATCCTGCTGATTTCGTTATAATTGATTCAGTAGATGTAATTAAAGATGGATTTAGGTATTTAGATGATGGATCTTTTGAAAATATTACTCTTGATGAAAATAAGGTGTATTGTTATTATGTAGTAACATCTGGTTCTTATGAAAATGATAAACTTCCTTTAAATCTTATTTACAAGGATAAGCTTGTAAATAATTCTCAAAAAATTTGTGCTCAAACAAATGATCTTACACCTCCATGTCCTCCAGTAAATTTTAAAATTTCTGATGACTACTCATGTGAAAATTATTTTTCTGATAAGTCATGTGAAATAAAAGATTTTGAAAATAGAATAGATTGGACAATTGAAGATGACCCTTGTTATTTAGATAGTAAATTTTTCAATGTTTATTTCTCGAGTAATGGCGATGATAATTTTAAAATAGTAGGAACTGTAAATGAAAATTATTTTATCCATAAAGAATTGACAAATCTAAAAGGTGCTTACTATATAACTGCTCTTGATAGATCTGGAAATGAGAGCTTGCCTTCAGATACTATAAGAAGAGATAATTGTCCAAAATACTACTTACCAAATGTATTTACACCTAATGGTGATGGAAAGAATGATTATTTTACACCATTCTTTTCTGATGGATCAATTACTGATTTTAATTATTCTAATTGTCCAAGATTTGTTAGGTCAGTACAAATTACAATAGTTGATAGAACAGGAAAAGAAGTATTTAATCATGATTCTAATGAAAATATTGTTGATGGTATTTACATTAATTGGGATGGAAGGAATAAAAGTGGAATTAATCTTCCTTCAGATACATATTATTATTTGGCAACAGTTACTTTTGATATTCTTGATGAGACAGAAAATATAAAAGAAATAAAAGGATGGGTTCAGATTTTAAGGTAGAAAATAGAATAGTTTTTTATGACGGATTCTGTGTGGTTTGTAGCAAGTTTATAAATCTATTGATTAATTCTGATAAAAATAAACTAAATAAGTTTACTAGTATATCGTCCAAATACGCCCAAAAAATATTAAGAGAAAAAATGAAATCTGAAGAGATAGGGAAATTTATAGTTTACCTTTCAAAAGATGGAAAAATTTATTCAAAATCTGATGCAGTCATTCAAGTTTTTATTGAATTAGGAGGTATTTATAATATAATTGGCTTACTTAAGATATTTCCATCGAGTTTTAGAAATATATTTTATGATTTTTTTGCTAACAATAGATATAAATGGTTTGGTAAACGAGATCAATGCCATTTACCTTCTAAAGAAATAGCTGATAGGTTTTATTTATAAATAGTTTATTACCTATTTTTGGATCAAATCTTAAAATATGAATGCATTAGTTTTTCCTGGCCAAGGATCACAATTTGTTGGAATGGGTAAAGATCTTTATGAAAATCATGAAGATGCAAAAAAGATGTTTTTACAAGCTAATAAAATATTAGATTTTGACATTACGGATGTGATGTTTAATGGCACAGTTGAAGATCTAAAGAAAACAGATATAACACAACCAGCTATCTTTATTCATTCATGTATTACATATTTTATCAATAATGTAAAAGATATCTCTGCATTTGCTGGTCATTCATTAGGTGAGTTTTCAGCTGTAACCTGTTCAGGTTCTTTATCATTTGAGGAAGGTCTTGAGTTAGTTTTAATTAGAGCAAGAGCAATGCAAAATGCTTGTAAAAATAATGATTCTACTATGGCAGCTATTCTTGCTTTATCTGATGAAATTATTGACGAAGAATGTAAAAAAATAAATAATGTAGTACCAGCAAATTATAATTGTCCTGGTCAAATTGTTATATCTGGATCAAATGAAGGAATTGAGAAAGCTTGTGCAATATTTAAAGATAAAGGAGGAAAAGCAATTCCTTTACCTGTTGGAGGAGGTTTTCACTCTCCATATATGGAATCTGCTAGGATTGAATTAGAGGATGCAGTCAATCAAGCTAATATTAGTACTCCAAGTGCGCCTATTTATCAAAATTATGATGCTAAAGGTTATTCGAAGCCTGAAAATATCAGAAATAATCTTATTAGTCAATTAACCTCCCCGGTAAGATGGACACAGTCAGTCAATAACATGATTAATGATAATGTGAAGGTTTTTATTGAATGTGGTCCAGGAAGAGTTCTTCAAGGATTAGTTAAAAAAATTAACAGAGATTCAGAAGTTTCATCATTATAAAAGTTTTATGAAAGGAATGCTTAAAGAAAATAGTTTAGAAAATAAAGTAATTCTAGTTACTGGAGGAGGATCTGGTCTTGGAAAATCAATGGTAAAATATTTCTTAGAGTTAGGTGCTAATGTTGTAATAACTAGTAGGAGGGAAGAGTTATTAATTGAGGTTGCTAAAGAATTTAACTCTAAACATAATTCTGAAGTATTTCCAATTGCATGTGACGTTAGAAAAATTGATGAAGTTGAAAATGTAATTAATAAGTCTTACAAAAAATTTGGTAAAATAGACTGTCTTGTAAATAATGCAGCAGGAAATTTTATAAGTCCCACTGAAAGATTATCTACAAGAGCCTTTGATGCCGTTATTGATATTGTCTTAAAGGGAACAATTAATTTTACTCTTACGCTAGGAAAAAAATGGATTAAAGATAAATCTGATGGGAATATTTTAAATATAGTGACAACATATTCATGGACTGGATCTGGTTATGTCGTGCCTTCAGCATGTGCAAAAGCAGGGGTTCTGAGTATGACAAGATCTCTAGCAGTTGAGTGGGCAAAATATAAAATAAGATCAAATGCAATTGCTCCTGGTCCTTTTCCGACAAAAGGTGCATGGGAAAGATTATTGCCAGGTGACCTTAAAGAAAAATTTGATCCTTCAAAAAAAGTTCCCGTAGGTAGAGTTGGGGAACATCAAGAATTATCAAATTTAGCTGCATATTTACTATCTGACTATTCTTCTTATATAAATGGAGAAGTAATTACAATTGATGGAGCTGAGTGGTTGAAAGGAGCTGGGCAATTCAATCATCTAGATATGATAACAGATCAAATGTGGGATATGTTTGAGATGATGAGAAAGAAAAAATAATGAGTCAAAAAAAAAGACATTTAGTTACTGCAGCTTTAATTTATGCTAATGGACCTATTCATATTGGTCATTTAGCAGGATGTTACATACCCTCTGATCTCTATGTTAGATTTTTAAGATCTAAAGGGGAAGATGTTAAATTTATTAGTGGTACAGATGAGCATGGGGTACCTATCACAATTAAAGCTAGAGATGAAAAAAAATCACCTCAAGAAGTAGTTGATTATTATTACAACCTAATTGATAATTCATTTAAAGAATTTGGTATAAGTTTTGATATCTTTTCTAGAACCTCAAAAGATATTCATCATAAAACCAGCTCGGAATTCTTTCTTAACTTATATGAAAAAGGCGTATTTAAAGAAATTACATCATCTCAATATTATGATGTAAAGGAGAAACAGTTTTTGTCAGACAGATACATAACAGGAGAATGCCCATGTGGAGAAAATAAAAATGCTTATGGAGACCAGTGTGAGGTATGTGGAAAGACATTAAGTCCAATGGATTTAAAAAATCCAAAATCTAGCTTATCAGGCAATGAACCTATTTTAAAAGAAACAAAAAATTGGTATTTGCCAATGGATAAACTTCAAGGAAATATTGAAAAATATATTGAAACTAAGAAAGATTGGAAATCAAATGTTATTGGACAATGTAAGTCATGGTTAAATGATGGTCTAAAACCTAGGGCAATGACTAGGGATTTGAACTGGGGAGTAAGTGTTCCATTAAAAGATGCAGATGGTAAGGTTTTATATGTTTGGTTTGATGCACCGATAGGTTATATAACAGCTACTAAAGAATTAGACTCTAAGAATTGGGAAAAGTATTGGAAAGATAAGGATACAAGTCTTGTTCACTTTATTGGTAAAGATAATATTGTATTTCATACAATTATATTTCCAATGATGCTTATGGAACATGGAGATTATATTTTGCCAGAAAATGTACCAGCTAATGAATTCATGAACTTAGAGGGTGAAAAAATTTCAACTTCAAGAAATTGGGCAGTTTGGCTTCATGAATATCTTAACGATTTCCCTAATATGCAGGATGAGTTGAGATACTGTCTTATTACAAATTTACCTGAAAATAAGGATAGTGATTTTTCATGGAAAGATTTTCAACAGAAAAATAACAATGAACTTGTTGCTATTTTGGGAAACTATATTAATCGTGTTTTTGTTCTTTGTGATAAGTTTTTTGATAAAAAAGTTCCTAAACGTCTAGATGATAATGTAGATAATAAAATTTTTTCTGAATTAGATGATTTAAAAGGGAAGGTAGAATTGTCAATTCAAAACTTTAAGTTTAGAGAGGCAATGAGCTATGTAATTGATGTCGCAAGACTTGGAAATAAATATCTTACTGATACTGAACCATGGAAAATATTTAAAGAAAATCCTGAAAGAGTTAAAGATATAATTCATAATTCAGTACAAATAGTTGCAAATATTTCAATATTGTGTGAACCTTTTATTCCTTTTACATCAAAAAAAATAAGAAAACTATTAAATATCAGTGATATAAATTGGAGTAATACAAGCTCTAGTATTGTGAATGCCGGTCATGAAATTTCAGGAAAAGCACATATTTTTTCAAAAATTGAAGATAAGGCTATTGAAGATCAAATAAAAAAACTTAAATTAAATGACGAAAATGATAAAATTATGCCTCAAAAAAACATAATAGAATTTGATGATTTCACTAAAGTTGATCTTAGAGTGGGGACTGTTATAGAAGCTGAAAATATTCCAAAATCTGACAAACTATTGAAGTTGAAAGTAGATACAGGGCTTGATCAAAGAACTATATTAAGTGGTATTTCTAAGTATTATTCTCCTGATGAAATTATAAACAAAAAGGTAATGGTTTTAATTAATCTAAAACCAAGAAAAATGATGGGTTTTGAAAGCGAAGGAATGTTATTACTTGCAGATGATGGTGATGGAAATTTGAGCTTAATGCAGCCAGATTCTGATATATCAGATGGTGCAGTAGTTGCTTAATTATATTTATTCATAGTTCTGTCAACTCCTAAATAGCAAAAATTTAAAGCTATTTCAGAACTTAACTCAATATTATTTTCTAATTCTTTTTGTTCTTCTTTACTAAATTCTCCGAGTACGTATTCTGACTGGTAACCTGTCCTGAAGTTATTATCTATTCCAAATCGTAGTCTAGAATAATTTGAATTTTTTAATGAAATATTAATACTTTTTAGGCCATTATGACCTCCATCAGAACCTTTCTTTTTTAATCTTATCTTACCAAAAGGTAGTGATAAATCATCTGTAACTACTATAATATTCTCTAACTTAATTTTAAGTTCATTTGCCCAGTATTGAACAGCTTTACCACTGTTATTAACAAAATTTGAAGGTTTAATTAAATGAATGTTTCTGCCCTTAAATTTACCATTAGAATATAAAGCATATTTTTTTAATTCAAATTCTGAACCTAGTTTTTCGGAAATATTATCAAGAATTTTAAACCCAATATTATGTCTAGTATTTTCGTACTCTTTTCCTATGTTGCCAAGACCAACTATTAGGTATTTCATAAATCAAAAGTTTAGCATTTAAATTTATACTAAACTTTCGATTTAAAATAATTAGAGAAATTAATATTATCCTTCTTTAGATTCTGATGAATCTTTATTTTCACCTTCAGCTGGTGCAGCGTCTGCTTTTCCTTCAGCTCCTTCAGCTCCTTCAGCTCCTTCAGCTCCTTCTTCTCCTTCTTCCTCTTCCTCAATTTCAATTTTAACTCTAGGAACATTAACAGAAACAACACTAACAAGAGGACTATTTAAAATGTCATACTGATCATTTAAAAGTTCTTCTACCTTTATACTTTTTCCTAATTGTAGTTCACTTATATCTACTTCAACAAACGAAGGCATATTTTTTGGATAAGCCATTAATGATAATTTTCTTATTCTCATTAAAATTTTACCTCCCTGTTGAACACCAGGAGAATTTCCTATAATTTTTACAGGAATTTCCATTTTAACTTTTTTATCATCTTGTAACTCTAAAAAGTCTGCATGAAGAATAGTTTCACTCACTGGGTGAAACTGAATATCTTGGAGTATAGCATCTTTTTCAACTCCTTCGATATTTAATTTGACAAAATTTGCGCCAGGTGTATATACGAGATCTCTGAAAAGAATCATTGGTGAATGAAAATGTATCTGTTCTTTTCCACCATAAACTACACAAGGAACATTTCCTTCCTCTCTTAGTTTTTTGGAATTCTGTTTACCAAGATTTGCTCTTTTATACCCTATAATCTCAATTGTTTCCATATTATTTAAATTTATCTGTTAATAAAAAGTGAGCTAGTAGATTCATTTTCATGAATTTTTCTAATAGCTTTTGCAATTAATCCTGCAATGGATAACACTTTTATTTTTTTATTCCTAAATTTTAATGGAATACTATCAGTAACCACTAATTCATTTAAAGCGGAATCTTCTAAGTTTTCCTCAGCATTTCCACTTAAAACTGGATGAGAAATAAGTGCCCTAACTGAATTTGCACCTTTTTCCATAATTACTTGCGATGCTTTTGATATTGTACCTCCAGTATCAATCAAGTCATCTATAATTATAACATCTTTCCCTTCAACATT
>Ga0181569_10004533_pt1 | contig 10681 bp, 10 predicted proteins | sample 101ome_19_FD_132452 | JGI IMG/M metagenome (GOLD analysis project Ga0181569, IMG submission 132452) | Coastal salt marsh microbial communities from the Groves Creek Marsh, Skidaway Island, Georgia - 101405AT metaG (megahit assembly) | ecosystem: Environmental > Aquatic > Marine > Intertidal... | reverse complement strand
TGGTGCGAGCGCTCCATCACCGAACCCGTCGCCATCATCCGTCGACTCGAGTCGGTACGGCGCGACGGCTTCGCCTGGACCATGGAGGAGATGGCCGAGGGCATCAACTCGGTGGCCGCCCCGGTCTTCGATCCGACCGGCTCCGTGATCGGCGCGATCCACGTGCACGGGCCCGCCTATCGCTTCCCCGATCCGGACCGGCGCGATGCGATCACCAGAGCGGTGGTTCGCACGGCGGCGAGGGTCTCCAAGCGAGTGGCCGGCAGTCTCGAACCCTGACGCATCTCAGCGCACCGCGGGTTCCGCATGGCGGAACACCGGACTTGACCGATGTCACAGGCGGTCGTCGCGCATGATAGGTTTTCACCATACGGACTTGTTCCGTATAGCGGAATCCGACCTCCGGGTCATGCGGATCCCGAAACCCATGGGCAAGGCATCCTCCGGGGGCCTCTGAGCGTGTTCCCGGGAGGTGCACGTGACCGAGCAGAACGACGACATCGATCTCGCCGCGCTGTCCGACGAGGATCTCGTCAGCCAGATGCACGACGATCTCTACGACGGGCTCGGTGACGAGATCGTCGAGGGCACCACCATCCTCCTCGACCGTGGATGGTCGGCGGAGAAGGCGCTCAACGACGCGCTCGTCGAGGGTATGCGCATCGTCGGCATCGACTTCCGCGACGGCATCCTCTTCGTGCCCGAGGTGCTGCTCGCCGCCAACGCCATGAAGGCGGGTATGGAGGTGCTGCGTCCCCTCCTCGCCGAGACCGGCGTGGAGCCGATCGGCAAGATCGTCATCGGCACGGTGAAGGGTGACATCCACGACATCGGGAAGAACCTCACCGCGATGATGATGGAGGGCGCCGGCTTCGAGGTTGTCGACATCGGCATCAACTGCGATGTCGACAAGTACCTCGAGGCGCTCGAGGCGCACCAGCCGGACATCCTCGGCATGTCGGCCCTGCTCACCACCACCATGCCCTACATGAAGGTCGTGATCGACACCCTCGAGGCTCAGGGTCTGCGCGAGCGCTACATCGTGATGGTCGGCGGCGCGCCCCTCAACGACGAGTTCGGCGAGGCGATCGGCGCCGACGCCTACTGCCGTGACGCCGGCGTGGCCGCCGAGATGGCGAAGAAGCTCGTGGACACCCGTCGTGGCACGCTCGAGCCTCCCGGACCGTCGGTGAGATGACCCGTCCCCTCGTGCTCGCCTGCGGGGCGCTCGCCCGCGAGCTGCGAGCGGTGCTCGAGGCCGACAAGCTCGACGAGCGGGTGGATGTCGACTACCTCCCCGCTCCGCTCCACAACCGGCCCGAGGGGATCGTCCCGGCCATCGAGGAGCGACTCCGCGAGGAGCCGCTCGACCGACCGGTGCTCCTCGGCTATGCCGACTGCGGCACCGGTGGACTGCTCGACTCGTGGATCGAGACGACCCCCCGAGAGGTGCAGCGGCTGCCGGGAGCGCACTGCTACTCGTTCCTCACCGGGTCCGACGAGTTCGACCGGTTGCACTCCGCTGAACTCGGCTCGTTCTTCCTGACCGACTTCCTCGCCCTCCACTTCGACGCGCTGGTGTGGGCCGGTCTCGGACTCGACCGCCACCCGGAACTGCGCGACATGTACTTCGCCGCCTACACCCGCGTGGTCCTGCTCACCCAGGACGGCAGCCCCGAGGTACGTCGCGCCGCCGAGTCCGCAGCTGAGCGGCTGTCGCTGCCGCTCGAGGTCGTCGAGACCGGTCGCGAGCACCTCCGCGAGGCTGTGGCTGTCGCGCTCAGCGGAGCCGGGGTCTGAGATGCCGCGCGGGGGAGCAGAGGTCGTCACCATCATGTGGCGTGACATCCCCGCCCAGGTCAACGGCCAGCGCGGCCGCGAGCGCCACCAGGTGGCCCTGTCCGCCAAGTTCCAGCGGGCGATCGACCGCGCGAAGCGCAAGGCCGGCATCGTCACCGCCGACGAGGACGTCTCGCAGTGGCGGCGGGTGAGCGTCGCCCTCGACGGCGATCCAGCTGCTGCCGCCGAGGCTGAGGCGGCCCGCCTCGAGTCCTCCTACTCCCGGGAGTATCTCGGTCGTCTCGCCTACGTCGGCGGTTTCGAGGCCGATCTCGGCGAGAAGGACATCCCCCAGTCGGAGTTGCTCGCGCTCGAGGAACTCGACGACGAATCTGACCAGACCCCCGAGGAGGGAACATGACCGACACCGTGATCAGCTCAGCGACCAAGGAGGTCGCCATCGGCTTCGAGCGGCCCTTCGTGATGATCGGTGAGCGGATCAACCCGACCGGTCGCAAACTCCTCGCCGAGGAGATGAAGAACGGTGACTTCTCCCGGGTTGAGGCCGACGCCCTCGCCCAGGTCGCCGCCGGCGCGCACATGCTCGACGTCAATGCCGGCATCCCGCTGGCCGACGAGCCGGCCCTGCTCGCGCGGGCCGTGCGGCTCGTGCAGTCCGTCACCGACGTGCCGCTGTCCATCGACTCGTCGATCATCGAGGCGCTCGAGGCCGGCCTCGGCGTCTATGAGGGCAAGGCGCTCGTCAACTCGGTCACCGGCGAGGACGAGGTCATGGAGCGGGTGCTGCCCCTCGTCGCCCGCCATGGCGCCGCCGTGGTCGCCATCTCCAACGACGAGACCGGCATCTCGGAGGATCCCGATGTGCGGTTCGCGGTCGCGAAACGCATCGTCGAGCGCGCCGCCGACCACGGCATCGCCGCCGCCGACGTCGTCGTCGACCCCCTCGTCATGCCGATCGGCGCGATGGGCACCGCCGGCCGGCAGGCCTTCGCCCTCGTGCGGCGGCTCCGCGAGGAGCTCGGTGTCAACACCACCTGTGGAGCCTCGAACGTCAGCTTCGGCCTGCCCAACCGTCATGTGGTCACCGGGACCTTCCTCTCGATGGCGATCGCCTCGGGGATGACCTCCGCGATCATGAACCCGATGCACGCCGAGGTGAAGTCGGCGGTCATGGCTGCCGACGTCCTCATGGGGACCGACCGCGACTGCGCGGCATGGATCCGCGAGAACCGTGACCCCTCGGCCGAGGGCAGCCGAGGAGCCCGAGAGGGTCGGAGGCGTCGGCGCTCGGAGTGAGCCGGAACATCCATGGGTGAGCATCGGATCGTCTTCACGCCGTCGGGTCTCCACGGCTCGGTGCCCGAGGGCACCACGGTCCTCGACGCCGCTCGAACGCTCGGCGTCGACCTCGACACCGTCTGCGGTGGCCGCGGTATCTGCGGTCGTTGCCAGGTGGAGATGTCGCCGGGTGTGCACGCCAAGTGGAGTCTCGATGTCGCCTCCGACGCCCTCGGTGAGAGCGCGACCATCGAGACCGACTACCGCGGAGCGCGCCCGCTCGTCGACGGTCGCCGCCTCGGGTGCGCCGCCCGGGTCTGCGGAGACGTCGTCATCGAGGTGCCGCCGGAGAGCCAGGTGCACCGACAGGTGGTGCGCAAGGACCTCGACCTGCCGGCGTTCACCGTCGACCCCTCCTTCACCGCCTGGTTCGTCGAGGTGCCCAAGCCGGAGCTCGGCGACGACCGGAGCCTCGCCGACCTGGTCCGCCTCGCTGTGCGCGATCAGCACGGACGCGCCGCCCCGCACGTCCCGCTGCGCGCCCTCCCCATGCTCCAGCCGGCGATCGACCAGGGCTCGGGTGCCGTGACGGTCGTCGTCGACGAGGACGACCAGGTGGTCGCGGTCTGGCCCGTCTTCGTCGACGCCCTCTACGGGGTGGCCATCGACATCGGATCGACGACCATCGCCGGGCACCTCTGCGACCTGTCCACCGGTGAGGTGCTCGCCAGCGCCGGCCGGATGAACCCGCAGATCCGCTTCGGCGAGGACCTCATGAGCCGCGTGTCCTACGTGATGATGAACCCGGGCGGCGAGGTCGAGCTCACCTCGGTGGTGCGGACCGCCGTCGACGGTCTGATCGGCGAACTCGTCGACCAGGTGCAGAGTTTCCGCGATTACGTCCTCGAAGTGGTCCTGGTCGGCAACCCGATCATGCACCACCTCGTGCTCGGACTCGACCCGACTCCACTCGGGCAGGCCCCGTTCACCCTCACCACCAACCGGGCACTGCTCACCCGCGCCAGCGACCTCGACCTGACCCTGCCCTACGCGCGCTGTTACACGGCACCGTGCATCGCCGGTCATGTCGGGGCCGACACGGCCGCGGCGGTGCTCGCCGAGGGGCCGCATCGGTCCGAACAGGTCCAACTGCTCGTCGACATCGGCACCAACGCCGAGATCGTCCTCGGTGACCGCGAGCGGGTGTTCGCGGCCTCCAGTCCCACCGGGCCGGCCTTCGAGGGCGCGCAGCTGAGCAGCGGCCAGCGGGCCACGCACGGCTCGATCGAGCGGGTGCGCATCGACCGTGACTCCCTCGAACCGCGCTTCGCGGTCATCGGTGTCGATGCCTGGTCCGATCAGGAGGGGTACACCGATGCGGTCGGACCGTCGGGTCCGAGCGGGATCTGCGGCTCGGGGGTCATCGACGCGATCGCCGAGATGTACCTCGCCGGTGTCATCGACTCCAATGGGGTGATCGACGGTTCGCTCGCCGAGCGGACCCCGCGGGTGGTCGCCGACGGCCGCACGTTCAGCTACGTCCTCCACGAGTCCGCGGGGCATCGGATCGCCATCACCCAGAACGATGTCCGGGCGATCCAGCTCGCCAAAGCGGCGCTGCGCGCCGGCATCGACCTCCTCGTTGAGCACGCCGGTCGCCCCGAGATCACCGACGTCCGGCTCGCCGGCGCCTTCGGCGCCCACATCGACCCGCTTCGGGCCCTGGTGCTCGGTCTCGTCCCCGACTGTCCGGTCGATCGGGTCCGGTCGGTCGGCAACGCCGCGGGAACCGGAGCCGTGCAAGCCCTCCTGTCGAGAGCCATGCGAGCCGAGCTCGAGGACACCGCGAATGAGATCGTGAAGATCGAGACCGCCACCGAGGGGCGGTTCCAGGAGCTCTTCGTGGCCGCCATGGGTGTCCCGCACAGCACCGATCCGACACCTCATCTCGCCGGTTCGGTCGAACTTCCACCACCATCGGCTTCATCCGACCCGTCGGGTGCGGGCCGCAGCCGACGCAGATCGAGAGGAGTACCGGCATGAGCGATACCGACATGAACGACAGCACGGGCGAAGCGCCGACAGAACGCACCGGACGACGCGGTGGAGGACGCTCGGCCCGCAAGGCCGCCCGAGCGAGCGCCTCGACCGGGGCGGCGGCGTTCATCACCCGTTCGCTCACCCCGTTCGACATCGTCTCGACCGAGGGGCTCGAACTGCTCGAGCACAACGCCGAGACCATCCTCGAAGAGGTCGGAGTGGAGATCCGCGACTACCCGTCGGCCATCGAGCGGTTCCGCGCCGCCGGGGCTGAGGTCGACGGTTCCCGGGTGCGCTTCCCGCGCGGTCTCTGCCGCTCGATCGTCACCGCGACCGCTCCAGCGGTGTACACCCAGCACGGTCGCAACCCCGAGCGCAATGTGCAGATCGGCGGCGACGCGACAGTGTTCGCCCCGAACTACGGCTCACCGTTCGTCCACGACCTCGACTCGGGCCGCCGGTACGCCACCTTGGCTGACTTCGAGAACTTCGTCCGGCTCGCCTACATGTCGCCCTATCTGCACCACTCGGGGGGCACCGTGTGCGAACCGGTGGATGTCCCGGTCTCCAAGCGCCACCTCGACATGGTCCACGCCCACCTGCGCTACAGCGACAAACCGTTCATGGGTTCGGTGACGGCCGGCTCGCGCGCCGCCGACTCGGTCGAGATGGCGCGGATCGCCTTCGGCGGCGACCTTGCGGACCGGACCGTCATGACGAGCCTCATCAACGCCTCCTCGCCCCGGGTGTGGGATGCCACGATGCTCGAGGCCGCCGAGGTCTACGCCGAGAACAACCAGGCCTCGATCTTCACGCCGTTCATTCTCTCGGGAGCGATGGCCCCCGTCACTCCGGCGGGTGTCGCGGCCCAGACCCTCGCTGAGGCCCTCGTCGGCATGACCTTCGCCCAGCTGGTGCGACCGGGCGCGCCGGTGGTGTTCGGCTCGTTCGCGTCGTCGATGTCGATGCAGACCGGCGCGCCGACCTTCGGAACGCCTGAGCCGGCGATCGTGCTCTACACCGTGGCGGCGCTCGCCCGGCGCCTCAACGTCCCGTTCCGCTCGGGTGGGTCGCTGTGCGCCTCGAAGCTCCCCGACGCCCAGGCCGCCTACGAGTCGATGGCGACCCTGATGCCGACGGTGCTCGGTGGGGTGAACTTCGCGCTCCACGCCGCCGGCTGGCTCGAGGGTGGGCTCGCCATCGGCTACGAGAAGTTCGTGCTTGACTGCGATCAGCTCGGCGCCATGCACAAACTCGTGCAGGGCCTCGACCTCTCCGAGAACGGGCAGGCGCTTGACGCGATCCGCGACAACGAGCCCGGCAACCACTTCCTCGGCACCGCCCACACCCTCGCGAACTTCGAGTCGGCCTTCTACCGCTCGACCACCTCGGACAACTCGAGCTTCGAGCAGTGGACCGAGGAGGGTGGCCTCGACGCCGCCCAACGCGCCAACCGGATCTGGAAGGAACAACTCGCCTCCTACGAGGCGCCTCCGCTCGACGATGCGATCGCCGAGGAGTTGAACGAGTTCGTCGAGCGTCGGCGAGCCGAGATCCCCGACGAGTTCGCCTAGGAAGGATCGAACATGATCACCACCCTCCGACGTCTGCTGCCGGGTCGCGGACGCGACAGCGCTGCCCCTGCGGTCGACGATCCCGCCGTCCGCGGACTCGTCACCGGACTCCACTACGAGCTCATCCCGATGAAGTCGGTCGAGCAGGCCATCGACGACCTCCCGCCGGGGGCGAACGTCTCGGTGACCTGCTCCCCGGCGAAGGGGATCGCCGCAACTCGTGAGATCACCGACCGGCTGGTCGCCCTCGGGCATCGCCCCGTGCCCCATATCGCCGCCCGTCTGGTCGAGGGATCTGAGCACACCGCCGAGCTGGCCGCCTGGCTGAAGTCGTCCGGCGCCGATGAGGTCTTCATCGTCGCCGGTGACGCCCCGGAGCCGGCCGGACCCTACGAGGGCGCGCTCGCCTTCCTTCGCGATCTGGTCACCCACGACCACGGCATGTCGGCCATCGGTGTGACCGGCTACCCCGACGGCCACGCCATGTTCGACGCCGCGGTCGCCAGCGAGCAACTCCTCGCCAAGCAGGAGGTGCTCGACACCGCCGGGGTGCGCGGCTGGTGCTCCACGCAGATGTGCTTCGACACCGCCAAGATCCTCGACTGGTTGCGGGCTGAGCGCGCCGCCGGTGTGCATCTGCCGATCCGGTTGGGCCTTCCCGGGGTCGTCGACCGGACCCGGCTCATGACCGTCGGAACGCGACTCGGTATCGGCGCCTCGCTCCGTTACCTGTCGAAGAACCGCTCGACGGTCATGGCGTTGATGTCACCCGGTGGGTTCGACCCGACCGACATGGTGGTTGACATCGCGGCCCATGCCGAGGCGATGGACATCGAGGCCATCCACTCGTTCACCTTCAACTCGGTCGCCGACACGCGGCTCTGGCACGAGCAGTTGCTCGGCTGAGATTCAGCTCGCCCGGCGGCGACGGATCTCCTCGGTGATCGCCGGGATCACCTTGTGGAGATCGCCGATCACCGCGTGGCCCGCCTTGGTGACCATGTTGGCCTGCGGGTCGGTGTTGATGGCGATGATGTTCTTCGAGGCCATCGCGCCGACCCAGTGCTGGATGGCGCCGCTGATACCGCAGGCGATGTAGACGTCGGGGGCGATACGCGTTCCCGTCTGGCCGACTTGATCGGTGTGGCTCCGCCACCCGTTGTTGGTCACGGCGCGCGAGCACCCGACGACACCGCCGAGTTCGGCGGCGAGATCGGCGAGGGGGGCGAAACCCTCCGGCGAGCCGACACCGCGGCCACCGCCGACGACCACCGGGGCCGAGGACAGTGTCACACCGGCCTCGCGCTCGACTCGGGCGGTCACGCGACTGCGGGCGAGGGCCGGATCGAGCTCGGCCTCGACGTCCACCGTCGAGCACTCCGTCGGTGCCTCCGACGGCTCGAAGAGGTGGTGGGCGACCGACACGATCCATACCGGCGCGCTCAGGGCGGCGTCCTCGAGGAGAGAGCCACCCCACCGCAGACGGGTCATGGAGAGCGCGTCGCCGGGGGAGAGATCGGTGCAGTTCGCGGCGAAGGGCAGGTCGAGCCGCGCCGCGGCCTGCGCCAGCACCTCGTTCCCTCGATCGGTTCCGCAGGCCAGCACGACCCTCGGTGAGATGGATCGGACCAGACCGGCGACCACCTCGCCCCACGCCTCGGGGGCGTAGTCGCTGAGCATCTCGTGATGGGCTCGGTGGTGCACGCTGACCCCGTGGGCGGCGAGGGTGTCGCTGAGACCGTCGGCGTCGGCGCCCACGGTGACCGCCTCCACGCGGGTCCCGAGGCCTCGCGCGGCGGCGAGGGCCTCGAGTGAGGCCTCGGCCAGCGCGCCGCGGTCGTGTTCGATGACGACGAGCGTCGTTCCCTCCATCACAAGACTCCGATCTCCTCGAGCACGTCCACCACCGCGGCAGCGGCCTCGGGGCCGTTGCCGAGGATCACCGTCTCGTTGGTGCGCTCCGGCGGTGGCTTGAGTGTCACCATCTGGAGGCCGCCGGCCTCACCGGCGGGCTCGACGGTGACCACGCCGGCCTTCTTCGAGGCCAGGCGACCCTTCATGGTGGGGTAGCGGGGAAGGTTGATGCCCTCCTTGACGCCCACCACGGCGGGCATCGGGAGTTCGTAGGCCTCGCGCCCGGCATCGGCCTCGCGCTCGACATGAGCGGTGGCACCCTCGACCCGCAGCCCCTTCGCGCCGTTGACCATCGGGCGTCCGAGAGCGTGGGCGACGCGGATTCCGACCTGGAAACCGCTCGAGTCGGCCGACTCGTTGCCGAAGAGGACCAGATCGAAGGGGCCGCCCTCGGCCTCGAGGCTGGTGACCGCGGCCGCGATCGCCGCAGCGGTGCGCTGCGGGTCCCACTCGCCGCCGTCGGTGGACAGCAGGACGCCGCTGTGCATCCCGACACTGACCGCGTAGCGCAACTGCTCCTCGGCCTCGATCCCGCCGAGGGTCAACACGAGGGCCTCGCCGCCGTGCTCCTCGATGAGCTGGCTCGCGGCCTCGACCGCGCACTCCTCGTGGGGGCTGGTCGTGTGGCCGAGGTTGGTGTCGTCCACCCGCTGGCCGTCGGCGGTGATGTTGATCTTGGAACCGGGTGCGGGAACCCGCTTCACGCAGACGAGGATCCTCATGGCTCAGCCCTTGAGACGGGTGTCGTCGGGATCGAAGGGGCCGCCGGTGCCGACGACCTTGATCGGGTAGATCTCGTTGAAGTACATGACCTTCAGGTCGGTGCCCGGGGCCGAGAGCTCGCGCGGCAGGTAGCCCATGAGGATCTGCTTGCCGATGGAGGGTCCGTAGCCGGCGGTGGTGACGCGCGAGACCCGTCCGTGGCTGTCGATGATGCGGTTGCCGTCGGCGTCGAGGATCGGCTCGTTGCCACCCTGGAGGTAGCGGACGCGACCCTCGGAGTCGGTGGACTCCTCAACGGTCATGGTGCACATGACCACCTCGGGCTCGCCCTTCTCGCGGGCGGCGAGGTAGGCGGCCTTGCCGATGAAGTCGGCCGACTTCACCTTCGGGCGGGCGAGACCGGCCTCGAGCGGGTTGTACTCGCTCTCGAGTTCGGCGCCCTGGAGTCGGTAGCCCTTCTCGATGCGACCCGAGGTGCCGTAGACGCCACCACCGGTGGCGCGCAGACCGAAGGCCTCGCGACCGTTGGCCATGAGCGCGTCCCACAGCGCCGGGCCGTTCTCCCAGTCGACGTAGATCTCCCAGCCGGTGTCGCCGACGTAGGAGATGCGGAAGAGCTTGGCCGGCACCGTCGTGCCACCGCAGTCGAGGTCGACGTCGACGAGGGAGCCGTACGGGGAGCCCTCATGGGAGAGATCGGCCGAGGTGAGTGTGGCGAGCAACGCCGGGGCGTTCGGCCCCCAGAGGCCGAGCGTCGAGATCTCGAGGGTCCGGTCGGTGACGGTCACCGAGCCGTCGGTCGGCATGTAGTTGCGGATCCAGGCGAGGTCGCGACCACCGTCGAACACGCCGGTGACCACGCGGACGGTGTCCTCGGCGATGCGCTGCATGGTGAGGTCGGAGTGGAATCCGGCGTCGGGGGTGAGCCACGGGGTGTAGGTGGCGCGTCCGACCGGGCCGATCTTGTTGACCGAGAGGTAGTCCGCGAACTCGACGGCGCCGGGGCCGGAGAGGTCGAAGATCTGGAAGGCCGACAGGTCGACCATGCCGCAGTTCTCACGCAGGTTGAGGTGCTCGCCGACAGTGATCGGGCTCCACCAGCGGCGGTCCCATTCGGCCTCGCGGTCGACCACCGAGTAGCGCTCGACGAGGTCGGCGTTCGACTCGTACCACTGGGGGCGCTCCCAGGTGCGGGCCTGGAAGAAGAAGGCACCGAGGTCCTGCTGGCGCGAGTAGTAGGGGGAGGTCTGCAGGGCGCGACGCGACTCCCACTGCTCGGCCGGGTGGACGATGCCGTAGGTCTTGTTGAAGTGCTCGGAGGCGCGGGCCCAGATGTGCTCGTCGTTGCGCTC
>Ga0181569_10004530_pt1 | contig 10682 bp, 11 predicted proteins | sample 101ome_19_FD_132452 | JGI IMG/M metagenome (GOLD analysis project Ga0181569, IMG submission 132452) | Coastal salt marsh microbial communities from the Groves Creek Marsh, Skidaway Island, Georgia - 101405AT metaG (megahit assembly) | ecosystem: Environmental > Aquatic > Marine > Intertidal... | reverse complement strand
CCGAAGATGTACTCCACACCTTCGTCTTCAAGGGCGCGAACGATCATCTCGCCGCCGGACAGCATTTCCATGGCCACTCTCCATCTCGTTGCATCAGAGGGTGGCGAAACGCAGTACGCGTGGCGCCACCGTCACCTGTCGCACGAGACACTGGCCGAATCGCTCCGGCACCCGGCCAGATCACGATCACGAAACCCGTGTATCGGTGACCTGCGGGGTAACGCAGTGTCGAGCCCGAGTGGCAGAGGCTGAGCCTCGGCTAACGGAACCCGCAAACAGCCTGAGAAACTATCCCGTCTCTAAGGTAGGCCAGAGGGTGAGGGTACTCACCGGTAACCGTTGCCGCTCGCGTGACGGGGCGGATTGTCTGGGCGCAGGCGCGGCAAAGTCAAGGGATGTCGACAAATGACCATAATCGGCGTTGCCCCGCCATTGAGCCCACGCTAGGGTGAGATTTCACCACGAGGGCCATTCTATGGACAGAAAGCCAGCGTTCATCTGCAACACCATTGCACCTGCGATTTGCGGGTTATTGCTGGCTATGCCCGTCAGCGCCAGCACGACTTACCGATGGGTGGATCAAAATGGCAATCCCGTGCTGAGTGACCGCCCTCCTGAAGCGGGGGTACCCTACACCGAAGTCGGCGTCGATACGGGGTTTCGGCGTTACCCCAAGCCCGCCGCACCCGAGACAGTCGCCCCCGATGATGCGGCTACCGCCAGCTCAAACACACCCGCGTCCAACAATCCTGAAAAAAACACAGCCAATACAACGTTAGTAGTGGAGGCGTATCCGGAATTGTGTGAGCGCGCTCGCGACAATATCTTTAAGTTGGAAACCTTCCCAAGAATGCGGGTGCAAGACGACGGTGGCGAGGTGCGATTTATGAGCGATGAGGAACGCGCTGAGCAACTTGCCACCGCTTATGAGGTGCGCGACGCCAACTGCACGGCTAATTGATTAACAAGAACCGATCACTCCAGGCGATCAATATCCTCTACGCGGTAGGCCTCCCGCAAAGTGCTATCCACAACGGGGGTTATCTCTACAGGGTCAAAACCCTCACAACCAATACAAACTGTGACAATCTCATTGGGAATTTCGCCTTGACCGCAATCTGCTCCAACGCAGCTGGGCTCACCCGAATTTAATTTGACCGTCACAATAATCGGCGGAATTGGCACGCCCTCGCCAAATTCCTTGCCTTCATCTTTTTCTGGCCGAAATAGCGGCACACGGTAGGCCTTGGATTTACCTAGGTCACTGCAAAATCCCTTGGTGCCGCCCTCTGGCTGGAACGAGTTAAAGAAGACTGATCCCGCACCAATCGCAGCGGGGTTTACGATTTGCTCACCCCGGTCTGGCAGATCCATGTACCAGCCTCGGTACTGCTCGTACAAACGCACACCGTCAGCCAATCCTGCCGCCGCGTTCAACATGCCACGACTATCGTCGCCGTCACCAGTAACACTGTCGAGATCTACCACGCCACTCAACTCACCGAATGGTTCATCAATGAATGCGTAGAACCGATTTGCGACGTTGTCCGCGTAGGGATAATTCTGTTTCAACGGCCGCTCCCGATCACCCGATCCGATAGTTACGAAGACGCGATTTTGAACGGCACCAATAACGGGCTTATTCAGGAACCGCACCGTGGATAACGAAGACGCGGCAATATGGGAAATAAACCAACTCCCCGTCGGAATCGGCTCGGGATAGGCATCGCTGTCCGATTCAAGCTGAGCAAAGTTCAAGCGATAGAGATTACCTGCAGCGTCCGCGGCATAGGCAAAATCTATGAATCCATCAAAGTCGATATCGAGCGTGCTGACCTCGGCCACCACCGGCGCCGCGGTTTCATACTCGCCAATAAGCGCTCCAGTGAGGGCATTTACCACGTAAAGCCGGTTACCTTTTGTGCAGCCACCAAGCGGCAGGACGGCAGTGTCCTCATCCAGGCAATCATCCCAGCCACCGCCAAAAATCAGGATGGGATCGGGAGATTCCACCGAGCCATCACCGATATAGCTTTTAGCGAAGCCGGCCACTGGCGTGGACCAACTTTGGCCCATTGAGGAAAAACCGCTGGTGCAGCCTGAATCGCTTGTCAGTTCAGGGCAACCTACCTTCCAGAGAAAAGTGGGCACGCTGGGGGGTACGCCCGCCGCTCCCAAGGGCGGGCTCACATCCAGCGCATAGACTTGCCGCCCACCCCTGCGCATTGTCGGGAAGATAAGCCCCGTGACCAGTTCATTGTCTTGATCATATTGCGTGAACGACCCAGTCGAGCCGTCAAAGAAGTAGCGCTTGGGCTCCGCACCGATGGCGCTTGAGAGTGACTCATCCAACCCAAAATACTCCACAGTTGGCGTATTACCCTGCAGACGCTGGAGGCCACCCAAGTGCTCCTCGGCGATCAGCGCCCAATCCTCCTGTCCCGTCGCCGGATCCAGCGCACGAAACAGACCATCGTTGGCCCCATAGAAAAGGCGGAAGTCACTGCCTTTGCTAAGATCACTAGGGTCGATGGGGCCGTAGGTGATGGTGAGTGGCCGTGAGTGGACGATATCGCCATGAATAGTGGGGCGCAGCCCCTCATAAGGGTCCTGCTCTTCATCAATCAGCGCAGGGTTATCGACATAGGTGCCAGTTTCGTCCACGACTTTAAGGTCGCCGCCCTTTAAGCCGGCATCTTCACCTTTCAGGTAAGCAAATAACTCTGGTCCGCCGGCTACGGTTTCGGTAACCGTGGTGAACCCTCCCGTCCCCGACTGCGTCAAGATCGTGCGGTCGCTGGACCGCTGTCCCGTGTACTGGTTTCGTATCTGCTGCGCGGCACCGCCTTTTTCAACGAAGGGCCCATCCGGCGAATCGGACAGTACACTCCGATCTCCGCGAAATTCCGCGAGGCACTCACTCACTGGGCTGGGTTCGATCCCCAGTCCCTCGAAGTATGGCCCGGTCTCACCCGCACTTTTGTTGGCTTCGGTCGTATCCTCGGTCCAGAAACTGGTGGCGCAGGACTGGGCAAAACCCGTTTGCGGGTTGATTGCCCGATCGCGGTTCACATCAGCAAGCTCAATCTGACCATCAAATTTGGCCAACTGATATTGCTTTAAATTACCCAACCAGCGCGGCTTGCGCTGACTCGCGGGCCGAAACATACCGACAAAGACCTTGTTCTCCGCCTGCGCGCGGTTGGTGGCACTGAGCGGCAGGGTGACCGCCGCAAAAGCGGTATTCACATCAATGATATCGCCGAAGATACGGCTCAACGCCTGCTCGATCTCGGCCTGGTTAGTAGCAGACTGACGATAGCCTCCTCCCCACTCTGCTGCACTGTGCATCAACGAAGAATGCGTCTCACTGGGCTGCGCGTTAAACACATCAACAGTGTAGGTGGTGACCGGCACCCGAATGACAGAGTCAGGCTCACCGTCTACTCCATCCACCTGAACCGGCACACCGAGCTCATGCAGAAACTTGGTCCAGTCGTCGAGGTTGTAGCCGATGCCATCTATCTGATTGCCGGTGGTGCCGTAGCTCTCCTGCTCCGAACCGGTCGCCGGACGTTCGACCTGGTAGCACTTTAGGTTGCCCTGACAGCGCTCAAATTGACTGGTGCAATAGCAGTCTCCCCCTAAGGGACAGGCCTCCTGAATGTCCTCAGACTGCTGCGTATTGCCATTCACTGCGTTGTTGCATTGACTTACGCGCCGGTATCCCAAGGCGCTGTAACCGACAATTTCGGTGCCCTCTGAGTTTTTGCGGACCTCCTCATACTCAGGCATTAAGATGCCGGTACCCACCTCTTGCGCGAGGGCTGCAGAGGGCGTCTCGCCGATTTCGGCATACAGTGCGCGAAGTCGGTCAGAGTTCTCGCTTGTATCTACCTCGGGCCCATTACTGTCCGGGTTGCTGACCAGAATCACATAGGTTTCAGAACAGATATCCGATTCCGTCATTGGCGAGTCAAAAATTACATAGGGGTCATCGTAGCCCGAGTTATCGGCTAGTGAGACAGGCGTGCCCTCACCCAAAAAGCTTTGCTGATCGCCCGCTAGATAGGCATACAGATCACTGGCAAGGTTCCCGTAGGAAGAGTTTGAATTGCGCTTTTCATCGGGGTCGTTAATACCCTGATCGATATCCTGCAGAATGGAGAAAAGCGAGGTGGCGTTGTCACTCAGGCGCTGCAGGTCGAAACGCACATAGCCGCCATCCTGATTGGCATTGCCGTCGGTCGTGAACTCCAGCAACGCCACATTAACATCCTTGCCTTGGATCAGCAGACGCTCGAGTGTGCTTTGGATTGCCTGGACCTCGGACTGACCTTGAGTACCATCAGGCCACTTTTGGCTTTGCCTAGACCAGTTAGAGGTGTTGTCGAGGACGAAAATCACATTGGGTAACGAGCTGGCGGCAGCGCCACTCGCCAAACCGCTGGCAAATAGGTCAATATCCTCGGCCTGAGTCGCAGTAGCAATTGCGGTGAACACCACCCACGCCATCATTTTTCGCAATGCGTTCATCGAATCCCTCCTGCTGCTAGCTCGACGTCCTTGCCGCTTCGCACGCTATCGTGACCTGGGCGGCTGGTGCACGGGTGGTCAAGCCCTGTCGCATCCTTACCTTCGCTTGGGTCACCTGATCTTCCGCCGTGATATCGACCTCCCACAACACGTCAGCGCAGGGCGAATATTGCCCTCCACCATCAAACCAACATGCGGCTGCCTTATCGTCCAGCCAAACCTCCTCGGACAGAGAGTTGGTAAGAATGGGCTGTATGGATTTGCAGTCGGGCAAGGACAGCGAGACCTTCATATCATCGGTTGCCCCATCCCCTGTCATATCGAAGCACCGAGCGTCATTACTGCCCTGACAACCGGATCCAAAGGCGCCCTGACCCGCCAGAAAGCCAGTCGCCATCATGGCCTCCTGCATGGCTGATACCGCATTGCTGCGCGAAGCTGCAGCGGCCTCAATGTTTTGCACCACCTGCAAATTACCCATCACGATGTTGGCAGAGACCGTGCCAATTAGCGTCACCACTGCCAACATGATCAAGGCGATGACCATCACAACACCACGCTGACGCCGGTTCATCATCGACGTCGCCCCACTCGGTTGGGTAGCTCCACCATTCTTGACTGAATAGTTCTGGGGTATGCCGCCATCCCATCGGGAATAGCCCAAGGATCCCCTGCCATAGTGTAGGTGCGCGTATCCTCGAAACTGGGGTTCTCTCTTGTGCTACGCACCGCGAGCCATACTCTGGCGCCCACCACATTGCCCGCCACCTGATAGAAATCCAACAGGTCTGCCGGCCTTCGGGAGCTCCGGACACTATCGTAGGCACCATCACCGGATTCATCGATAAACCACTCGAACTGCAGGTCTTCAACACCCTCAACCAAAATTTCCTGGTAATAAGCCAGCCCTCCTGAGGCCGGGTTATCAAAAGACAGACGCACCAGTTGATCCTGTTGGTTGACGTAATAAATGCGGGACACAAAGCGATAGACGGGCGCTTTCTCAGCGGCGGCCTCGCCCGGCACACAGAACCCATCGTAATCAAGGTTGCTATCTAGGCTCGCAGCATCTGATCGATACATCTTCACTTCACCGCCAGATAGCCCAGTGTTTGGGTCATAACAGCCGTTGGTTTGCAGATAAAAAAAGTCGTCAACGGCACGGCAGCCATTGTCAGCGGCAATGCCTCCCAGTCCGGTGGCACAGGTGCTCGCACGGCGCACCGCAAAGTAGGCCTTGGTCGCCGAGGCCGTGGAGCCGCCAGCCTTACATTGGTCACCGGCCAAGGCAGCGTTGACTTCAGACCCCAAGCCAGTCAGCAGCGGATACTCCATTGCGAAACCCAGCTCGACTCTTGGGTCAAACCCAGTGGCGCCCGTGCCCGCGCACAACGGTGGTTCCGCTGGATAAGCATCGGTTTCCAGACCACCCAATTCCGGGGGCCGAAGGGGCCCATAGGTATTCTCATCAGCATCCACTGGCGCATTGGCCTCACCCCAGTAGTCAACGAGGGCGATCTCCTTAGCAATGAGATCCATGGCATAGAGGCTGTTTTCAATTTGTCTGCCCGCTCGGTTAATGTCATTGAGCGCGCGGCTACTGTCTGAGAAGAGCGTCGTGACACCGAGAATAATCACCGTGCCCAGTGCGAGCGCAATCATCAGCTCCACCAACCCAAAACCCTTGTATTTGTCGGCGGATCGGAAATTAGCAAAAGAAATCATAGAGACCATGCCTTACCTCACCGCCACATCCCGAAACACCACGCGACGATAGGCTTCATCGCCCATCTCCTCGGCACCACATTCAAGCGGCGTCTCAGACTGCGGCGTGATGCCAATCCAGGCGACCGACACCCGGATCCATGTCTCACCATTTCCGCTCTGCACCAAGCGGTCTATGCATCCTCGTGCACCGAGTGGAGCACCGACGTTGCGGGCCACTACTTCACCCTGCGCGTCGACGCTGTCGCTCGCTTTGGCACTGCTGCCCTCTATCTGAGCTTGCCATTCACACAGATCACGTTGTGATCCCATGCCGCCGCATTCGTTACCCGCGACGTTGGACATGTCCACAAAGTACTCACCCGCCACCGCAGCGTTGGCATTCATTCGGATGCGCGCCGCCATATCTTCGACAATGCTCGCCACCAATGCGCGCTGGTAGGTCTCAAAACTATTGTTCATGGTGTTGACCTGCAGCGCACCCAGACCCAAGAGACCGATAGCCACGATCAAAAAGGTCACCAACACCTCTATCAGGGTGAAGCCACGCTGTGCGATGAGGCGATTCACGAGCATGCTCCGGCCCAGCTCATATCACTGCCCTCAGTGGTACAGGCGTCAGCCTCAGGGCAACTCCCCGTATGACTCTCGACGCGACCGTCGGTGGTCACAACAAGACACAGCGCACACGCACTGCCGGCCGCGGTTGTGCTGAGCAGGAACTCTGGACAGCTGGTCACGCGACCCCATGCATTGAAATTAATTTCAGTGCCCGCCGCTGCACCATCCTTCAGAACGGTTATCTGATCGGAGGCCACATTGAATTGCTGAATGGGCTGGGCAGAGCAATTTGAAGTTTTGCCCGCCTCGATACACCAGCCGGTGCTCCAGTCCGAGCCTTGCTTGATAAGAGAGACCGCCTCGTTTCGCTTCACAGCTTCAGACCGCGCCGTGGCCAGCGAAATGCGTAATTCACTACCTACCTGACGGAGTCTTTGCTCAGCGACCATTCTTGAAAAAGATGGCGCCGCGACCGACACCAGCACAGAGAGAACCACCAGTCCAACCAGTAGCTCGACCAGTGATAGTCCTCGCTGTCCGAGCACTACCATATGACTTGATCCGTTGTGCCGCAGTGACGCCCACGGGCACCGCTATTCGCCAAACACAAGCTGCCGTCGCCGTCCTGTAAGGAACCGGATTTGACGAGCAGGGTCATATTAAAACTGGGTGGGGGACCGACTACAGAGCCCATGGTCATGCCAGTGATGTCGTATACCGCATCTAGCTTTGAGAGCTCGCTTCCCAGGGACAGGTCACCGCTGCCGTTATCAAATCCGAGTTGCTCCAATGACTGAGCGTACTGTCTGTGCACCATGAGGTAACTTTGCTGTCTCTGGGCAACATCCATCAGAAACGCCTGAGCCTTGGCTCGATTACCCTTGCGTACCTGATCCATATAAGAGGGGTAGGCGATACCCGCCAAAATCGCGATGATGGCCACCACGATCATCAATTCGATCAAGGTAAAACCGAGTTGCCGAGCGATGGTCTTGCCCATGGTTCGGTTGCGCAGTCGGCCAATCAAGGCGAAAGCCTGTGGTTTCAATTTCCTCTCCTGAATTCCGTTATCGCAAAATGCATATTTTATTGCAATTTGCGATTTCTAAGTGACACTTTACGCCCTTTTGCCTAGGCTCACAGTACCAACTTTTCACGAATTTGAGGAATTTGCAATGTTTTGGTGGGTGGCATGCCAGTCCGCCAAAGCGAGCTGATAAGGGCCGATCAGCGCCATTGTGGTGAGCGCCAGCAACAGCACCACCAGTGTCAGGGCGAAAAATCCACGGTTTTCAGCGAGCCCCTTGAGCGGCCCAACCATGGCGACATTCGCGTGAGACGGCATGTTAGATGGGCGGGATGAGCAAGTGCACTGAACGCATTGGCGGCAGGTCGACCCGAGAGAGCGATGGCTCAACCGAAACTACCAGTTGAATTACAGATGACGGCGACGTCTGAATTGGCTCGGTAAAGATCCCCTCCGCCATGACAGCCGGGCCCTCTACTGTTTTGATGGGGACTTCGAGGAACTGTAGATCCCACTCGCCAACACCTGACACCAACTCTTCTGCCTGCGCCCACCGATAAAGTGGCCCTTGCGCCAAAGCATGCAGTCGCAGCTCCGGCGCGCCAGCGCCAGCCCCACCCGCCACATCCCGATAACTCAGCACCATTCGCTCCAACCGACCCCACACAGCGTCCTCGTTGCAATGAGCAGCACCAACCAATGAGTCCTGCCAAGCCACCCGCCAGGAGCCCGTGGGTACTACTCCACCACCGTCACTCATGTGACATTCAGCAGGGCGCAGACCATACCCGGAAGGTTCATCACAGGCATTGAGACAGGGATAGATCAACTCAAGATACAGCGCCTTGCCGGTCGCCGAGCCGGGTAAGCACGGCGCTTCACTGAGTTCGATGATCGTGAAACCACCCCAACCGTGAAGCGGCCCCGCCACATCAGGGGGCTGGCACGGATCCGCGGGCACTGGCCACGCTGTCTCGGCCTTCGACTCAGTATCGCTGGCAACCCAAGCCTGGGGCATCCGGGCATAAGTCATTGCAGCGTCTAGAAATTGGTGGATCTGCCCTAATTGCAGGGTTTGGTCACTGCGCGCCGCCACCCGCTGAACAGCGCTAATCGCGCTGGCACTGGTGACCGCTAGGGCGCTCACCATCGCCAGTGCGAGCGCATTGGCAATGAGACACTCCACCAGAGAGAAGCCAGCTGTTGAGCGCATCAGCATCTTGCTGACCAGCCAAACATCACTGTGGAAAGCCTGTACTTGGGCAACTGGAACCTCTCCATCAGGGAAGCCCTCTCCCGATCCGGGCCGTCGCTTGATGGCCGCTGAGGTCGCGCCAAGTGAGCGTTAAATTACCCCCGCTTGTGATCTCGATAGCATGATCGGGCAGGTGCTTGAGTCGATCGGCGAACATCTGACAGGTATCAACAAAATGCGTGCGGGACGCGACTCCGCAGAACTCCCACGCCACAATCGGGTCACCCAGCACCCGCGCGAGCGCCGACCACTCTCTCAAAACCGCAGCAGCCGCGTGGGCCTGAATGATCTGTTGGTGCAGCGCAGTAATCTCCGCCGCAAACTGGAGTATGCCGAACATGCCGGTGAAACCAATGGCGCTGGCGATGAGGTACTCGAGCAACACTAGCGCGTCCCAGCGCGGGCCTGTTCGCGCCAAGCCCCCAAGTGATTGAGCTTTAGGTCGGGCAGTAAAGGAACCTTAGTCATCAAATGTAATGAGAATGCCTGTTCGGCCGTATCCACCTGCAAACGATAGGCTTCGTCGACAATAGGGGACAGCGTGGTCAAATCTGGCAGCTCTATCTCAGTGGCATACCGCCCGTGGCGAAGCATGAAATCGCGTTGCGCTATGTCGAGGCGCTGCAACACCCACTTGGCCTCTCTGAGCACAGCCTGTTCCTGATGGGCACGCCAAGATGGCAAAGCGACGCCGGCCAGTAGCGAGATGATCACCAGCACGATCAGCATTTCTATTAACGAGAAGGCCCCCAACCGCGGCCGGCTGCGCGGCACCATGATGACCGCCCTATCACATGAGATCAGAGGCAGTTTGTAAGAAGCGCTTTAGCGACCACAGATCACCGGTCGAGACGGGTGATCTGTGGCGGTTGAAGCTGGATGGTCCCTACGCGGCTTCGGAGACAGCGGCCACCTTGCTGAAGCTAAACTCGCCGCCCTTTAGCGCCACCTCAATCGTGTCGCCGGGCGCGAACGCACCAGCCAGTATGGCTTCGGCGAGCGGGTTCTCAATGAGTCGTTGAATAGCGCGTTTGAGTGGTCGAGCTCCGTAGACAGGGTCGAAGCCCTCCTCGGCCAGCCGCGACATCACCTCCGCATTCACAGACAGTGCCAGCGAACGCTCGGCGAGTCGCGCTCGCACCGCCGCCAGCTGTAGTTCGGCGATGTCGGCGATGTGCGAAGCGTTCAGCGCATGAAACACCACTGACTCATCAATTCGATTCAGTAGCTCTGGCGCAAAATGCATGGCTACATCAGCCATCACTTTTGCCTCAATAGTCGCCTTCATCGCGCCGCTATCGGCCTTAGCAGATTGTGGTTCAAATGCCTCCCGGAAGTGCTCCGAACCCAGATTCGACGTCATCACCACCACCGTGTTCCGGAAATCCACCGTGCGGCCCTGCCCGTCTGTCAGTCGACCATCCTCGAGCACCTGCAACAGAATATTGAAGACATCAGGGTGCGCTTTTTCGACCTCATCAAGCAGCAACAGTGAATACGGTCTGCGGCGCACCGCTTCAGTGAGATAGCCGCCCTCCTCGTACCCCACATAGCCGGGGGGTGCACCGATCAAGCGGG
>Ga0181569_10004528_pt1 | contig 10683 bp, 10 predicted proteins | sample 101ome_19_FD_132452 | JGI IMG/M metagenome (GOLD analysis project Ga0181569, IMG submission 132452) | Coastal salt marsh microbial communities from the Groves Creek Marsh, Skidaway Island, Georgia - 101405AT metaG (megahit assembly) | ecosystem: Environmental > Aquatic > Marine > Intertidal... | reverse complement strand
TTCTTTTTTTTTATCTTTTGTAAAGAGACTTAAAACTTTAGACAACATAATTGAATCTATACCCGACTCCGCGAACAGTTTCTATTTTTGTGCCGATATCCCCTATTTTGCTTCGAAGTCTTTTTACGTGTGTATCCACTGTTCTAGTAGTAACAGAAGAATTGTAACCCCACACCTCTTCGAGTAACACTTCTCTAGGTTGTATACGACCATTCTTTTGAACTAAATGCTTAAATAATAGAAATTCCTTAGCAGTAAGTTGAATTTCTGTACTACTTATAAAAACTCGATAAGTAGAGAGATTAATTTCTATATCACCTAAAGAGATTTTAGTTGTCTCTTCCTGTTTTTCTTTTCTCTTAAGTACGGTTGATACTCTTAATGCAAGCTCTCTAACGCTAAAGGGCTTTACAACATAATCGTCAGCACCCAACTCAAAACCTAACACTCTATCAACCTCTTCACCTTTGGCGGTTAACATGATTATGGATACGTCATGGTCATCAGGACTATTTCTAACTTTTTTGCATATATCTAAACCAGACATATCGGGCAGCATGAGATCTAATAGTATTAAATCAGGCTTTTTTCTAGATAAAGCAGCTAGAGCATCTTTGCCTTTAGGAACAGACTCTACGGTATAGCCTTCGGATTTAAACTTAAACTCTAAAGTAGATCTTAAATCTAATTCATCCTCGACTATCAGAATTCTTTTGGACATGTGATTATCATACTGTCACTTTGTGACAAATATGTAAACTATAAAGAAAAAATTGGTTAAGAATTCTTGTTGGCCTCTTTTTCTGCAACTCTTTCTCTTAATTCTGAGCTAGAAAATGTATGAGGTCTTTTATTGAAATAGCATTTATCTAAATACTTATCTCTACCAGTAAAATCTTTGTCTTTATACTCATCACCTAAAATTCTTACATCCCACTCAACAGTATCAAGAATTTCGACTAGATCAGCTTCAGTATCGTAGACCATTACCTCATCAACATATTTACATGCCGTAATTTGTATTTCTCTCTCTAATAGAGACTGAATAGGAGTATTTTTAGACTTTCTATCAAAACTTGGGTCTGTTTGTATGCATACTATTAGGTAATCACAGACAGTTTTAGCTTCTTGCAACATAAGTACATGACCTGCATGGAACAAGTCAAAAGCGCCAAAAGTTATACCTTTTTTCATAATATGTTTACTTGCTAAACTCTATGATAATTTGATTGACTGAATAATTGAATGTTTATTTAATGCTTTAGGGAGAATTTAATGTTTCATATAGAGAAAACAGAGTATCAGTTAGGTGCATATATAAATGGTTTAGATCTTACCAAGTCAGTAAGTGATGAAGACTTCAACAATTTGTATAAAGCCCTGTCTGAGAATGAAGTGTTATTTTTTAGAGATCAAAATATCTCTCATGCGGACCACAGAAGAATTGCTTCTGCTTTTGGTTCTATGCAAACTCATCCTGCTTACCCAACCATAGAAGGTTATCCCGAAATTACCGTACTTGAGAATGATGAAGACAATCCATCAAAAATTGAAGAATGGCATACTGATATGACTTTCAAAAAAAACCCGCCACTAGGCAGTATATTAATAGGCAAAATTATCCCCGAAACCGGGGGAGATACTTTGTTCTCTAGTTTATCAAAGGCTTATGATGATCTTAACCAAGATTGGAAATTGAAATTAGAGGACATGAATGCAATACATAGCTTTGAATTTGGATTTAAAGAAAGCTTAGCTGAAGAAGGTGGTCGAGAAAGATTGGCACAAGCTCTAGAAGAAAACCCTCCCGTTTCACATCCGGTTATAAAAAAACATCCTGTCACTGGCCGCAAAATAATCTACGTCAACAAACTGTTTACTTCCCATATAGAGGGAGATAACGAATCTGGTTCAATCCTGAAATTTTTATTCGAACATATTCATCAAGATAAGTATCAGTGCAGATTTTCGTGGGAAAATAACTCTATTGCTTTTTGGGACAATAGATCAGTGCTACATAAACCTGTAAATGATTATTGGCCACAACTGAGACGCATGGAAAGAATCACGATTGAATCTTGAATTGATATTTAAAGAATTCTATCCACCAATTTGTCACTTCAAGATAACTTGATGTTTCATTTAAAAGACTTTCTTCAGTTCTTTTAAACAGCTCCTCTCCAATAATATCTCTTCTTTTACATACCACATCATAAGCGTATTCATTGGTAAATTCTGGATGCCCTTGAATAGACATAATATGATTATCAATATAGTACATTGATATTGGAACGTTCTTATTAGAGGCAACCAATGTTGCCTGATCTGGTAATTTTGTAATCTGATCTTGATGAGAATGAATGAGTTTTATTTCCTGATTGAGGTCTTTCAAGCAAGGAAAGTTGTCATGAAATGTGTAGGATTGTAGGCCAGTTACCCAACCTATTTCCGCTTTACATACCTCTCCTCCTAGTGCCTGAGCAATGAGTTGATGACCAAAACATACGCCCAATAAGGACTTCTTATTTTGGTTCAAATTTCTTATATATTGTTCTAAATCTCTAATCCACTTTTCGTCATCATAAACACTCAATTTACTACCTGTGATTATGTAACCATCACATTCATTAATGTCTGCTGGGTAATTGTTCAAGGTAACATCGTAGATTTTGAGTTTAATGTTTGTATCTGCTTCACCAAATATCTTGGAATAGAAATCATCTTGATCTCCATGCTTAGGTTTAAGATCATCTAAAACATGGTCTGTCAAAAGAATTCCTATAGTTAGTTTAGTCATTAGTAAGAATGTTAACTTATAAAGCATGACTGATCATTGAATGACTGATATTCTTTTAAAAAAATTAAGGAGATTTACATGAAAAATGACTACGAATTTCTTACAACGGAAATTAACGGACATATTTTAGAAGTTACAATCAATAGACCTGATGTAATGAACTCGCTACACCCACCTTCTCATAGAGAGTTTGATGAAGTGTGGAGTGAATTTTCAAATAATGAAGATCTATGGGTAGGTATTATCACTGGTGCGGGCGATAGAGCCTTTTCAGCAGGGAATGATTTGAAATATCAAGCGTCAGGTGGAGATAGATCAGGAATGCCTGAGACAGGGTTTGCTGGACTAACGAGTCGTTTCAATCTCAATAAACCTATCATTGCCGCCGTCAATGGTGTTGCTATGGGAGGTGGAATGGAAATTGCTTTAGCCTGTGATTTAATTATTGCATCATCTAATGCAAGATTTGCTCTCCCAGAACCTAAGGTTGGCCTTGCAGCATTAGCTGGTGGCATGCAAAGACTTCCTAGACAAATTGGTATGAAGAATGCCATGGGTATGATGCTTACTGGAAGGCATGTAGAAGCAGCTGAGGCAAAAGAACTTGGCATCGTCAATGAAGTTGTTGAATCGCAGAGCGATTTAATGGACAGAGCAAGAGATTGGGCTAAGCAAATCGAAGCTTGTTCACCAATGTCTATAAGAGCGACAAAACAAGTTGCATATGACAGTCTGAATGAAGCAAGTTTGGAAGCTTCTATGAGCGCTCAATATACAGCTGTTCATGATCTTTTTACCAGCGAGGACTTTATTGAAGGTCCTGTAGCCTTTGCAGAAAAAAGAGCACCTAACTGGAAAGGTAAATAGAACTTCTCCTCATCAATATTTTTTGTAGTCAATAAATATTGGTGAGGACCACGCCCGCTCTTGTGTGTTGGCAAGGCAATCTTCTTCTCGAGGGTTTTGTATGGGACTCCCGTAACAGATATTAACCTCTTTGCATTGACCAAAGGCATCAACTTCACATCTTAAATTTCCTGCATTTACTGCTTTTGATTCTTTCTCAATAGCTCTTACATAATAGAGAGCATCTCGTGCTTGAGTTTCAAAATCAGAATCAGTAAAAGTGACAAGACATTCTTCAGTTCCATTGCATTTAAAGCTCTTCCAAGGATCCATTATGAGATCATCAAGTTTTTCATCTTGATATTGTTGGGGAATAATCTTGATGATTTCAATTCGATCTATTTCTCTTCTTATATCGGATGGGTTATAGCACTCATTTTTGCAGAGCAAAGCTAATCTTTCTTTGCCAAGAGCATTGACGGCATAATCCGGACAACCTGGTTTTTGTTCTAAGGAGCCAAGAGCTTTGACAATAAACCTTGGATTAGATTTAAGACTTGTTTCTGAACCCATTGGCAAAATCCCCTCATCTGAATTAACCAGATCAAACCACAAAAGAATCCTTGGACCGCTCGTTGCATAGACTTCCTTATTTTTTATAGAACGCCATATTGAATCACGAGATTTATCTTCAGAATGAGTAGCTATTAATCCACCTGTGTAAAAGTAAGACATTACTCTGTCAACTTCTATAGGCCCTGATGGCTTATTATCTTTTGTATATATTTTTGGAGTTGATTTCCCATAAATACCCTCTCCTTCATTAAAACCAAAAATAAATCCTACAGATTCGGTTGGACCAGCCGCATCAGTGAAGTCAATTCGATTGATATCTTTATAACCATTTCCCGGTCTAGCCGAATGTGTATCGCTTGAACCAATAAAACCAAATTTAAATCTTTCTATCGTATCGTCAGGATTAAAATTTCTTAGAGCTAAAATATACTGGGCAGACCCCTTTGGCCTCATATTAAAGGTCGGTAGAAAGCAATCTTGACATTGATTAGAGTCAAGCCATTCCGTTGGATCCTCTTTAAATACAGTTGCTTGTCCAGCATTACCTGCATTGGCATAATTTTGTCTAGCTTCTTTAGCCCTTTTTTTACATTCCCTATCTGACTCCCCTTCTTCAAAACATCTTTCTTCGATTATTACACCAGCCTGCCAACAAGCAGGAAGAAAATTTTCTGAAGGACTGGGACAAATAGCTTGTCTTTCTTCATCATAGAGCACGCTTCTCCAGTTTCTATGTAATTCTGAGTTTCCATGACCAGAATATACTTCTATCAATGTTTGAAAATTAGGATCATGAAATTCATCTGTTAACTGGTTTTTCCAATCAGCTTCAGGGGGTGTATAGGTGCCCCATGACGTACCATGCGGTATAACCACTGCTTCGTGACCCCATTGATTCAACTTATCGAAAAGCTCTCCTGGATTATTTGCATATTCTTTACAATCACCAGGTAAGTCTTGAACGTTCACGCCAGATGGGCAGGGAGTGGTCTCTCCATCTCTTGCGTAAGTCATTAAATCCTGAACTCTTCCGTCAAAAGCTTTTAGAGAAGATAAAGCAAATCTGGCTGAAAAAGGCATATTTGCGAAACCTACTTGAGGTGAAGCGATAGGTCTTGCAGGAATTTTATCCTCATCTAGATCTTTCAAAATAATATTCTTATGACCGTAATGAGGTTGCCCAAAACCACCCTCTTGCGTCCACTCCCATCCTAAGAATGCAATCGTATCTTGTTGTCCGTTACCACTTACATTGTTGCACTGTCGAACAGATTCTTTAATTTCTTGCCAATCTTCAGGTGTAAGGTCTTCAGCGTGATCTGTGTTAGACCAAAAATCTAAAGAGGAACAGTATCTAGCAAAATCACAGGCATCAGCTGGAGGATGAGTCCCCTCACCAGCCATCAAAGCTAGGCTAGTAAGAAAAGCGTCTGAAGAGTAAGTGGTATGAACATGGAGGTCTCCAAATAAAATAATTTTTTTATCTTGAATACCTATTTTATTTTTATCTTTTAATTGTCTTTCTGTTCTTTTGATTATCTCTTCTTCAGGTAAAGGAATAGTAGTAATTTCTCCTGGACCTTCATATGAGCCTAATGATCCTATAGCCACTAAATAAGCAAATCCAAAATAAACTGCAACTATTAGTAGAAATAAGTAGATTGACTTCCTTATCATTTTCTAATGGTATCAAAACTCAAAACATTTAGTTCTTGAAAGTATTTTTTCTATAAAGAATCTAGAGTAGACTGCTGTCTATTACTAGGGAGAAAATATGTTTGATTTAACAGGAAAAACGGCAATTATTACCGGCTCATCAAAAGGAATTGGTAAATCTATTGCAATGCAAATGGCTCTTCATGGAGCTAAGGTAGTTGTTTCAAGTCGTAAAGCAAATGCCTGCCAGGTTGTGGCCGATGAGATTAACAAAGCATGTGAAGGAACAGAAGGCGGGGCGATTGTCATCCCCTGTAATATTTCAGATAAAGCTGCTCTTCAGATGCTAGTCGATGAAACAAGGGCACAACTAGGAAAAATAGATATTTTGGTATGCAATGCAGCATCCAATCCCTTTTTTGGATCTATGATGGATATTCCTGAGGATGCCTTTGATAAAGTCATGAATAACAATATCAAGAGCAATCACTTGTTATGCCAAATGGTTATACCAGAAATGACTGAAAGGAAGGATGGAAGCATAATAATTGTTTCCTCTATTGGTGGACTTAAATCAAGCACAGTTATTGGTACATATAATATATCTAAAGCAGCAGATATCATGTTGGTTAAAAATCTAGCAGCTGAATTTGGACCTCATAATGTAAGAACCAATGCAATTGCACCTGGTCTATTTAAAACCGACTTTGCAAGAGCATTGTGGGAAAATCCTGAAATATTGAAACAATCAACAGCGACCTGCCCTCTTAGAAGGATTGGTGAGCCAGATGAAATAGGTGGAGCTGCAGTTTTTCTAGCTTCAAGCGCCGGAACATTTGTTAATGGCCACACGTTAGTTATAGATGGCGGCTCAACTGCTTAAAAAGGAGATTAAGATGAATAATGCAGTTTTGTATGAAAAAAAAGAAGGTGTAGCAATTGTTACATTAAATAGACCCGAAAGACTTAATGCAGTTAATGATGAAATTAGAGCTGGATTAAGAGAAAAATTAGATGATGCAGCTAAAGATGAAGAAGTCAAAGTCATTATAGTCACCGGTGCTGGCAGAGGTTTTTGTGCCGGAGCGGATATGGATGGTCTTGCGGCTACTAGTCAAGGTGAATCTCAAGGGTCTCAGGTTGAAGCAGAAGAAAGAGAATATGCAGCCAACGAAGTAATAGGATTTGATGGTGGTTTTAGTTATTTCCCAACAGTTCCTAAACCTATTATTGCAGCAATAAACGGACCAGCTGCTGGAGTAGGTTTTATCATGGCACTATATGCAGATATAAGATTTGCAAAAGAAGGAGCAGTTTTTTCAAGTGCTTTTTCAAAAAGAGGTTTAATAGCTGAGTGGGGAGTGGGATGGATCCTTCCAAGGTTGGTAGGAATAGCTAGAGCTAATGATATTTTGTTTTCATCAAGAAAATTTAGTGCCGAAGAGGCAGAACAAATGGGAATAGTTAATAAAACTTTCTCAGAAGAAAATTTTGATGATGCGGTATTTGCTTATGCTGCCGACCTTGCAAAAAATGTCTCTCCGAGATCTCTCAGAATCATGAAGCAGCAAATTTATAATGCTCAGGGAGAGACGATTAAAGAAAATTTAGATAGTTCGATGCAAGCAATGTTAGAAAGTTTTAAATCGGACGATTTTAAAGAAGGTGTGTCACATTTCGTTGAAAAAAGAGAACCAAAATTTACAGGAAAATAAAAAATGGATATAAAAGAATTTGTCAAAAAAGAAGCACGTGAAAGTCTTGCAAGAGAATTCACTAAAGAAGGACTGTTTGAGCTTAAAGAACAAGAAATACGAGGCAATAATTATCATGTCTTTGCAAACCTCCCTCAAACACTCCGAGATTATTTTCAGTTCCCATTAATACACGGAGAGTGGGATTTTTTAGCCTATGAAGAAGAAACTTATTCTTATCAAGAGGTTTTAAATACTTCTGCAGGATTAGCACATGTGCTAATGGATAAATATGGTATCAAGAAAGGCGATAAAGTTGCCTTTTCAATGAGAAATTATCCTGAATGGATTTATTCATATATAGCTGTCACTTCTATAGGTGCTGTTGCAGTTCCACTGAATTCATGGTGGCAAGGAGAGGAATTAGATTATGGATTAACCCATAGTGAATCTTCCATATTTATTGCTGATGAAGAAAGGTTACAAAGATTAGAAGGCTACGTTGAAGATATGCCTAGAATAGCTGTTCGTTGTGATGCAAGTAAGTTTACAAATACCGAGTCATTTGATGACCTGGTGTCTCCAATGGAAGCTTTCCCTGAAGTTGAAATTGATCCTGAAGATGACGCAAGCATCATGTATACATCAGGAAGTACTGGATATCCAAAGGGAGTGGTCTCTACACACAGAGCTGTAGTTTCTGCACCTATAACTTGGGCACTAATGGGCCAACTTGCTACTCAAATTGAAGTTGATGGTGAGCCACTAGCTTCACCAATGGCAGGGGAAAACCCTTGTACAATTGCAGCAGTACCCCTCTTTCACGTAACTGGATCGCATGCCGTGTTTTTACTTTCATTAGTAACTGCCAGAAAGATTGTATTTATGTACAAATGGGATGCTGTTGAAGCCTTACGACTGATTGAAAAACATAAGGTAACGGATATGACTGGTGTGCCTACAATGTCTGCTGAAGTACTACAAGCTCATAAGGATAATCCAGAAATAGATATTTCTAGTTTGAAGGGTCTTGGATCAGGTGGAGCAGCTAGACCTCCTGAGCAAATTAAAGCTCAGGAAAAAGATCACCCCGATAAAGTTGCTACAGTTGGATATGGTCTTACTGAAACTAATGCTCACGCGACAAATGCCTCAGGGATAACCTTGTACGAGCGTCCAAGTACGGCTGGTTACCCTACTCCCTTCCTAAACTTAATTAAAATAATGGATGAAGAAGGTAATGAATTAGGACCTAATGAACTAGGTGAAGTTGCTATCAAATCTACTTGCAATTTTAGGTGCTACTTAAAAAATGAAGAAGCAACCAATGAAGTACTAGATAGTGAGGGTTGGTTCCGAAGTGGTGATGTTGGAATTATTGATGAAGATGGTTTTCTTTACATTAAAGATAGAATCAAAGATATAGTCATTAGAGGTGGAGAAAATATAGCTTGCTTAGAGATAGAAGCGGCCATTTATGAACACCCTTCAGTAAGAGAAGCTTCGGTATTTGGAATACCTGATGAAAGACTTGGCGAAAAACTTGCTACAAGAGTATCTCTTAATCCAGGGGCAGAACTTTCTGAAGAAGATTTGTCATCCTTTTTGGCAGCTAAAATTGCAAAATTTAAAGTTCCTGAATATATGTGGTTCCAAGCTGATGAACTACCAAAAGTAGCTGCTGGAAAGATAGCCAAAAAACAAATGCGAGAAGAAGCTATAAAGGAATTAGGATTAGACTAATGCAAATTCAAGACAAAAGAGTTGTAGTAACTGGAGCGGCCAGTGGTATCGGTAAGGCTTTATGTGAGGCTTTTAATAATGCTGGTGCAAAATCAGTTGTTTGTGTAGATATGAATATAGAAGGTGCTACTGAAACAGCGAATGATATAGGTGGTTTGGCAGTTCAGGCTAATGTTGGTCAGGAAGCAGATATTGTTAATGTTATAGAAAAAGCCAATGAATATTCCGGTGGTATAGACATATTCTGTTCTAATGCTGGGATTGGAGGAGTTCATGGCTTTTTCGAAGTTGAAACTTCAGATTGGCAAAATATATGGGAAGTAAATGTTCAATCTCATATTTTTGCAGCTAAGCATGTTCTTCCGCAGATGCTAGAAAGAGGCGAAGGTTATCTCATGAATACTTCCTCTGCAGCAGGCCTGCTCACCCAAATAGGTTCAGCAGGTTACTCCGTCACTAAAGCTGCAGCCGTAAGTTTTGCTGAATGGATAAAAATTACATACGGTAGCAAAGGAATTGGTGTTTCGTGTCTATGTCCTCAAGCAGTTAAAACCGCTATGACTGCACAAGGAGCAGGTGTCGCTGGCGTTGATGGAATGATAGAAGCCGATGAAGCAGCTGCTGATGTTCTAGATGCTATAGAAAAAGAAAGATTCTTAGTTACGCCACATGCTGAAGTGCTTGAATATGTTTCAAGGAAAGGTAATGACAGAGATCGTTGGATATCTGGCATGCAAAGACTTCAAGAAAGATATGAAGACTGGAAACCAGGAGAAGATTAACATTGGATATTCATTACTTATCTGCCCTTGAAATAGCAGAGAAAATAAAAAGTAAAGAGATAAGCTCTTTAGAACTCACTCAACATTTCATAGACAGGATAGAAAAGTACGATGATAAAATTAATTCTGTAATTGTCAGAATATTTGACCAAGCAATTGAAGATGCTAAAGAAGCTGATAAGTCTCTTTCAACTAATCAAAATTTAGGTCCTCTTCATGGCGTTCCTATGACCATAAAGGAGTCTTATAACATCAAAGGTCAAAGTACAAACTGGGGTATACCAGAGTATAAGGGTAACATTGCAAAAGAGGATGGTTTGGCTGTGCAAAGATTTAAAAATGCAGGAGCCCATTTCTTAGGAAAGACTAATGTTCCTATGAACCTTGCTGACTTTCAAAGTTACAATGAAGTCTATGGGACTACCGGTAATCCATGGGATGTGAATAGAACACCTGGAGGTTCCTCTGGTGGAAGTGCTGCTGCACTAGCTGCTGGATTTACCTCTCTAGAAGCAGGTTCTGATATCGGCGGTTCAATAAGAAATCCTGCTCATTATTGTGGTGTTTTTGGCCATAAACCTAGTCACGG
>Ga0181569_10004519_pt1 | contig 10691 bp, 10 predicted proteins | sample 101ome_19_FD_132452 | JGI IMG/M metagenome (GOLD analysis project Ga0181569, IMG submission 132452) | Coastal salt marsh microbial communities from the Groves Creek Marsh, Skidaway Island, Georgia - 101405AT metaG (megahit assembly) | ecosystem: Environmental > Aquatic > Marine > Intertidal... | reverse complement strand
CGCGCATATTGCCCATAAAACAGCGATTCATTCGACCATTCGAAATTGAATAAAAGGCTCAGCGCTTCGCGCACTTGTGGGTCGGAAAATTTATCTTTGCGCAGGTTCATCGCAAAACTTTGACCCGTGGCCATACCCCCGTCAGGCAAGGTTTTTTTGATCATATAACCGTCATCCAGAGCCGAAAAATCATAACCGGTCGCCCATGTTTTCGAGGAATTTTCGATACGCACCGTGTAAGCGCCCGCTTTGAAAGCCTCAAAAGCTGCATTGCCATCTGCAAAATACTCAACCCGGATTTGGTCAAAATTGCTTCGGCCGCGATTGATTGGAAGATCTTTGCCCCAATAATCGGGGTTGCGCGTATAAATTACGTTGCGGTTAATTTCATAGCTATCGAGCAGATACGGCCCAGAGCCGATCGCGGGCTCCATGCGGCTTTCATCCAGCCTTGCGCCCGTGCGCTCAAACCACGCCTGCGACATGACCGGCAATCCCCCCACGGTGGGGATCCGATCGCGCAGCGGCGAGTCGGGCAAGAATGTGTATTGCACCGTCTTGCTGTCGAGCACTTCGACGGTTTGAACAAATTCACCCAGCACGGCGCGAAAGCTCACCAGCCCCTGCTCCAGAAACAAATCATAGGTGAATTTCACATCCTGCGCGGTTACCGCGCTGCCATCGGAAAACCGCGCTTCGGGGCGAATATGAAAACGCACCCAGCTGACATCTTCGGGATATTCAAGGCTTTCAGCTAGCAACCCATAACTCGCCCCAACCTCATCTGCCGTGCCCTCAAGCAAGCTTTCAAACGGCGCAGACGCCAAGGCCGCAGCGCGCCCTTTGCGCGAATAAGGATTCATTGAATCAAAGGTGCCGAAGCCCCAAATCGAAATTTCACCGCCTTTGGGCGCATCTGGGTTGACATAGGCGAGATGCTCAAAATCTGCTGGGTAGTTCAATTCGCCAAAAAAGGAATAGCCATGGGTTTTTGTGCTATGGCTCCCTGCCCAGAGGCTGCTGGCCAAAAAGAGCGTTGCCCATCCAAGGCATAACCCAATCCAAACTCGGCTGTTTTGAACGTTCTGTGATTTAGCTTTTACCACCGTTTTGCTTGAATTCCGTACCACGGGCCGCACCTCCATCCTACGCTTTGCATAAACATAGGCTACAACACAAAATATCCAAGGCACAAAACAACACAAAGTTTTGATGGATAGATTTCATTGCGAACTGATACTTTCAGCCATTCTACAATCCACCCTGCTGGCTTTTTAAATATAAAAACGCTTGTACAACTGACACATTATTTTGATCACCGTCTTCCGATAAGAAAAATGTAAGCTCATAATAAGGCTTGAAAAAACTTTTGCTTTCTTTGAAAAAACCTACCTCATTTCTGAAACGAATGGTTAAGCTTCCACCTTTATTACTCTCATTATATCCAAAGCGACTATCTGTTTTTATACTTGCAATAAATTCTGTCTGGTCAATTTCCAAAATGTATCTATCAACAATTTCAGTAATGTCCCAGCTCCAATGACTTTTTTTACCTCACTTAAATGGTTGGTATTCATTGGGTCACTAACGAATACACTGTCGTTTAGGTAGTTCAGAAACTCTTCGCTAACCACATTTTTCTCCTCCGCTTTGGATGAAATGGGCAAACAAAAAAGAAAACCTAATAAGCCAACAAACGATATAGTGATTACAATTGATTTTATTGTCTTATTTAATATGACTGCCATAATTCCTTCCAAAAATTGTCATCCCAATTTTTCGAAAAAACCTGTCGATGCTGGCAACATTTTTTCCAGATGTGACATGATACAGTATCACATTCGCTCTTTGTTTTCGCGCCCAAACCTCAATGCCACGCACTAGGCGAAGCGCAATTTTACCGCCAAGCAAACCTGAACGGGCGGATTGATCCGCATTGATTGTGTTTACAGTAACCCCTCTCGCGCCCTCACCAATGAATTATCCACCAATATAGGCATAAGAAAATCCTAAAATTTTATCGCCAAGAAACACCTTGAGACCAAGATACGTATCAGGTTCATCAATCGTATTTTGAAAATATCTGTAAAATTTGTTCTCGGAAAAAGGGATCTCAGAAAAAATCCCTTCCTCGTGAACATTACGTGCCAGTGCCCATATCTCTTCCCCAAACGCGCTGATAAAACGGGATTTCTGCGCAATATGCGCGCCGTGAAGCCTAAACCCTCACGCCGTTCACAGGCAAAGCAGAGAGTGCGCTGCGGCCTCCCGCAACGCATCAATGGCTCGTACAGGAATTGATACTTAAACGTTTACTGGGCGGCTTCGGCTAAATATGCGATCACATTGGCACGGTCTTGAACTTTCTTAAGACCCGCAAAGCCCATTTTGGTGCCGGGCGCATATGATTTTGGATTTTCCAGAAACCCGTTGAGGTTTTCGATTGTCCAAACATCCGCCACCTCGATCAAGGCGCCCGAATAGCCATATCCATCTGCGGCGGCTACCTCGCGATCCACCACTTGATACAAATGCGGCCCCGTGCCATTGGCACCATCTTCCAGCTTGTGGCAGGCTTTACATTTGCCAAAGACCTTGGCGCCTTTGCCGGTATCGGCCATCGCCACCAATTCGGCAAAATCAACTTCTTCTTCCTCTTCGGATTCCTCTTCAGCGGTTTCCACTTCGATGTAATAGCCAGCCGCGTGTTCTTCGCCGTGCCCACCCCCCATATGATAGACTTCCTCGGCAACCCAATTGCCAAGCAAAAACACCAACAATGCGCCGCAAAGGCTGCCCACAACTTTGGTAAGTGTCATCGTGTCTAGCATTGCGTGAACTCCATCTGAATATGCCTGAGCGCTTTCTAATCGCTTCCACTCGCGGTATGCAAGGTGTAGAAACCGCGACGAAACGACCAATTTGAAGAAAAGCAGAGAAAAATGACCGGAAAAATCGCATTTCAGGGCGAGTTGGGAGCGTATTCCCATGAAGCCTGCCAAGAGGCGCGCCCCGATATGACACCTTTACCCTGCCGCAGCTTTGAAGATGTGATCGAAGCGGTGCGCAGCCATCAGGCGGATTTGGCTATGCTGCCGGTGGAAAACTCAACCTATGGGCGGGTGGCCGATATCCACCGCCTCTTGCCCGATTCGGGGCTGCACATCATTGGCGAAACGCTTACAAGGGTGCGGATCAGTTTGATGGCCCTGCCCGGTGTGCCCTTATCCGCGATTACGCAGGCGCTGGCGCATCCGGTCTTACTGCCACAAGCGCGGCGCTTTTTAAGCGACCATGCGATTACGCCGGTCAGCGCGGTTGACAGCGCGGGCGCTGCGGCTGATCTGACGCAGAGCCAAAACCGTGAACGCGGCGTTTTGGCCAGCGCTTTAGCTGCCGAGATCTACGGTTTGAATATTTTAGCAAAAAATATCGAAGATCACGGCCATAACACGACCCGGTTTTTGCATATGGCCCGCACCCCAGATTTCACCCATCGTGGCTCTGGCAAGATGATGACCACGTTTGTCTTTCAAGTGCGCAATATTCCGGCCGCCCTGTATAAAGCGATGGGCGGGTTTGCCACTAATGGCGTGAACATGACCAAATTGGAAAGCTATATGGTGGGGGGTAGTTTTCAAGCCACCCAATTTTACGCCGATATTCAGGGACATCCCGAGGATGAGAGCGTGCAATTGGCCTTAGAAGAATTGGCGTATTTTACCTCAGAACTGAAAATCTTGGGGACTTATCCGGCGGATACCGCGCGCTGAGCCTTTAGCTTCTACTTTTGGAAGCGGGCCATGCGCCTGCTGCTTTAGGGCAGCGCTAAGGCCAAATTGATATAATGCTCACACCCGGCTTGAAAGCGCTTTTGGGTTTTATGCGCTGCCAGTTGGATCGCTTGCAAGCGCATAAACATGCCCAGGTTTAGCGGGCGAAGCGTACAGGAAATGCGCAAAAAGCTATGCGTTTCATCGCCCGCCTCAAGCGCCATATCACACCGAATGAATAATGCGGCCTCCTGCAGCTCAAAGCTCCAATCTTGCGGCGTATCAAAGCGCGGCACGCTGAGCTCAGGATATCGCATTTTACCGCGAAACCAAAATTCCAAAGCCCAGTTGCAAGTTACTGGTTTCTGCAAATCGCCCCGCCGATTCTGCAAAATGCCCTTCGCCTCAGCAAGCGCTTCAAAGCGTTGGAAATCTGTCAGCCTTTGGCTGACGAACTCCAGCGAATGGTTCAATCTATGTCGCGCCGTTAAATGCATCGGCCTATGATGATTAAAATCAAGTTAGTCTAAACGATCTGCAAGCCAATGCTTTAAAAGAAAATGCGCGATAGATCCAGCCCGGGCGGGCAGAATATCGGTGCGGATCCCGGCTACAATATCATTCAGCTCAGCCTTGCTGATCCAAAGCGCATCCTGCAATTCATTGGGATCTAGGGTGATATCAGTGTTCAGCGCCTCGCCATGGCAGCCAAACATGAGCGAATTTGGGAAGGCCCAGGGCTGTGATGCCAAATAGCTTACCGACCCCACTCGGATGCCCGATTCCTCCAAAACTTCCCGCCGTACCGCCGCTTCGATGGTTTCGCCAGGTTCGACAAACCCCGCCAAAAGCGAATACATCCCCTCGGGCCAATGCGGAGAGCGCCCCAAAAGGACGTTTGGTCCTGAGGTAATCAGCATGATCACAACAGGATCCGTGCGTGGAAAATGGCTCGCCGAACAGCGCGGGCACACCCGCTGCCAGCCCGATTGTGCGCTGTCGCTGGCCGCCCCGCAACGGGCACAAAACCTATGCGATGCGTGCCAATGAAACATCGCCTTTGCAGTTGCGGATAATTCTGCATCGCGCGGCGATAACGAGGTCATATATGAGCGCAGCTCGCAAAACCGAAGCCCTTCTGCCAATTCTGGATGAAATTGCTCTGACGGATCGTTAAAGGCGCCCTCTGGCGGAAGGTCCTGATCGTTTGGCGTCCAGCTTGAAATATCAAACGCAAAGATACGCTGCCCTGCCTCTTGACCCAAAAAAATCCAAGGCGCGCCCACCGTTAAAGGCTGCGGCAGGCGCAATCGCACAAGCGGGTTTTCTGCGGCTTTATCAACCAGAATTTTACCCCGCCATAAAAGAATGACCTGATCGCCAGCTTGCGGCTGGCCTTGTGCGCTGCCCCGCAATTGTGCTGCACGATCAAGGGCCGACCCTCCAAATGTCACGGTTTCTGCCAGTTTCATTCTTTGCCCTCTCTTTGCCTAACCGCCCTGATGACATGATGATCAAGGCAGAGCAATCACCAGCGCGGGGAGGTTGCAGTTTTTTTTAAAATCCCCTAAAGGTGCGCCTGAGAGGTTGGCGCGGGCAGGCGCCTCGCCAACCCGGTCAGATCCGGAAGGAAGCAGCCGTAACGAGCCCCGCTTGGGTCGTTGTCCAGCCTCTCACTTTTTTCTCAATCTTCAAAGGTGGCGCGCGCCCAATGCTCTTGTTCGGGCGTTTCGATGGCGCAGGGCCGGATAGCGCGCAGATGCGACAGCGCCAGATCAGCGGGTAGACCCGTCCTGCGCATAAGCCGCAAAGCGACCATCCCCGAACGCCCACAGCCACCAAAGCAATGCACCAAAACCCGCCCCCCTTGGCCAAGTATACGACCTGCTTTTGCCTCAACCGATTGCCATAGCTCAGCATTTTCCGGCTTTGGCGTTTGATAATCTAAAATTGGAAAATGGCAGCACTGGATGCCTTGAGCCTTTAAATCTGCCGGAAAATCTGCGGCGCCCAAAGGTTCCATTTCAAAGCGCTCCGTCAGGCTCAGCACCAAATCCGGGCGCCAGGCCAGAATCGCTTTAAAATCCTGCGCATAGGGCGAAAACCGCCCCGGGAGCGGGCATAAGGCCAGCGCTGCATCGCCAATCGCAAGGTCAAAAATTGAAAACATGCGCAGGCTTCCCTTTTTCGATCAGCCGCCTCTGCAGCCCCTAGACCTTCGCGTCACAACAGCTTAGCGTAGTGGTCAAGACCATAACCGAGACCCAGCATGAGCGAAACCCCGACCCAAGGCTATCAAGTTCTAGCCCGCAAATATCGGCCAGAAACCTTTGCCGATCTTGTTGGCCAAGAGGCGATGGTGCGCACGTTGCGCAACGCTTTTAAGGCAGATCGGATCGCGCAAGCCTTCGTGATGACAGGGATTCGCGGCACCGGCAAAACAACCACCGCGCGGATCATTGCCAAGGGTATGAATTGCATTGGCGCCGATGGCCGCGGCGGGCCCACCACCGAGCCCTGCGGCACATGCGAGCATTGTCTGGCGATTATGGAAGGCCGCCATGTAGATGTGCTGGAAATGGATGCGGCCAGCCGAACCGGCGTTGATGATATTCGAGAAATCATCGAAAGCGTGCAGTATCGCGCCGCCAGCGCGCGCTATAAGATCTATATCATCGATGAAGTTCATATGCTGTCGACCAATGCGTTCAACGCGCTGTTGAAAACCCTGGAAGAACCCCCCGAGCATGTGAAATTTATCTTTGCCACAACCGAAATTCGCAAAGTACCGGTCACGGTGTTGTCGCGCTGCCAGCGGTTTGACCTGCGGCGGATCGAGCCGGATGTGATGATCGCGCTCTTGAAAAAAATTGCCGCAGCCGAGCAGGCAGAAATTGCTGCCGATGCCCTAGCCCTTATCACGCGCGCCGCCGAAGGCTCAGCCCGGGATGCCACATCGCTTTTGGATCAAGCGATCAGCCATGGCGCTGGCGAAACCTCGGCAGAGCAAGTGCGCGCTATGTTGGGGCTGGCAGATCGCGGGCGGGTGATGGATCTGTTCGAAATGATTATGCGCGGTGATGCCGCCTCTGCGCTGAGCGAACTGGGCGGGCAATATGCCGATGGTGCCAACCCTCTGGCCGTAATGCGCGATTTGGCCGAAGTTACGCATTGGATTTCGGTTGTGAAAATAACCCCAGATGCCGGAGAGGATCCAACCGTTTCTCCAGAAGAACAGATGCGCGGTTTGAGCTTGGCCAAGGCCTTGCCAATGCGCGCCCTGACCCGCATGTGGCAAATGTTGCTGACCAGTATCGAAGAAGTGTCACAAGCCCCGAACGCCATGATGGCGGCCGAAATGGCGGTGATCCGGCTGACCCATGTGGCAGATCTTCCCAGCCCCGAAGAGTTGGTGCGAAAATTACAAGACATGTCACCCCCTCCCGCAGGGGGCGGTTTAGCCAGCAGTTCAGGCGGCAGTTCGGGCGCCGGCGCCGGCGCGGGGCTGAGCGCAGAAGCCGCTTTAACTGGCAGTACGGGCGCGATTGCCACCACCTCTGCGGCGCAGTCCGGGCAAAGCCCCAGCGGCAATCAAAATATCTCGCCCCCAAGCGCTGTTCTTGGCGGGGCTGAACAGGCTTTGGCCCTCAATACGCAGCAGATGCTGGCCGCCTATCCCAGTTTCGATCATATTATAGATCTGATACGCGCGCAGCGCGATGTTCGGCTTTTGGTCGAAGTGGAAAATTGCGTACAGCTGGCGCGGTATCAACCGGGGCGGATTGAATTCGTGCCCACCGCTGATGCGCCCGCCGATCTTGCCCAACGCCTGGGTAGCCGGCTTCAATTATGGACGGGCCAGCGCTGGGCGGTGAGCTTGGTGAATGATGGCGGTGCCCAGACCATTGCGCGCATGCGCCGCAGCGCAGAAGAGGCCCTGAAGACAAAAGCCTTGGCGCATCCGCTTGTAAAAGCCGTGTTTGACAGCTTTCCAAAGGCGCAAATCATCGAAATCCGCACCCCTGAAGATTTGGCAGCTGAGGCGCAGACCGACGCGCTGCAGCCCGTCGAAGACGAATGGGATCCATTCGAGGAATAAGGCGAGTTGTCGTCTATTACAAAGTTTTAGATCCGTCCTGATCGGCTGAAAAAGGCGTTTGAGACGTCACCCAAGACGCTGCTCTAACACATGGCGCATGATCTTGCCGGTGGTGCTGCGGGGAAACTCGGATTCGGCGATAAAATGAAAGGCTTTCGGTAGCTTGTAGCGCGCAAGCCCTGTACATAGATGCGCCAGAATATCTGCCTCGCTCAAACTAGCATCTTTGCGGGCAATAAAAGCAATGGGAACTTCCCCCCAATGGCGGTGTTTCTGACGCACAACCGCGGCCTCTAAAACCCGCGGATCTGCCAGAATAAGCCGCTCGATTTCGGCCGGGTAAATATTTTCTCCGCCCGATTTGATCAGATATTTGCGACGATCGACAAAGCGCAATCCCCCCTCTGGGCTGCGCTTGAACATATCCCCCATATGAAACCAACCATTTCGGAAATCCTCTGCATTGGCTTTGGGGTTATTCCAATAGCCGCTGAACAATGCCGGGCTGCGGATCGCCAATTCTCCGGCCTCTCCTTCGGGCACCTCTTGATCTTGCGCATCAACCAATTTGATTTGGCAGAGCGCGCTTTGTTTTTTGTCCAAGCTGGTCGCAATGTCACCGATCCCAATATGGCCTGCAGATGCGGGGGCAAAGCCGGTTTCGGTGGCGCCGAATGTGTTTAAATAAGGCGCCTGAAAAAGCGTTGTGACTTCGGCAATTTGATCCAGCGGCACCAAATCCGCCATAACGCCAACCCATTTCACAGATTTCACCCGCGACTCTTTGGCCCGCATCGCCGCAAGAAGCGGCGCAATCATTCCGGGCATCAAAGTCAACCGCCCCAGGTTTTCGGTGGCGATCAAATCTGCAAGATGATCCGGTTGAAACCCATCCACCACAATAACGGTTCCCCCGAGTATTAAGGTTTTAAACACCGTATCCGTTGAGACCATGTGGAACAAAGGCGCCCAAGCAATAAACGCATCCTCGGGATCTGCTGGCATATCCAGCATTTGCGTCGCGGCCCGCGCGATTTCCGCCCGATGGCTGATCAAAGCGCCTTTTGGCAGGCCGGTGGTGCCGCTTGTATAAAGAATGACGATGCCGTCTTCGGGCGTGGCACATTCCGGCACAGCGCTGCTGGAATAGCCCATCAGCGCTTCAACCCAACCATCATCGATCATTTGAACCGGCGCGATATCGGCCAAGCTTTCTGCCTGCGCCTGATTGCGCGGCGAGGCCAGCAAAATCCGTGGTTCAACCAAGCTCAGGCAATGGCGCAGCTCGCCAAGCGTCAAACGCCAATTCTGACAGGCCACGATGGCGCCAATTTTAGCAGCGGCCAGAAACACTTCGATATATTCAATCCGGTTTTCTGATAAAATCGCGATACGGTCTCCGCGTACGATGCCGCGCGCTGTGAAATAATGCGCCATGCGATTGCTGCGTTGATCAAGCTGGCGATAGCTATAGCCCGTGACGGCATCCTTCACAGCCAGATGATCCGGACGCAAGCGGGTTTGCACCTCAATCAAGGCGCTCAATGTCAGACCTGCCGCCTGAGCGGCAAGATTGGGATCAATCCCCGTCAATATTGCCTCTTGGCCCTGCATATCCCTCTTCTTCCTGAGCGGTTGCGCTCACCCACAGGCTAACGTTAAATCCTGCAAGAGTGGTTTGTAAATCACCTGCAGCGCAGATTGGCGATGAGCGGGGCTAGCGGCCCCGTCAAAACGCTTGTTTTTGGGCGTGACACTGCGTAGGAAAGAGCATCGAAGTCAAAGGGGAAAGAACATGTTCAAAGGCTTAGGCGGCATGGGCGATATGGCCAAAATGATGAAGGCTGCAACCGAAATGCAAGGCAAAATGGCCCAAATGCAAGAGGATATGCACAACATTATCGTTACCGGTGAAGCCGGCGCGGGCTTGGTAAAAGCCAGCTGCACGGCAAAGGGCGATTTGACCGGTTTGGATATCGATAAATCTATATTTTCGGGTGATGATAAAGAAGTTGTTGAAGATCTAATTCTGGCGGCGATCAAAGATGCCCAGCAAAAAGCGGCTCAGCGCGCCAAAGATGAAATGGGCAAAATGACAGAAGGCCTTGGCTTGCCCCCTGGGATGAACCTGCCGTTTTAAATGGGCGCCTCAGATTTTCAGACCATATCAAAAAACGGGTAAGCGCTTGCGATGAGCAAAACCAAAGATATTGATGCTTTGATAGAGCTCATGGCGAAACTGCCCGGCTTGGGCCCGCGCTCTGCCCGCCGCGCGGTGTTGCATTTGATCCGCAAGCGCGCCTTACTGCTAAGCCCGCTTGCCGATTTGATGCAAACGGTTGCGGCAACCGCCCAGGAATGTCTGAACTGTGGCAATATTGGGACCGAGGATATTTGCGATATTTGTCGCAGCGAGCGTCGCGCCACGGGGGAGCTTTGCGTGGTGGAGGATGTCGCCGATCTCTGGGCGATGGAGCGGGCGCAGGTTTTCAAAGGCCGCTACCACGTTTTGGGCGGATGCCTCTCGGCGCTGGATGCGATCGGGCCCGATGAATTGCGCATCCCTAAACTGATTGACCGCGTTAGCAGTGAAAATATCACTGAAGTGATCTTGGCGCTGAACGCCACCATCGAAGGGCAAACCACCGCGCATTATCTGGCAGATCAATTGGAAAGCCGCACCAAAGTCACCACGTTGGCGCAAGGCGTGCCCATCGGCGGTGAGTTAGATTATTTGGATGACGGCACCATTACAGCCGCTTTAAAGGCGCGCAAAGCGCTCTGATTCAAAAGCGTCGCAGCGGCATCCGGCGGCTTGG
>Ga0181569_10004517_pt1 | contig 10695 bp, 9 predicted proteins | sample 101ome_19_FD_132452 | JGI IMG/M metagenome (GOLD analysis project Ga0181569, IMG submission 132452) | Coastal salt marsh microbial communities from the Groves Creek Marsh, Skidaway Island, Georgia - 101405AT metaG (megahit assembly) | ecosystem: Environmental > Aquatic > Marine > Intertidal zone... | reverse complement strand
AATAGGTAGCGGCGCAGCTGGTGGCTCAGACGGTGTGTCAGAGTGCTCGGGCCGGAACGAAACCGTTACCGCAACAGGAAAACAATGGTGTCGGAGGGGGGACTTGAACCCCCACGCCCATTAGTAGGGCACTAGCACCTCAAGCTAGCGCGTCTGCCATTCCGCCACTCCGACGTGGTGAGAAGAGGTTACCGGCAACAACAGCAACTGCACGTTGCCGACGACACACGTCTCAGCGAATGTAAAGGAAGCTCAATGCGAGGACCGACAAGATCCAGGAAAGAGCGAACACCGTAGTGATGCGGTTCAAGTTGCGTTCTGCCGCGGTTGACCCGAGAGCAGCGCCACCGCCACCACCAAACATGTCAGACAAACCGCCACCACGACCAGAGTGCAACAACACCCCAGAAATAGTCCCGATCATTGACACGATGTTGATGACCAACATCACGTACAGCATTACATCACGCACGTGTAAGAGGTTATCGCCGCCAAACGGGGTGCGGTCAGCGAAGTTCGGTCACAAATGGGGCTTGGCGCACCAACGATGAATGCGTGATCGTCACGCCGTCATCAGTCGTCCAAATGCCAGGCACCGCCAGCGCCCCAATTCCATCGCCAAACCAGCCATCTGCACCGCAGCTCAGCACCGGATTTGTGCACGCAGCCCACTCTTCAACCCCAATAAAAATCGTGCCATCACCGTCAAGATCTTCGAGAGCGGTCAACTGCTCGACCGACAACAACCCCGATTCACCTATCGCAGAAACCGCCTCAGCAGGACCAACAGTGTCAGGCCGCCACGCAACCGTCGACGGCAACCTCACCAACGGCAGCACATGATGAGTCTTCGCCATCCGACCAAGAACCGCCTGGATATCTGCAACCTGATCATCTTCATTTCGAACAGTGAGCGCTCGATCGAGCAACGCATCAGACTCAGCATCACAGAAGCCGTTCACGTTCCAGCCCTCACGCTCAGCAGTCGAGAACTCAGCACACGAATGCGCAGCAGCAAACAACCCGACATCAGCCAACCCTGACTGCGCATACACCGCAAGATCCCAATCACCAGCGGCAAGCCGATCGGAGAACTCGAACTCGCTTCCCACCGACTCAACCTTCAACCGAAAGCCCATATCTCGCATCATCGGTACGAGTGCATCGACAAGTTGATCTTGACGGGCTCGAGCACCGGCGACCAGCCACGTAATCTCATGCGGCTCGCCGGTTTCGTCTTGCCAGTAACTATCACCATCAAACGTCCAGCCGGCCTCCGTCAACATCTGTGCAGCAGCGTCAGCATTGAACGACCCAGCAAAGGGAGTTTGCCCGGAACACCATTCGTCAAAGGTCACCGGGCCACAGTTCCACACCTCGGTTGACCCCAGCAGAGGCGCGTACACCTCGTCAACCAACGCCTCGCGATCAACCGACAACCAGAATGCTTCACGGAACAGCGGATCGCTAAACACCCCAGTCGAGCGAAGATACATGTCTTCATGTCGTCCCAAATCAAATTGCTCGAAGCCCAAATTGGGGTCTGATAACCCCTCGACCGTCTCACGCGACACGTCTGGGATGATGACATCAATCTGCCCCGACCGAAGAAGATCAACTTCCACTGCGGAACTTCCCACCGGTACCACCACGAGACGCTCAAACCCAAACGACTCCGATTCCTCGTCGCCCGAATGCGATGGCACCAGCATCATCTGAGCGGTATTCCACGCTTCAACCGAGAACACACCCCAACCCGCAGGCGCCTCATCCTCAAATGCAGTGGTCACATCGCTGCACGACTCGATAGCGGAGGCCTGCAGCAAGCGGTCGAACAACACTCGATAGTTACCGACGAAACGGTCGAAGTACACCTCGACAAGATCTTCAGCACGTCCCTCTCGAACATCGATCACCGCGTCATACGCCTCGACACCGACCGAGCCCGGCGTCGACCCCAACGCATCAACCGTGCAACGCACATCATCGACACCGATCTTGGTGCCATCGGGCCAATGGGCATCAGCAGCGAACTGAAACGCCAATTGCATCACTGCGGTATCTGGAATCGGCAACGTCGTCGTCGGAACAGCACTGCTCGTCGTTGTTGATACGTCGCTCGACGCAGCATCGTCAGCGGTTACTTCTTCGGGTTGCGCAACGGTGGTTGTCGTTTGCACAACAGCGCTCGTTGTGGATTCGACCGCATCTCCGCCTGAACATGCAGCGAGCAGCAGGGCTGCAGACATGCACAGCACACCAGTTAGCGGGCTTCGATGTCGCAAAGGAACTGTCGAGTGTTTCATGCTGATACTGAACGTACCAGTGAGCGACGTCGAAGATTCGGCGCGTCAAACCTAGCCAGCAGCAATTTTGACGATCTGCGAAAAATCGTCCGGGTCAAGACTTGCCCCACCTACCAGTGCACCGTCGATATCAGGCTGCGCCATCAACTCTTCGGTCGTTCCGGGCTTCACCGAACCGCCATATTGAATGCGAACCGATGCACCGGCATCAGCCCCAAACGATGCCGTCACCGCCGCACGAATAGAGGCACAGACCTGTTGAGCATCGTCAGCGGTCGCAGTTTTGCCCGTGCCGATCGCCCAAATCGGCTCGTACGCAATCACCATCGAGCCAACTTCCGCTTTCTTCACACCCTGCAAACCGTTGACCACCTGACCGAGCACCTTCGCCTCGGTCTCACCCGCTTCACGCTCAGCCAACGACTCGCCCACACACATGATTGGTGTCATGTTGTGCTTCAAGATCGCTTTCACCTTTGCATTCACCATCTCATCGGTCTCACCGAAAAGATCTCGGCGTTCGCTATGGCCACAGATGACGAGTTTCACGTCAAGCTTTTGCAAGAACAACGGGGAAACCTCACCGGTGAAGGCGCCGTTCACTTCGTGATGACAATGCTGGGCTCCGAGCAAAATATCCATCCGGTCAGCTTCAATCGACGTCTGCAGCGTACGAATATCGGTAAACGGCGGGTGGATGCTCACATCCGCCCGCTGATAGATGTCTTTCGGCAGCAGCCAGGCGAGCTTCTGCAAATTTCGAAGAGCCTCAAAATGGTCGAGGTTCATCTTCCAGTTACCGCTGATCAGCGGAGTGCGAACATCAGGCATTAGGGGCACCTCTCAATGCTGCAAGACCGGGAAGATCGCCGAGTTCGAGCAGTTCGAGGCTCGCTCCCCCGCCAGTTGACACATGATCTACTTCATCATCTAAACGGAACTGAGCAAGTGCAGCGGCGGAATCTCCGCCGCCAACAACCGTGAACGCTTTCGTTTCAGCCATCGCCTCGGCAACCGTTCTCGTGCCACCAGCGAACCGTTCATCTTCGAACATGCCCATCGGCCCATTCCAAAACACCATTCGGGCATCCATCACCACATCGCTAAATGCGGCCGCCGAACCCGGACCGATATCGAACCCCTTTGACCCTTCAGGCAGACGAGTTCCGAACGTTGCAAACTCTCCAGAAGCGTCAACACCCACCATGTCATCGGGCAACACGATCTTGTCGCCTGCGGTTTCAAGAATGCGTCGACAGGTCTCCACCATGTCAGGTTCAAACAGCGAATCACCAATGGGTTTGCCCTGAGCCGCAAAGAACGTGAAACACATGGCACCGCCGATCACAAGTTGATCGACCACCGATAGCAACGCCTCAACAACGCCCAACTTGTCGGAGATCTTCGCCCCGCCAAGCACCGCAACAAACGGCCGCTTCGGCTTATTGCGCAGCCCCGTCAACACTTCGACCTCTTGCTGCAACAGGCGACCCATCGCGGAAGGCATCGACATCGGCGGACCAACAATTGACGCATGAGCACGATGCGACGCACCGAACGCATCGTTCACATAGAAATCAATGCCATCGGTCAACGAGGCGACAAAGGCATCATCGTTTGCTTCCTCGCCGGGGTTGAAACGCAGATTTTCCAGCAACTCAACGCCAGGGGCGAGTTCGCTCAGCCGTGCACGCACTGGGTCCATCGAGTACTCATCAACTGGTTGACCCTTTGGCCGACCGAGATGACTCGCACACACCACCTGAGCGCCACGCTCCAACAGCCACGAAATCGTCGGCAACGCTGCACGAATACGAAAATCATCGACGACGACCTGCGAACCCGCACGCTCCTCTAACGGCACGTTGAAATCTGTGCGAACCAAGACCCGGCGCCCAGTGACATCACCGAGATCTTCGAGAATGGGGATGCGCAATGACTCGTCTGTCATTGCAGATCAGCGACCGCGGCTGACGTAGCGAACCAGGTCGACCAAACGGTTTGAGTAGCCCCACTCGTTGTCATACCACGAGCACACCTTCACGAGGTCGCCCATCGACATCGTCATACCTGCATCGAAAATCGATGAGTGTGGATCGCCGACAATGTCGCTCGACACGATTGGGTCTTCGGTGTACTTCAAGATGCCCTTCAGGTCGCCCTTCTTGGCCGCCGCTGCGAACACCGCATTGATGTCGTCGACCGAGGCCTTCTTCTTCAGGGTTGCGGTCACGTCAGTGATCGAACCCGTCGGCACCGGCACTCGAAGCGACGTTCCATCGAGACGGCCCTTCATCGACGCCAACACCAAACTCGTTGCCCGAGCTGCCCCAGTCGATGTCGGAATGATGTTGATCGCCGCTCCACGAGCACGACGAAGGTCATTATGTGGGCCGTCAACAAGTGACTGGTCGCCGGTGTATGCGTGCACGGTCGTCATGAGACCCTGCTTCACCCCGAAGGCATCATCAAGCACCTTGATCAGCGGAACAAAACAGTTCGTCGTGCAACTTGCGTTCGAAATGACCTGATGCTTCTTCTTGTCGAAATCAGTGTGGTTGACGCCATAGACGATGGTGATATCCGCTCCATTTGACGGCGCCGACACGATCACTCGCGGTGCGCCACCCTCAAGATGCATTGCCGCTTTGTCACGATCGGTGAAAATACCCGTCGATTCGACAACGACATCGACACCAAGGTCACCCCACGGCAGCGCTTTCGGATCACGCTCCGACAACACCCGGATGGTGTGATTGCCGACCTTGATTCCACCCTTGACGACCTTCACGTTCTGATCGAGACGACCCATCACCGAGTCGTACTTCAACAGGTGAGCCATCTGATCAAGCGAACCCAAATCATTCACTGCAACGAACTCAACGTCTGCGCCCTGGGCAAGCACCGCACGATAAAAGTTGCGGCCAATACGTCCAAATCCGTTAACACCAACACGAACAGTCATGGGAGGTCCTTTCACATTTTCTGACCACACGGTCGTTGGCAAGAGTAGTCAGACGCGCGGCACAAGATGCAGATGCGACACAACTCTTAGGGGCGAACGGACGATTCAGCGTCCGTCGACATCGCGATGTGAGGGAACCGCCTTCACCTCGTGGTCACCAAGGCGACCAACCAGATGCTCAACGATGGCCACCGAGCGATGTCGGCCACCGGTACAACCGATTGCAATCGTGAGATAGTTGCGGCCCTCCGACTGATAACTCGGAATCACGTCGAGCAACAACGCCTCAAGATGGCTCAAAAACCGCTGAGTGACCTCGTTGTTCAACACAAACTCGCTCACCGGCTCGTCGCGGCCCGTAAGCGGGCGCAGTTGCTCATCCCAATGAGGATTTGGCAAGAACCTCACATCCATCACGATGTCAGCATCGAGCGGAATGCCGTGTTTGTAGCCGAACGATTCGACCGACACCTGCATCGACGTTGAACCTGTCTCAGAAAACGCCGACACGATTCGATCCTTCAACTGATGCACGTTGAGTTCAGAGGTATCGACGACAAGATCGGCGGCACCTTTCACTTCCTCAAGAGCCACTCGTTCTCGCTCGATCGCCTCCAACACCCCAGAACCATCGGTATCGAACGGATGCCGACGTCGGGTTGCCTCATAGCGCTTCACCAACATCTGGGTTGACGCCTCCAAATACAGCATCGACACCCGGTGGCCTGCCGCCTTCAGATCATTGACATGCGTCAACAACTCCGCATGATTGCGACCTGACACGAGAACCAGCTGGTCAATACCCGCACCCGGCTTTGCTGCAAGCTCCACAATCGTCGGCACCAGAGATGTCGGCAAATTATCGACGACGTAGAAGCCAAGATCTTCTAACACCCCGGCCGCCGCAGAACGCCCCGCTCCCGACAGCCCGGTAATGACGACGATCTCAGCCACGCCCAAACCTTAGACCGGCGATCAGCGGCACAACCTTCAACGCTGTCAGTTCACGACTTTTCGAAGTCGAAGATGCAACAACCGAGGAACCGACGCTGCTTCGAAATATTCAGGAGCCTGAGCAAGAAAACGCTCAGGAGGGGCCGGTTCATCCATGCGCTCGAGCAGCAAACCATTGTCGGCGAGAGCATTGAGATAGCGCGATAACGGCCGATGCAAAAACCTGATGTGCACACCCAATTCGACCTGCTCGACCGTCTCGGCCTCATCGAGATAATTGCCGATACGCCAGTACTGCTCGGGGGGCTCGACCATATGGTCGTCGATCCATCCGCTGTCTGGGGTTTGCAGTAACGGGTGGTTCAACAAGAAATTGAACGAACCGCCCGGGCGCAACACCCGAGCAACCTCGCTGATCGCCCCGTCGACATCATCAATATGTTCGAACACCAAGCAGGCAAGAGCGGCATCAAAACTTTCGTCATCAAATGGAAGCGGACACGCCCCCGACTGCACGTAGCGCGGCCCACCACCCCGCTCGACCGCAACCGAAATTTGCGCCGACGTCGGATCGACGCCAGTCACCGCACAACCGGTCGCCGACAATGCCCGCGCTATCTGACCGTCTCCGGTGCCGATATCGAGAACCGTCTCAACCCCTGCAAGTTCCCGGACCACGAGCGGAATGATCTGGTCTTCATATTCAGGGTCGGCGCCGTCAGTGAAACCATCAATCCACCACTCAGCATGCTCCTCCCACAGACGGCGCGATAGGTCTCCAGACACAGAGCCCACACTACGGTTCAAATCATGAAGTTTTCTGTGTGGCCAAATATCAAATACCCGGTTGATGAAGTGCTCGACCTCGCCCGCTGGCTCGACGACGGCCGCTGGTATGGCATGTGGTTCGCCGACCACTACATGCCAAATACCGGCAACACAAAAGTGAACGATGGCGATTCACACGAAGTGTGGGGACTGCTGCCTGCGGTGGCCGTCGTCACCGAACAACTCCGCCTCGGACCACTCGTCGCCCCCACATCAGTGCACCACCCAGCACTCCTTGCGAACCGAGCAGCAACCATCGACCACGTGTCAGATGGCCGATTCGTGCTCGGCCTCGGTGCAGGCTGGCAAATCAATGAACACGTCGCCTACGGCATCGAACTCGAAGCACCCAAACCGCGCGTCGACCGCTTCGAAGAAGCGATCCACATCATCCGGTCACTGCTCAACGAGCCACGCACAACCTTTGAAGGATCTGTGTACACCATCACCGACGCTCCTTGTGAACCAAAACCCGTGCAACAACAGTTACCGATACTTGTCGGCACCGGCGGAAATCGCATGCTACGCATCACCGCACGCCACGCCGAAGAGTGGAATACCTGGGGCCACCCCGACAGCGCCGGCGAACGCCTCAACGCAATGCGCGCCGCCTGCGAACGCGTCGGCCGCGACCCAGCGACCCTGCACACCTCAGTGCAAGTGGCCGTACACCTCAGCGATGACGCTGCGGCAAACGCGAAGGCACTCGACGGGCCTCTCGGCCCCCGCACCATTGCCGGTGGAGCAGACGAACTCATCGGAATACTCAACCAGTACCGCGAGCTTGGCTTCGACGAGTTCATCGTGCCCGATTGGCTGATGGGGTCAGAACCTGCAGCCCGGAAAGAGCACCTCGATCGGCTTCACACCGAGGTCATCAGTCAACTCTGAATGTCCGTTGCTATGTAGCGTCGGAGTGGAACTTGTCGTACACCGCCCTTGCCACCGCATCAGGCAGAAATGACAACGCTTGCAGCGACTCAAGATCGGCTGCTTTCACCGCCCGCACACCACCCAGCGCCTTCACCAAGCGGTCTCTGCGAGCTGGCCCAAGACCCGGAATGCCGTCGAGGCTGCTCGTCGTCATTCGCTTCGACCGTCGCTCACGGTGGAACGAATTCGCAAACCGGTGTGCCTCGTCACGAATGCGTTGCAACATAAACAGCGCCTCCGAACCACGGGTAATGCGAACTGGGGCTGAAGAGCCCGGCACGTACACCTCTTCGAACCGCTTTGCGAGGGCTGCAACAGGAATTTCATCGGCCAAACCAAGTTCGTTCACCACTCGCTCAGCAACCCCCAGCTGCCCCTTTCCTCCATCGACCACGAGCAACTGTGGGGGATACGCAAACTTCCCTGGTTTCTCACCGCGCTCTTCGATCGGCTGATCACGCTCATCGAGATAGGCCTGCAATCGACGAGTCAGCACCTCCTCCATCGCCGCATAGTCATCATTGCCATCGATGTTGACTTTGAAACGTCGATACTCCTTTTTTGCGGGCATGCCGTCTTCAAGCACCACCATCGAACCGACGTAATCAGTGCCCTGCAAATGCGCCATGTCGTAGCACTCGATGCGCAACGGCGCCTCGGGAAGCTGCAATGCGTCTTGCAACTCGGTCAAGGCCCGACTTCTCGTATTGTGGTCACTCGCCCGACGCATCCGGTGCCGCACAAACTCTTCTCGAGCATTATGGGTCACCGTCTCGAGCAATTGCCGACGATCACCACGCTGCGGCACCCGTATCGCAACCTTCGACCCTCGAAGCATTGCAAGCCACTCTTCATAGAGCCCCACGTCATCGGGCACCGTCGGCACCAACACCTGCTTCGGCACCCCAGTTGGCGGCTCATCGCCATACATCGACTCCATCACCCTGCCGACAAGCGCACCGTCGGAGAGTTCTTCAACCTTGTCGAGCACAAACCCCTTGCGGCCCACAACCCGTCCACGGCGCACAAAGAACACCTGCACCGATGCCTCCAACTCGTCATCGGAGACACCGATGATGTCGAGGTCTTCATCACGCTCAGCCACCATCTGCTGACGCTCAATCGCTCGCTCGACCGACTCGAGCCGATCACGCAACCGTGCCGCTTTTTCAAACTCAAGGGCCTTCGCGGCATCACCCATCTCATCGGTGAGCCGGGCCACCACCTCATCGGTATCACCACCGAGAAAACCACACAGTTCGTTCACCATCGACTCGTAGTCGCCTGCTGACACCTCCCCAACGCACGGGCCGGCGCACTTCTCGATGTGAAACAACAGACACGGACGGCCGAGACGCTCATGCTGACGAAACTTGCCCGGCGAGCAGGTACGAACAGGAAACGACCTCAACAGCAAGTCGAGCGTCTCACGAATCGCGTAGGCATGGGCATACGGCCCGAAATAGCGAACCCCTTTTCGACGGGCACCCCGAGTCACCATCGCCCTCGGCCACTCCTCATCGGTCGTCACCGCAAGAAACGGGTAACTCTTGTCGTCACGTAACCGGACATTGAACCGTGGTCGATGCTGCTTGATGAGCGAATACTCGAGCATCAGCGCCTCAACCTCGTTGCGCACAATCGTCCACTCGACCGACTCGGCGGTCTCCACCATTTGACGGGTTCGAGGGTGCAACCGATCGGCCCGCTGGAAATAGCTGCTCAACCGATGCCGGAGACTCGACGCCTTACCCACATAGATGACGCGACCATGAGCATCTTTGAATTGGTACGACCCGGGCTCATCCGGAATCGTTCCTGTGGGCGGTCGCTCAATCACTTCCAAGAGACTACGAGCAGAGACTGCACACAGCGTTGCGGTGCCAGTACCGTGGAGACGTGGCACAACGATTCAATTTCGGCATACCAGGCCCTCGTTCTCGCGACGGCTGGTTCAAACTTGGCAACATCGACGTGACAACGACCGCATTTCTCGTTGGCTCGGGCATCATCTCGATGTTTCTGTACGCCGTCAGCATCGAATGGTTCGCCAAGCTCGTCTTTCACCCGTCAGCGGTACGCCAATTCGAAATCTGGCGCCTTATCACCTGGCCGATCGCAACCCCGCCAACGAGCGCTTGGGTGCTCATCACCCTGTTCTTCTTCTGGTACTTCGGACACATTGTTGAAGAAATGGTGGGTCGAATTCGATTCACCCGACTCATCGTCGCCATCACCGTTGCACCAACACTGTTCGTCTCGATCATCGGAGACCTTCCGACCGCCGCCGAAATGGGGCTCGGGCTCCTTGGCACCGTGATGCTGGCCATCTTTGCTGCTGAGAACCCGGACGCACCGTTCTTCTTCGGTATCCCGGCCTGGATCATCGCCTCGATCTTTGTGGGCATCGACATCCTCCGCTTCGTCGGCGACCGCATCTGGGGGTCACTCCTCGTGATGCTGCTCGCCATCGGCACCGCCCTCGTCACCGTGCGTCAGTGGGGATTCGCCGACCGTCTCGACATGATTCCCCGCTTCACCAACAACACCCGGCACAAAAAGCCGACCCGTTCATCTCGAGGAAAAGTCCGCCGCCCCAACCGGAGCCGTGGAGGATCACAAGTCGTGAGCGGCCCATGGGAACCACCTGCGGCCTCGCCAGCAACCCAAGCGCTGCAAGACGAACTCGACGGCTTACTCGACAAGGTT
>Ga0181569_10004516_pt1 | contig 10695 bp, 11 predicted proteins | sample 101ome_19_FD_132452 | JGI IMG/M metagenome (GOLD analysis project Ga0181569, IMG submission 132452) | Coastal salt marsh microbial communities from the Groves Creek Marsh, Skidaway Island, Georgia - 101405AT metaG (megahit assembly) | ecosystem: Environmental > Aquatic > Marine > Intertidal... | reverse complement strand
TGGCACCACAGCCAGCATCTGCGCCAACACAAAAAATGGCATATCGCCGATATGGATGCCTGAAAAACTGTTGGTCAGCGCCCTGGCAATAGTGACCGCTGGGTTGGCAAAGCTGGTTGAGGCGGTAAACCAATAGGCGGCTGTAATATAAAGCCCAACCATCCACGCAACAGAATCAACGCGGAATCTCAGGCTGCCAAAAATCACCATAAGAAGGCCAAACGTAGCAATAATTTCTGAGCCAAATTGCGACAGACCGGAGCGGTGCATGGTCGCCTGCTGGATCAGCGGCAGATCAAACATCGCGTGCGCTAACACCGTGCCGCAGATGCCGCCGGTAACTTGCGCCATGACATAAGCGCCCATCTCGCCAACACCCAGGTCACCGCGAAGACAAAATGCGGCGCTGACAGCAGGATTGAAATGCGCCCCAGACAGCGGCCCAAACATCGTTATCAGCACCACCAGAATGGCGCCTGTAGGGATCGTATTACCAAGAAGTGCCACCGCCAAATTACCGGCCGCCAGCCGTTCTGCCATAATGCCGGATCCGACCACAGTCGCCACCAGCAGCAGAGTGCCAATCCATTCAGCACATAATCTTTTGGGCAATGTCATGATAGCCTGCCCTCGGTAACGGCAATATCAGCGGCGATACCAGCAATTGTTGCTCTGGTCGGCTGCGCCGCCAGCAATGCGGTAATCCGGCGGTACATCTGTTCAAAGGTCACGGCAAAGGCGGCGGCAATGGTGGCGTCATCGCCGATAACGGCCGCCGGATCCGGAACCCCCCAATGCACCATAGCCGGATGTCCAGGCCATATTGGGCAGGTTTCACCAGCCGCATTATCGCAGACTGTCACAATCAGATCCATTGCCGGCCCATCGGCGCCAGAAAAATTTAACCAGCTTTTTGACGCAGCGAAATCAGGACTGATGCCACGATCCCGCAAGGTCGCAATGGCAAAAGGGTTTGGCATTCCTGTTGGGGTGGACCCCGCCGAATAAGCGCGAAACCCTTCACCACCGTGGTGGCGCAATATACCTTCGGCCAGAATTGACCTTGCAGAATTCCCCGTGCAAAGAAAAAGAGTGCGAAGTGGCGTGGCTGTTGTCATGATTGTTTTATCTTCGGTCAAAAACGGTGATGTTCACAATGTTCCACCCCGAGGGTTACAATAACATAGCCGTAGAATATAGCGTTGCCATATGTCAAAAATGTTAAAAAAAAGCAATCTGCCACAAAAAATATGTGTCCATTGTGGTCGCCCCTTCAGTTGGCGAAAAAAATGGGAACGTGACTGGGATCAGGTTCTTTATTGTTCTAAACGGTGTCGCAGCAACGGCGGCAAGCAAGTCGGCTGACGCAGATCAGCTGATGGTCGGTGCTTTTCGGATTGCAGCGTCCAGCGTCTCGCGAAAGCGCGACCGGTCACGCGGTGAAAAACTGTTGCCACCCTTTGCTGATTTTTCCATGAAGAACGGGTCTGCTGCACGAAGGTCAGCCATCAGATCGCGCGTTGCCAATTGAACGCCCATATTGTCCGCCGTAAACAGATCACCGTTTGGCCTGAGAGCCACCGCCCCCTTTTGCAGAACTTTAGCAGCAAGAGGAATATCCGATGTCACGACAATATCCCCATTGTTAACCTGATCGGCGATATGTTTGTCAGCCATATCAGGCCCATCAGCAACAATAACCAGACGCACCAGCGGATTTGCTGATGGCCGAATACCCCCGTTACTAACAAGAACCAGTTCAAGGCTATGCCGGCTGGCAATTTCCTCGGCCTCGGTTTTGACCGGGCAGGCATCTGCATCGATATAGATGATTGGCGTCATGGCAGTGATTTGCCAACCGCCATAACCGCCGCCTCGATTGCGGCCGAATCAATAATTTCAGCAACTAGGCCGTTTTTCAAATTCTCACCAATCGGCGCATCATCGATAAATATGCCAAAATCATCACTGCCATAAAGATGCGCTGGCACCCATGCAAAGAGCGGCATATGGTTCTTCGGTGCCATGCGCTCCACCTCATCTGACAATGATTCGGCTTCGTCAAAATGTGTTGTGACCGCGACCGCGACAAAAAACTTTTGCCGGTTCTGGCCTGCCACGGCCATATCGACAGCCATCGTTATCACAACATCACCAACCGCATGGCGCCGTATATAGGCCTCTAGCGAGCCACCATACTCTGCGCGAATGACGCCAAGCGGCACAAAATGCGCCGGTTCAACAACACCGTCGGTCAGGCTGGTGGATTTTGACTGTTTTGTCATGGCATACGTCCCTCACGCGAAGACCGGAAAACATTCTGGGCAGAAGTCACAGGTGATCTAAACCCCATCATGCGTTAGTCTTTACCTTATTTTTGCCACCAGCGTCACCTTGGTTTTATCGCAGATCGCCCACAGCTGCGTTATGCGCCTATGATAATCTTTGCAACGCAACCAGCGCTGTTGGCAAACGCTTCGAACCGCCTTTGGCACTGTGTATCAAGTAAATCACGAGCAACAGGATCGACGATCAGGGTCAGTGTCTTTGCGTCCGCATGAAGCCGAATATGACTAAGATGCCTGACCGTACCAGCGGCAAAAATCAATGCGAAGCGAAGACCGAGACCCACTGTGACCGCCTCAGCTGTCTGGCGTTTACTCAGCAGGCTGTCAATCCTGCCAGGGCGTGGCTTGTTCAGCTTTTGCCCGACATAGCGATGATAAAGAGCCACGGACAGCCACACACGTTCTTTGTGAGTCATGCAATTGACCGGCAGGCCAAGTACGCGTCGGGCGGCAATATCACCGCGCATATCGCTATGTTCAGCCCAGCACATATCGGCAAGATTGCAGGCCACATCGACCAACCGTCTTTTCGGCGCGTTGCTACAAAGCGCCAGCGGGCGCAAAAACTGTTTCAAAGCCGCCGAAACGCCAGCAAACCGCTCGCTTGTTGTGGCAATTTCCTGGCTAACAGCAACCAAAAAATCAGCGCGTTGACTGGGGCTTAACTCGTTCATTGCAAGCACCCCATCGCGAATACTGGTGCCGCTGACAACAAGGCGCTTTACGCCAGAAATACCTACCAACGCGCGGATGATCTTTGCTGCCATCGCCATGGTGCCATGGCGCGCTAATGGAACCCCAGTCATATTCGGCTGATCCGCTACAAATCCGTCACAATAAGCCAGCGTTTTGGCCGCTGGAATTTTCACCCCATGCAGAACCGGCAAGGGATATCTCTCACGCGCAAAAAAGGCCAAGCCAAAAGCCCTGAAGCTGCCGCCAACGCCAAAAAGTTGCTTTGCCCCGACAGTGGCAATCCATTCCACCGCCGTCATTGCCGCCATGATCTCCTCCTCAGACGCATCAGACAAATGGCCGTAATTCAGGCTGACGGCGTGCTGGATTTCACCTTTTTTGAGCGCCACAATCTCAATGCTACCGCCGCCAAGGTCGGCCACAAGCCCGCTTGCCTCAGGTATATTCAGGGTCAAGCCGCGCGCCACGTGCGCGGCCTCTTCCTGCTGTGAGAGAACTCTGACAGTTTGACGCAGAATTGCCGTCGCCGGCACTGTAAAGGCATCACCGTTGGTTGCACGGCGCACAGCTGCCGTTGCGATCGGATAACAGGCGTCTACATTCATCGCCTTGATCACAGCCGAAAAGCGGGTCAATGTTGCCAGCGCATCAGCAATCCTGTCATCGGCGAGCATACCTGTCACATCAAGACCCGCACCAAGCTGGCAATTCGACCTTTCATCAAACAGCGGCGACGGATAGGCACCATTTTTGCCATAGACAACAAGCCGAACCGAATTTGACCCAATATCAATCACGGCAATTCGTGACGTTGGCGGCACAGCATCCCATGCCACAATATCAGACAGTCTCTCGCGCAAGGTCACCGATTTACTTGGCGATGATATGCTCATCAAACACTCCTATTGGGGACTGAAGTTAACGCCCTATCAGCGAAAAGTGCCAGTGATTTTTTTGGGCTCATATGCAGCTGCTAACGCGTTCTTATCACGGCCACCACCGCCACCCCAAAACTGGGCGATAAACATCACCCGGCGCCTGCAAGCGCACCAATAATCGGGCAGTCTGGCCGTGAATCACCATGGCAGCTATCCGCCAAACCAAGCAGTGCATCTCGAAGCGTGTGAAGCTCGGCGAGCTTTTGATCAATCTCGTCAATTTTTTCCAGAGTGATCCGCTTGACCTCGGCACTTGGGCGCGCCCTGTTCTCATACAAGCCGAGAAGGTCACGGCATTGCTCGATCGAGAAACTGAAACGGCGTGCTCGCCCGATAAATTCCAGTTTCGCAATATCCAAAGGACTGTAAAGTCGATAACCTGCATCAGATCTGGACGATGGTTTTACCAGCCCAATATTCGCGTAATATCGAACCGTCTTTACCGGCAGGCCGGCAGATTTTGCGGCCTGGCTGATCTTGTACATTGGCATCTCTCTCAATTTCGTCATACGCCATTAGGTTTCATCTTGACCTTCCCCTAACTAGAAGCTTTATAGGATAATTAAGACGCGTTACCAGCAAACGCAAGCCGGGAAATCCCCGGTGATACCGTTGCCGCTGGTCACTCGTCTGGAATATCAAATGATCAAACAGTGCCAAGAGGAATAGTCATGGCCGAAGCCGTTTCAAAATTAAACATCAACTGGCAGTGCAAACATACATGGCGGACAGCGTCTTATAATACCATGTGGTGCCTTATTGGATGTGCCATCGGTGATATCGGCACGATTGCCACATTTGACTATTTCAATATCGCCTGGCCGGTTACCATGATCATGGCTCTGGCCATCACAAACGGCCTGATCACCTCGATCATTCTGGAGACGATTATTCTCAGCCGTCAAATGGCGCTGCGTCTTGCATTACGCACGGCACTTGGTATGTCCCTGATTTCGATGATTTCAATGGAATTAGCGATGAATATCGTTGATGTGTGGATGACAGGAGGCGCCCGGATCACCCTAACCGCCCTTCCGGTCATGCTGTTTGCCGGTTTTATCACGCCGCTTCCCTATAATTATTGGCGGCTGAAGGCGCTTGGCAAGGCCTGTCATTAATCGAGTTTAGGCAGGGCTGATCCGTCCGGCCAGAAAGGCCGAGTCGGCAGCCACTGCAGCGCCTTTTAAACCGGCAAACCGATCCAGCGATACGAAGACTGGCAAATTGGCCAGAAACCGGCTGCGCCTGCCATGATCATCCAGACGTTCAAAGAAACCGCTCTGGCCAAAACAGTCCAACAGCTTTGGCACAATTCCGCCTGCAATCATAATGCCGGCGCCCGCACCAAAGCTGAGCGCCGCATTTGCCACAACCGTTGCAAAACTCTGCATCATCATATCAACCGCCGCGCGGCAGGCCGCGTCTCCATTGACTGCACCATTACCGATCTGCGGCGCAAACAGCCGCTTGCCAGTCTGATGATGGTATAAGGCCTCAAGGCCGGCACCGCTGACCACACGCTCGGCAGAGACATGACCATATTTCGCCACCAGCGCAGTCAAAATACTGCGTTCAGCAGCGTTGCGGGGCGCATAGCTGACATGACCGCCCTCGCCTTCAATGACCACCATGCCAGCAGGCGTTGGAACGAGTGCCGCCACCCCAAGGCCGGTGCCAGGCCCAATGACAAGCAACGGAGCAGAAGGATTTGAATACCCTGTGCGCAGACATTTATGGATACTCTGATCTGGTTGGAAATCAGCCTCTAAAAAGGCACTATTTGCCAGTGCCTGGGCGGTAAAATCATTCACAAGAAGATACTGCCTGGCCTTTATGGCGCGTGCCAGAATCGCCGCGTCAAAGCGCCAGTGATTATTGGTGATATCAACCACAGTGCCGGCTATCTCTGCGGCAACAGCCAGCACCAAAAAATGCGGCTTTATCTGCCGCGCCTTGCAATAATCCAACAGGGCGTCTTCGGCCGTCGCATAATCAACACAACTGGCGGTGGTGGCATCGCGCACCGCCGTATCACTGTCGGTCTGCCAGCCAAGCCGGATCGAGGTGCCGCCAATATCCGCAAGCAGCCGTATCATCCTGTCCAGCTTTTTGCCTTGGTCAACCAGCCTATGCCAGCTTCGGTACTCTGCCGTGGTCGGTATTCGGCACCAACGTAACCCGCATATCCCGAATCATCCAGTGCCGACAACAGATAACGATAGTCAATTTCGCCACTATCCGGCTCGCCACGGTCGGGCACCGCGGCAATTTGAACATGACCAATATAGCCTGAATAATGCCGCAACCGATGACAAAGATCGCCTTGCATGATCTGGATATGATAACAGTCAAACATCATTTTCAGATTGTCTGATTGCACCGCATCAATCGTGGCAACCGCATCCTCAATCCGTGACAGATGATAGCCTGCCACATCACGTTGATTAATTGGTTCAATCAGAATCGTAATTCCATGGGGCGCTGCCTGCGCCGCGGCATAGGTCAGATTCTGCCGATAACAGTGTTCAGCTGCATCGCCGCCATCGGTGCGCCCTGCCATGACATGAATTGCACGCGCCTTGATGGCAGCGGCATAGCCGACAGCCTCGTCAATCAGCGCCCGTGCATCCTTCTCGCGCCCGACCAGCGCTGAGAGTCCAAATTCACCAGCCTCTTCATTGCCACGGCGGGTATTCAGCCCCAGCATTGGAAGCCGTGTCTGCGTCAATGTGTTTGTCACATCGGCGGGTGGTACATGATATGGAAAATGGCATTCAACCGCATCAAACCCGGCCTTGGCAGCGGCCTGGATCGCATCAGTCAACGCCAGATCAGTCCATAAATATCCAAGATTCGCAGAAAATTTGAGCATCAGTTCTGTGCCTCCGGAACGATCATGCCGCGTTTGCCGGATAAATGCAATTGACCCCGCAGCGCGTTATTAGGGCGGCGCATTAAGGCCATCCTCACCCGCGCCGCGCAAATAGTTTCATCAGAGCCATTTTATAGTCTATAACCAAAAATGGCATTGATCGCAGCAATGACATCAGGTCAACAGGGGGATGAAGCAGATCATGACACGCACTGGCCAGCATATCATTAAAGAGCTTCAAAATCGCCGCGAACAGGCGCGCCTCGGGGGCGGCACTGCCCGCATAGAGCGTCAGCACGCCACCGGTAAGCTGACGGCGCGCGAGCGGCTTGATGCGCTTCTCGACCCGGGGTCATTTGAAGAAACAGATATGTTTGTGGTTCATCGCACACGCGATTTTGGAATGGATGGAAACACCATTGCCGGTGACGGCGTGGTGACAGGTTCTGGCCGAATCAATGGCAGGCTTGTTTACGTCTTTTCACAAGATTTCACCGTTTTTGGTGGCTCACTATCCGCTGCCCATGCCAGTAAGATCGTGAAAATCCTGAAGCTGGCAGTGCAAAATGGTGCCCCAATCATCGGGCTGAATGACAGTGGAGGCGCACGGATACAGGAAGGTGTCGACTCGCTTGGTGGCTATGCTGACGTATTCTTGCAGAATGTTCTGGCCTCTGGCGTGGTGCCGCAGATTTCGGTGATCATGGGGCCATGTGCCGGAGGCGCCGTCTATTCACCAGCGATGACCGACTTCACCTTCATGGTGCGGGGCAGCAGCTATATGTTTGTGACAGGCCCAGATGTTGTGAAAACAGTGACCAGCGAGGAAGTGACAGCCGAACAGCTGGGCGGCGCTGATACCCACACACAGGTCTCATCCGTTGCCGATGGAGCGTTTGACGATGATCTTGAAGCCCTCGCCGAGGTCAGACGGCTTGTGGGTTTCCTGCCGGCCAATAATGACGCACCGTTGCCAGAATTGCCGGCAGATGACGATCCGTCGCGCATTGTACCGGCGCTCGACAGTCTGGTGCCAGAAAATGCCAACATCCCTTATGATATGCGCGAACTGGTCACCAGCCTTGCCGACCATGGTGAATTTTTTGAACTTCAGGAAGCGTTTGCGAGAAACATCCTTACCGGTTTTGTCCGACTGAACGGTCGACCTGTTGGTGTCGTTGCAAACCAGCCAATGGTACTTGCTGGATGTCTCGATATCGACTCCAGCCGCAAGGCCGCACGGTTTGTAAGATTTTGTGACGCCTTTACAATTCCGATCCTGACACTTGTTGATGTGCCCGGCTTCATGCCCGGAACTAGCCAGGAATATGGCGGCATCATAAAACATGGGGCAAAATTGCTGTTCGCCTATGCCGAGGCGACCGTACCAAAGGTGACGTTGATCACCCGCAAAGCCTATGGGGGTGCGTATGATGTGATGAGTTCAAAACATTTGCGCGGGGATGCCAATTTTGCCTGGCCAACCGCCGAAATTGCGGTGATGGGCGCGAAGGGTGCAGTGGAAATTCTCTATCGCTCCGAGCTTGGAGATGCCGACAAGATTGCAGAACGCACCGCCGATTATGAGGCGCGGTTTGCCAACCCGTTCATCGCCGCCGAACGTGGCTTTATCGATGATGTCATCATTCCGCATAACAGCCGTTTCCGGCTTATCCAGGCCTTTGAGAAGCTCCGCGGAAAACGCCAGAACAACCCTGCCAAAAAATTTGGCAACATTCCGCTATAGATCACGTCATACCCCGTCACGACAGCAAAGACCAAGACCATGTTTAAAAAAATTCTGATTGCTAACCGAGGCGAAATTGCCTGTCGCATCATCGCCAGCGCTCGCAAGATGGGCATCGCCACCGTTGCCGTCTATTCAGATGCTGACCGCTCTGCCAAACATGTCCAGCTTGCCGATGAGGCCGTTTCCCTTGGCGGCATGACCGCCAGCGAAAGTTACCTTCAGGCAGACAAAATTGTCGCCGCCTGCGCCGAAACCGGGGCGGATGCGGTTCATCCGGGCTATGGGTTCCTGTCAGAACAGGCTGGATTTGCGACCGCGCTGGAGCAGGCCAAGATCACCTTTATCGGCCCACCTGCCGACGCCATTGCCGCAATGGGCGATAAAATCGAGTCAAAAAAGCTGGCAAAGGCTGCGGGGGTCACGACGGTACCTGGCCATATTGGCGTGATTGCAGATGCCGGTGAGGCCGTCAGAATCGCCGATGAAATCGGCTATCCGGTCATGATAAAGGCCAGTGCCGGGGGAGGCGGCAAAGGTATGCGGATTGCCCACTCCGCAAGTGATGTTGCAGAAGGCTATGCCACAGCGATGCGTGAGGCTGCCTCGAGCTTTGGCGATGACCGGGTTTTCATCGAAAAATTCATAACCAGTCCACGCCATATCGAAATTCAGATTCTGGCAGATAAAACCGGTAATATCATCCATCTTAACGAGCGCGAATGTTCAATTCAGCGCCGTAACCAGAAAATCATTGAAGAAGCGCCTTCGCCCTTTCTTGATGCCAAAACCCGTCAGGCAATGGGCGCCGAAGCAATCCGACTGGCGAGCGCCGTTCAGTATCACAGCGCCGGCACGGTTGAATTTATCGTTGATGCGGATCGTAATTTCTATTTTCTCGAGATGAATACTCGGCTGCAGGTTGAGCATCCGGTTACCGAACTGATTACCGGCCTCGACCTCGTTGAAGAAATGATCCGCATAGCCGCCGGTGAGCCGCTGCGCCATCGGCAGAGCGATATCGGGATCAATGGCTGGGCCATGGAAAGTCGGCTTTATGCCGAGGATCCTTATCGGAACTTTATGCCAGCAATTGGCCGTTTGTCGCTATACCGCCCGCCCGCCGAGGCACAGCATGAAGACGGCAGCCTGACGCGCAATGATACCGGCGTTCAGGAAGGTGATACAATCTCGATCTATTATGACCCAATGATCGCAAAACTATGCAGCTGGGCACCAGATCGCGGCGCGGCAATTAGGCGAATGCAGACCGCGCTTGATGAATTTACCATGCGAGGTCTTGGGCATAATATCCCGTTCCTGTCGGCTGTGATGGAACATCGGCGTTTTATTGACGGCGCAATTTCCACCGCCTTCATTGATGAGGAATATAAAGATGGATTTCAAGGCGTCATCCCATCGGCCAAGCGCAAGCAGCATCTTGGCTTGATCATTGCTGCTGCCGCCTGGCAGGAGGCGTGCCGGCATTATGACGCCCTTGCCGGGCAACCATTCCCGCCAGAACCACAGGATGCGGTGGTGCAATTTGCTACCTATCATGACGGTGTTCGTGACGATGCTGATGACCTTACCCTCTGCATCACGCCAGCAGATGGCGGCTGTCAAATACAACACGGTGATGATGCCAGCACTAGCACACACATGACGCTGGAGCGTGCCGCCGATCACCCACGCCTTCATGCACAACTCGATGATGGCGCTGCATCATATCAATATATCTGTGAATTGTGGCAGCAGGGCGACCGCTGGCATCTCTACTACCGCGGTACGCATATCACCGCTCATGTACGCCCACCGCATATTGCAGCCTTGGCGCATTACATGAAACCGGTTATCCCGCCCGACCGGTCGAATATGCTTGTTTGTCCAATGCCGGGAAGTCTGGTCAAGCTGATGGTTACCGAAGGTGATATTGTTGAGGTCGGCCAGACATTATGTATCGTTGAGGCGATGAAAATGGAAAATGCGCTGGTGGCAGAAAAGCGCTGCAAGGTCGAGAGCCTTCACGCCAGCGAAGGTGACATTTTGACTGTCGATGCCACCATCATCACCTTTACCGACGCCGGATAGGTG
>Ga0181569_10004494_pt1 | contig 10721 bp, 12 predicted proteins | sample 101ome_19_FD_132452 | JGI IMG/M metagenome (GOLD analysis project Ga0181569, IMG submission 132452) | Coastal salt marsh microbial communities from the Groves Creek Marsh, Skidaway Island, Georgia - 101405AT metaG (megahit assembly) | ecosystem: Environmental > Aquatic > Marine > Intertidal... | reverse complement strand
GGGAGACGATGGGTTCCAATAAAGTTCGTTGATCGCAACATCTCTGACTTGGTTGAAATCGTTTAATGTTTGAAACTCGCTCAAACCCAAGAACTCGCGAGCTGCTTCGGCGTCTTCTAAGGTTTCGAGATTCGCGGTCAGAACGTTCGGAGTGATGGTAGTGGGGCCGAATCGTTTGGAGAACAGATTCCAACTCACATTGGAGTTGTACTCTAAGGGAACGTCGTGAATGTTTCCCGTGAACGCCACTTTCGCTAGTTCGCTGACGCGCACGTAGTCCTCGTCGTTGCTAAATTTGGAGAGTGGAATTTGATCCATGGGTGGTATGATCCAATGCGGATGCTTGTGGTATCGATCGTGGGCGTAGAACATGGCGGCGTTCTCGTCGTTGAACAGAGCGATACGTTCCACGTTCGCCTCGCGTACCACAAGTCGTACGTTGTGCGTATCTTGGAACGCGCATGTGTCGAGTTTCAAATTGGATCGAGATTGTTCGACACACCACAGGTCGTGGAGATTGTTCGTGCGTGACAACATACTTGCCATAAATCCACAGGGTTTTCCGCGGCACTTAACCGACGTTGACTTGAGTTCGGAGGAGTTCGCTGAACAGATTTCGATAGATCTCGATGCGCAACTCGAACTCCTGCACGAGACGGTACAACGTCACGGAGGAGATGGCCATGTCGTCCTCTTTGACCTCGGTATCGGAGGTCAGACGCACGGTGCCGTAGCTGGTGGTGGTAGCCTTGGGTAACGGGCGCCATTGCGCGGTGCCGATGTCGTCCGTGCACATCAAAAAGTGCCCGTTGTTGTCCGGATTGAACTGATATTGCAGATTCTCCATCAGCTCGAGTCGTTGAAAGGTGGCGTCTCCTCGAAGTGTTCCGACGTTGTTCGCGTTTAACAGCGCCATATCGCCGAGCCCTAGGTTTCTGCGCGCGATCTCGACGTTCTCGTTCAACTCGGACAGACAATTCGCTTGAGTGAGGTATCCGGTGTCGTTCTCGAAATCGGAGAGCTTGGTGGGGCGATTTTCCATCGTCATCCAATCCCCCGTGTGGGCGATGGGATGCAACTCCAAATTGGTTCGCGCGATGCTAGGGTTGTCCACCCGCATGTTGTCGTCCAACGTGAGGAACGTGTCGAACCCTTCCACTTGATTGATGTGGGTAGGCACTGATTTTCGGATCGCTTCGAGTCTCTCGGAATTCACGCGAAAGTATTCGTTCACCGCGTTGACGGACGGGACGACGTCGTTTCGCGCAGAGCTCAACGTTTCGTTGATGTTCGCCAAAGAGTACACCTCCGCGTAGTTGTCCAACAGATAGACCATACCGGGGGAGGTGTCGGAGGCGGTGGGTTGCAAACTGGTGGTGACGATTTTGCCTTCGGCGTCCACTTGCAGATAGACGGTGTCTCCCATCGTGTTCGGGATGATGAGTTTGGAGGACTCGTCGAAGACGATGTCTTTCAGGAAGACCGTGTCGCCCACGTTGAGCGTGGATAACGAGCCCAACTGCAAGGTTTTGCGAACCTCCTCGATGTTCGCGTCGGACAGATTGCTGTCGCGTCGCAGCAGTCCGTACTCCTCCACCACTTTGTCGATGTCCGGATGTTCGACCACCGCCTCGATGGAGCTGATGTTGTCGAGGCGAAACTTCATCAGATTGAAAAAATTCACCACCGAACCTGCGCTAGCGACCAGACTCGGTTCGGAATCGTACACGTCCAGATCGTCCGTGATCCGTACCAACCCGTGGCGCTCCGTCGTGGCGTACGGAATGTTGCACGCCACCACGCGCATGTCCTCCGGTCGTACGGTCAGATAGCAGTCCGCGTTCATGTCCACATCCGCGGTCGGTAGATAGAGCGAGTCCAACGTGAGTTCGTCGACCAATACATGATTGTTCCACTTGACGATGCCCAAATCGCCGATTCCTAAGTTTGCGCGAGCCTGCGCGGCGTCCTCCACGTCCTGCAGGTTGGATCTGCTGTTGAGATAGCGTACGTCGTTGATCAGCTCGGAAGTACGAAAAAACCGGGTTGTCATGGACTCGTAGGAACCCTCGAACGCCACGGGTTTCAAATCGGAGGCTTTGACGAAGCGATCGGGATCGTCCGGATCGTTACGAAATCCTGACATGGGCACCGCTCGTTGGTCTCTGCGCAGCCAATCCTTCCATAGAGGATCGACGTACTCCAACTCGCCGTCGTCTCCGAGGACGAGGATTCTGCCCGGTGCGCGACTGGGATGTTCGTACACCAAATGCTCCAATTGGATGGTGCCGCCGGTGATGACCACGTCGTTGGCGTTTTGGGTCGCCAACGTTCCGATACCCAAGTTGGCGCGCGCGCATGCGGGAGAATCTACATCTCCGAGGTTGTTCTCCGCTTTGAGGAACAAACTCATTTGTTATTTAAAAAATGTATTCTTTAGGAACGAATACACAATGCCGGGCGGGCTCTTGCAATTGGTGGCAAGCGGGTCGCAAGATCTGCTGCTCAACGGAAATGCGTCGGTGAGTTTCTTTAAAAAGGTGTACAAAACGTACACCAATTTCGCTATGGAGAGCATGCGAGTGACGTTGAATCGTACTAGCATGAACTACTCGGAATCGACCACGTTGGTCGCTCGATTCAAGCGTCACGCGGACTTGGTGCAAGACGTCTATTTGAGCATCGAGATCCCCGAGATACGTAAAGTGGACAAGGAGCAGTTCGCGTACGTGCGGCATTTTGGAGAGACCCTCATCAAATCCTACAGCGTGTACGTGGGCGGCACCGTGGTGGACAAACAGACCGGAGAGTGGCTGCATCTGTGGAATCAGCTGAGCATGTCGGCGGACAAACGATACGGGTACGATCAAATGATCGGGAACACGAACGAGATCTTCGCGCCCGACAACAACCACTGGCTCAAACACGGAGAGGTGCAGGTGCGTCGCACGCGGTTGTACATACCGCTGCGATTCTGGTTCAACCGGTCTCCGGGTCTGGCGCTGCCCTTGGTGGCGTTGCAATACCACGACGTCGAGATTCACATCGAACTGAGACCCATGCGCGAGTTGTTCACGATCAACGGGTTGGCTCCAAGCGGGAGAGTTTCCTATTTCCCGAACGAGGTGATCGACGTAACCCCTTATCTGGAGGCCAACTACATTTTTCTTGACACGAACGAACGAGCGTTCTTCGCGCGCAGCTCGCACGACTATCTGATCGAACAGACGAACTGCTTCGTCACTACGAACGTGGATCGTGTTACGAACACGGAAATCACGGTGTCCAACCCGGTGAAGGAGTTCGTGTGGGTGTTCACGAGCGCGGACGCGCACAAGACCAACTCGTGGTTCGACTACGGCCATCGTCACCAAATACACTCGAGCTCTTGTACGCAAACGAACTCGTGCGACTGCGGGCACGGTGACGGATACGCGATGGAGTCGGCTCGAATCATGTTCAACGGACTGGAACGCGTGGAAGCCAAAAGTCCGGAGTATTACAATCTCTTGCAGCCCTATCAGCACCACAGCGTGATTCCCGGACGAGGCATCTACTGCTACAGCTTCAGTTTGCATCCGGAGCAGTTCCAACCGTCGGGGGCGTGCAATTTGGCGCGTATCAAGCGCGTTCAACTGCAAACGGTGCTGGAGCCGAGCGCGAAGCATATGGATTTGCGCGTGTACGTGTTGAATTACAATTTTCTACGCGTGATGGCCGGTTTGGGTGGTTTGGGTTACGCGTAGCGTTAGATTTTATGTGCGCATTACAAAAAAGGACACCATGCTGTTTTCGCTCGTGTTCAACCTTTCGTACTTGGTTTTCATGGGGCTGTGCATGTACTACGTGGTGCTGTACTCGAAACTCGCGGAGGACGTGGCCTACTTGCGAGACCTCGCGACCAAGGCGAAAAAAAAGTACCTTAAATAAAAGGCAGATGAGCTCACGCATGGGCGATCTCTCGGGGTCCCCGGCGGTCACCGAGAAATTCGACAACATTCGCCGCGTGGTTCGCAAAACGACCGATAACCACAAGGGACTGCAGGCCAAATTGAAGAGCATCACCGAGATCAACACCAAACTCTCGCAAAGCTACGACGTGTCGCTGCGCGTCATCGTGGACGTCAGTAAGCTTCTGAATCAGTACATCAGCTTCTTTAATGACATCGACGGGCTTCTGTCTCAGTTGGACATCGACGCGAGCAACGCCTCTACGGGAGACTACGTGAAGTACATCAATCGGTTGACGTCCGACAATTTGGACAAGATGACGCAGGAGTTCAAAACGCAGCTGGACAAGTTGGTCCCTCTGTTTCAGAAGAACGACATGCCCTCGCAGCATCTCGTAGAGTACGGTCAACTGTTGGACGGCATCAACAAGGAGGCGAAGCAGCTGGTGAGGGGTGGTGGGGCGCATGGTAAGTCCGCAAAAAAATTGAACGCGTCCAAAAAGAAGACCGCCACCAAAAAGAAGTAGACCGGAACAAAAGATGCTCACCATAATCTCCGGAACGATGTTCGGCGGCAAGACCTCCACTCTTCTCGCCATGTATCGACTCGCCATGCATCGAGAGGAGCCCGAACGAGCGCTCCTCGTAAATCACCGTATCGACACGCGCTACAACAATGACGATTCCGTGGTCACGCACGACGGCGACCGCGAGTCGGCGCTCAAAGCGACGCGTCTGGAGGAAATGTTCGATCGCATGGAGTACCGAGTGTCGAAGGTGATTTTTGTGGACGAGGCGCAGTTCTTCGACGATTTGGAGGAGACGGTGCATCGGATGATCGAGACGGACGGAAAGCACGTCGTGCTCGCGGGTTTGATGTTGGACTGTCAACGGCGCCCGTTCGGGAAGCTCGCGCGTTTGGTGCCCCATGCGAACGCGTTCATCGTCAAACGAGCGTCGTGTCATCACTGCGGAGCGCAGGCGATCTACAACGCTCTTCGTTCGACGGAGAGGACGCCGGAAGTGGGTGGTGCGGAGTTGTACGTTCCGGTGTGTAGATCGCATCACCCAAACAGCATTTAAACGAGACTCGAAAGAGTAGATATGGACTCTCAATCAAAGATGGATTCCTCAAACGTGAAGAAAAGGGGACGACGACCGAAGAAGTCGTCGCACGACGACGTCGACGGAGACTCGGAGAAGGACACCCCTGTTATTTTGCAGTTGAGCGTGAGTTCGAACGACGTGAGCGTTTCGGACTCGAACGTCGCCAGTTTCGAGGACGCCTTCTGCAAGTATGACCCTAGCGTGGCGATACCGAACGCGTACGACCAAGACACGCAGTTCGAGTCGCAGCCTTTCGAGCTGTCTTCCACGCAGACGGAGGACAGCGCGTCGAGTATCACTCTCCGAGCTTACGACAACGAGGAGGCGTTTCCCATGCGAAGCGATCACGCGTGCTATTGGTGCTGCCACACCTTCGACACGCGTCCGTTCGGATTGCCGGTGAAGTACAAGTCGGACACCTTCTACGTGTCGGGTAATTTTTGCAGCATGGAATGTTTGAGCGCGTACAACTTCGACACCAACATCAACGTGAGCAACATATGGGAGACCTACAATTTGATCAGTTTCATGGCGAGACGCATGTCCTTCGCGGATCCGGTGTACCCCGCGCCTCCGCGGAAGTGTCTGAGCATGTTCGGGGGGTACATGTCCATCCACGAGTTCCGAGAGTACTGCAAATCGAGCAAGATCGTAAACTACACGAATTGCCCCCTGATCGCCATCATCGATCAGGTGGAGGAGATCAACAACTTCTACCACAAACACAAAGACACCGACGTGCTCCAGTTCGATAAGGCGCGACTAAAAAAATACGAAAGTCGCCTGAAGCTGCAACAGGAGGCGATGATCGAACAGAACTACGACAACACGTTGGATCGATCGATGGGGATCATATAAATTCGATTCGTTGACGTCCACTTTTGGAGTTAATCACAAGATTGCCTACGTGACGCTCGTACAACGGAGAGTTCGTGCTTTCGTCTACTTCGTATACACAATTCGTATCCGGATTCAGTGCGTACTTTTGCTTTTTGAATACAACGATTTCCCAATTGTCTTGATCGTCGGACTCCGTTTCGGACTCTGGTTCGGGTTCCGGTTCGGGTTCCGGTTCGGGTTCCGGTTCGGGTTCGGGCATCGGACTCCCTTTTTTACTTGAGGAAGCCCTCCCGGCGAGCAACGCTTTGGAGAGTTTATCCTGTAACTCCTTGACCTGTTGCTTTAGTGCGTGATTCTCGTTGAGCGTCGTTACCACCGTGGACGCGCGAAGCATGTCACGCTCGTTCTCCACAAGACGCGCATTGTCTCTACGAAGTTGTAGGTTTTCTTGGTAAAGCTTTTGATAGCGTTCCAACAGTTCTTGCAGCTTTTGGACATGCACATCGTAATGATCCATGGTAGGGAAGCGTTTTTGTCTAGACAAACAGATAATTCATATCAATTTTTTCGAGCGTCGTTTTGAAACCCGCAGCGAACATGCGTTACGTTTTACCCAATATTATCTTGTTTAACAAATAATACGCCTTCCTCAATGGTGCGCGTGGTGTTGTGCGGAACGCACCCTGATCAATACAACGGATACTCTAAAGTGGTGTATGAATTAGCCAAGCAACTGTCCACATATGATCACATACAGCTCTATATTTACGGATTTCAGAATTTTTACGACGGAGCAGACCACAAGATCGCTCGATCCTTACCGAGCAACGTGGAGGTGTACGACGCCTTCAAACACGAAGAGCCGAAAAATAAAGGGTTCGGAGAGACCCTGTTCGTAGATTACGTCAAACGCATCGATCCCGATGTGCTGATCGTGTACAACGACATCGTGATCATATCGACGTTTTTGGACCTTGTGAAGAAGAACATGCCCAATCATCGTTTCAAGCTGATCCCGTACATCGACATCGTGTATCGCAACGAGAAGAACTCGTTGATCGCGAAGATCAACGAGATGGTCGACGGCGGGATCATGTTTACGAAGCATTGGGAGGACACGATACGGAACCAGGGGTTCACCAAGCCGCTCTACGTGTTGGAGCACGGCTTCAACCCGAGGCAGTTCTATCCGGTTCCGAAGAACCTTGCGAGGCAGTTTTTCTCTCTGAAGGACACCGACTTCGTGATCCTGAATCTGAATCGCAATCAGCCCCGCAAACGTTGGGACATTTGCATCATGGCGTTCGTGAAGTTCTTGTCGCGTAATCGTGACGCGCAGATCCGCATGATTTTGGCCGCTTCCTTACAGGGCTCGTGGGATTTGGTGGATTTGATCGTATCCGAATCTCGCAAATACGGAATGACCGTGCACGACGTCAAGAAGCATCTGGTCGTGATGCAGAATCCCCAACGTCTCACCGATTTCGACGTGAACGTGATGTACAACGCGGCCGACGTGGGGATCAACACGTGCGACGGAGAAGGGTTCGGGCTGTGCAACTTCGAGCAAGCGGGCGTCGGTGTTCCGCAGGTCGTGCCCAACATCGGCGGATTCCGCGATTTCTTCGACGGCGACACCGCGCTCCTCCTCGATCCCAAGTGGTCGTTCTATTGCGACCACTCTCGCGATTTCGTATCGGGTGAGGCGCAGGTGTGCGCGGTGGACGACTACGTGGACGCTTTGGAGTACATGCTCCACAACCCGAGTGCTCGTAACGAGTTGGGTAAGAACGCTCGGAGAAAAATAATGACTCACTACGACTGGAAGGAGAAGGGCAAAAAGCTCGTGGACATTATCGACAAGGTCGCGCCACCCACACCGGAGGTGATACCCATCGATTTGACCAACAAGGTGCAGGAGGGAATCAGTCCCACGACCTTGCAAAACGAGGACGTGGACAACATGTCGGCGGAGGAGCTTCGTCAGTTGGTGAAGCGCCTTCAAGGTGTATGAGAGCGACAGTAGGGTGTGGAGGTAGGCAGCACGGAGAACACGTCGCACAGGGGTTGCGTCGGTAGCGGCTCAATCGGGGCGAATCGCGCTTGCGAAGTCGGCGGCGCCGGTCGCGCCGTCTTGCGTTTGGTCCAATTGTGGAAGTATTGATGGTTTTTTACGCAATGCGTACGGTCATCCTCTCGCACGAGGTAGTTGTGAAAGGTGTAGTCCCGATCGGGATCGGCGAGAAAGTCCCCTTCTCGAGACGCGTTGTATCCGACTCCGTTCGCGTAGGCCGTGTCGGAAGGGGGTGGCTTCGTGACGCAAGACGCGGGCGACGGTCGTGCCGAAATGCGAGGGGCGCGTTGGAACTCGTAACGAGTGTTGGTGTACGACAGGATATCGTTGTCGGTCCGAAAGCTTCGGTCTTCCAGATCCCGAATAGCCTCGCAGCTCTGTGTTTCGAAATGGTGATACTCGGGGAACGCGGACATTTATTAGTAGTTGGACAATATTTTGCGCAACGATTCGTGTTCGCGAGCGTGGATCTCGCGCTCGAAGTAATCGCTGTTGCGACTCGTGTCTCGAACGGAGGCGCGTTTGTTGTTGACGTAGGGGCTCGTGTTGCTGTCGTGCACGAATCGTACGTACATGGTGGGAGGGTTGTCGAGCACGTAGACGGCGCGTGTTCGCCGCGCTTCGATCTTCAAAGGCTTGTCCTCCAAACGATCGAGATGGGCGTATCGCAACGGCCGCGGGGTTTTACGAGCGAAGAACGACATGAATCCGCTTCGAAGCGTGGCGACGTACGCGAACTTGGTGGGGACCACATACTCGATGCGATTTCGAATCATTAGAAAGTCCGCGTCGTTCTCGCGCATGGTTTTCTCGAGGGTTTCCAAGTAGTCGGGTGCTCGCCAGTCGTCGTCGTCCCACAGGGTCCATATCGCGCCGAGCGGAACCATCTCCAAGGATATGTTACGGATCTCGCCTAGGTTTCCGCGAGGCAGCATGACCTCCAATATTCGATCGTCGGCAAGATCTTCTTTCGAGGCGAGTATTCGCTCGCCCGATTCGGACTGATTCATGATTACGAGACGTTTGTTGACATAGGTCTGCTCTCGGAAGTTGCGCACACTCTGACGGATGTACTCCTGTCGACGCGGATCGTTGAGCGTCACCATCAAACAGTACACATCCGGTTGGTCGATTGTGGGTTTCCTTCGTGACCGTGCGAGAAGAGCGAGCAGAAGCAGCGCGATCACACACACTCGTATTATAACATGCATTACTATTAATACAAGAGCGAACAAAATAAAATGCGATATCCGAAGGTGGTTTTCAGTGTGATTTTGCTCGCGGTGTGTGTTTTAATGTGGTTACGTAATCGGATCGGTAGAAAAGCGCCCCGTGTGGGCGACACCTACTGCCGTTTGCAAAAGAACGCGATGAGAGGGGTTCCTACGGACACCGTCTTGTCGGTGTTTCGTGGTCCCTTGCAAAGCGCGGGGTTGCGATATCATCCGGACCCCACGCTCTCGACTTTCTTGTTTTTTAACATGTTGTCGGAGTACGGGGATCTCCACGAGCATGTGTGGAAGCTACCCCACTGTCGGTACGTGTACTCCCTCCTCGCGATCGATCTGTTGGCGAGCAAATCGGCGATGTACAAACATCTGAAACGCTCGTTGTCTACGGACGCACTCGAATCGGTGGTTCCGCCGACGACGGTGATCGATGCGAACACCGCGTCGACGTTCGATACTCGCCCGAACACGCTGTACATCCTGAAGAAAAACCTGCAACGACAAGAAGGCTGCCTGCTCACCGAGAAGGCGTCGGACGTGCGCGACGCGCATCGACAAAACTACGTGGTGTGTCAAGAGGTGCTGAAGGACAACTACCTCGTGGCGCAGCGGAAGATAAACATTCGTCAGTACGTCGTCGTGACGGTGACCGACGAGCCGTCGTTTCATCTTTACGCGGACGGGTTCGTATACTACGCTCCGGAACCCTACGACGAGGGCTCGAATCGCCCCGAGGTTCACATCACATCGGGCTTCAACGATCGGTCCGTGTATCTCGAAAATCCTCTCACGCTGAAAGACCTGTATGTGCGACTAGGGGCGGAGAAGGCGACGACGTTGCGAAAAAATATCCACAGCACGTTGCGTACTGTGATGCAGTCCTATCGGTCGATCTTACGCACACTCGACGGAAAGAACGACTCGCAAAAGAATTTCGCGTTGTTGGGGATCGATCTCAGCGTGAGTCGCGCGCTGACATGCAAAGTGATGGAGATCAACAAGGGACCCTCGCTCGATCCGAAGGATCCGCGCGACGCGGCGCTCAAGAGAGACGTCGTCGCGCAGACGGTGGCGTTGTTGTTGGATCCGGAAACGGCGCGACGAATGCGCAGTTTGGATTAAACGTCGTAGAAGGTGCACTCGATTTCGTCCCAATACTCCCAGTATTTGGCCAAGTTTTCGTCGATATTGTGGATATGCGCGGACTGCTCCTCGATGTCGTTCCATACGAGATTGCAGCGATCCTTCACATGGTTCGATGGCGATTCGTCCGACACGCACTTGGAGATGGCGAATTTCAGATTAGCGCGCAGCATTTTTTGCGACACCGCCTTGTCGCGACGCAGTTTATCGCGTTTTTCCACGTTGTGGGGGTGATTCGGACCGCAAGGAATGGAGGAGTGGACACACACGGCGAACATGATTGTCGCGACGCAACCTGCGCTTTGAGTGCACTCACGAGATTCGTGTTTAAATCAGTTCTCCTTCCGATGCATCCATTTAAAGTTATGTTTAGGTATC
>Ga0181569_10004493_pt1 | contig 10723 bp, 7 predicted proteins | sample 101ome_19_FD_132452 | JGI IMG/M metagenome (GOLD analysis project Ga0181569, IMG submission 132452) | Coastal salt marsh microbial communities from the Groves Creek Marsh, Skidaway Island, Georgia - 101405AT metaG (megahit assembly) | ecosystem: Environmental > Aquatic > Marine > Intertidal zone... | reverse complement strand
GATTTCCTTCCAGAAGAAGACAAGGGTCGCCTGCTCTGCTTTGTGATTGCCCCGGAGGGGTCCACCACGGAGTACACCAACCGCATGCTCCTGCAAATGGAGGAGATTCTTTCCAAGACCCCTGAGGTTGAAATCTACGGGTCTCTGGTGGCTCCCGGGTTCTCTGGGCCCGGTTTGGCCAACAATGGCATCGTCTTTGTGCACTTGGCCAAGGAGCGCGATCGTACGGTTCAGGAAATGGTCAATGCTCCCGATGGGCTGCGCAGTCAGTTTTTCTCTCAGGTGGAGGGGGCGATTGCCATTCCCAATATTCCCAAGACGATCAATCGCAGCTTTCGCTCTCCGTTTCAGGTGGTGATCCAGGCGGGGGATTTGGAGCAACTGGATGGCTTTGTCACCGACTTCGTCAACCAGCTCCGACAATCGGGTTTCATTCAGAATGTCCAGAGTTCCTTTGAAATGAACAAACCTGAGCTCAAGCTCGACATCGATCGCGATCGCGCATCGGCCCTCAGGGTTTCGATTCAGGATATTTCCAGAACCTTACAAATCCTCTTTGGCGGGCTCGATATCAGTCGCATCAAGCGAGATGGTAAGGAATACGATGTGATTGCGCAGCTCGAACGCACCAGCCGTTTGACGCCGGAACATCTCGATCGGATCTACGTGCGCAATCAGGATGGTCGATTGATTCAGCTCTCCAGTATCGTGCGGCGACAGGTGGGTGTCGCGCCCAACAAAATCGAGCGTTACAATCGCATTCGCAGCGCAACCATCTCCGGCACTCCGATGGGCGTGACGATGGGAACCGCCGTGTCGCGGGTGAAGGAAATGCTCGAAGCACAAATGCCAGCGGGCTTTCTCTACGATTGGTCGGGAGAATCGCGGGATCTACAGGATGCAGGTCAGGAAATTGGTTGGGTCCTGGTCCTGGCCCTGGTCTTTGTCTACATGGTGCTGGCGTCTCAGTTTGAAAGTCTTCTCCATCCCTTTACGGTCATGCTCACCGTTCCATTGGCTGCCGTTGGGGCACTTGGTTTGTTGTGGCTGATCGGGGCGCTGGGGCGCGTGGGATGGATGCCGCTGGTGCCGGCCATGAACGTTAATTTGTTCAGCCAAATTGGCATGGTATTGCTGGTGGGTCTGGTCACCAAAAACGGGATCCTGCTGGTCGAATTTGCCAATCAGCTACGAGCTCAAGGCTTGAGCGCGAGAGAGGCCATGACTCAATCGGGTCTGGTGCGCTTGAGACCTATTCTGATGACGGCCATTTCCACCATTTCCGGGATTTTGCCCATTGCCATTGGGTTTGGTGCCGGTGCCGAAAGTCGTCGCCCCATGGGCGTGGTGGTGGTAGGGGGTATGATGACCAGCACCTTTTTGACTTTATTTGTCATTCCTCTGGTTTATACGCTTTTTGCTGATGTCTCTGCTTCCCTCTCATCTTCCCGGAAAAAGTCGCTTTCCTGAAGGGTCTTTTTTCTCGCTCGCTCTGAGTTGGACGGCCTTTTTTATGGGTGGCTGCTTCCAGCCTTTGGTCGGGCAATCTGGCGATGCCGCCCGGCAGCCAAAACCCGTGCCGCTGATGCAGGCCATCCCATTGCCCTACGATCAAGTTTCTCTCCAGCACCAGGGAGTCGAGAAGATGCGTTTTCATTTTGCCAACACCTTGCGTCGTCCTTTTGTCTTCCCCATTCAAGGCCCCAGTGGTCGGTCTCTGACACGCATGGGCCATCCTCACGATCCCGTGGGCCATAGTCATCACAACAGTTTCTGGGTCTCACATTATCGCGTCAATGGGTTCGATTTCTGGGGTGACCGTGGGACTGACAAGGGAGTGATCCGGCATGATCGGGTCGAAAAGCTGGAGGATGGCGGTCATCATGCCGCGGTCATCAGCTCAGGGACTTGGCTTGGGCCCGACCAACAAGTTCTCCTGAAGGAAAAGCGCCGAACCGCCTTGCGTCCTCTGGAGGATGGCTCCTACTTGTTGCTGTTGGATCTCTATCTTCAGGCCGTTCTTCCCGAGGTCACCTTTGGCAAGACGCCTTTCGGCTTGGTGGGGGTGCGCATGGCCAAGACCCTCGGCGTTCACGATGGTGGAGGCCGTATCCTGAATTCCGAAGGCTCCATCAATGAAGAGGGAGTGTTCTGGAAACCCGCGAAGTGGGTGGACTATGCGGGCCTGATAGCTCCAGAAAGAGTCGAAGGGATCACCCTCATGGATCACCCTGCCAACCCCAATCACCCAACTGTCTTTCATGTGCGAAACGACGGCTGGATGGGGGCAAGTCTCACCTTCCACGAAGATCGAGTGCTTCAAAAGGAAGAGACACTCCGGTTGCGATACGGGTTGCTGGTTCATGCCCAGTGGCTGGATGTGCCGCGACTGGACGCCCGCTACCGGGCATTCGCTGAGCTACCACTCCATCACTTCGATCCCTGAATCTGCCCAGGCAAGCCCATCCATCTTGAGAGATGGGTGATTCTCTAACTCTTTGACGATGTCCATTGGTAGGGTGCCCGATGGTCGACATCGAGCCACTCTGCCTGGCCCTTGCCCTGTAGGAATTGTTCTCTACGGGCATTCCATTGCATGGGTTGGCCGTGGTAATAGGAGAGGTTTACCAGATGGCAAATGGTGACCGTGCGCGCTCCGATTTCCACATCGGCGATGGGGCGGGTGCGGTTTCGCACACAATCCAGGAAGTCCTGCTTATGATCCGATGAGCGGTAGAGCCGCACCTTGGCATCAGCCAGGTAGGTTTGCTCCACCTCCTTGCACTGCTTGCGATCTGAGGCGATCTGCTTCTCACCCAGCCAGAAGGCAAACTTGCCTCGGTTGACTTGTACCTTGCCTTCCTTTCCGTGAAAGGTCACCCCATTGCCATCGCTGTGAATCATTTCCACGCCATTTTGATAAACCATGCGCACCCCATGTCCGGACTCTGGGTTCTGAGAAGGCAGGATGCGGCGAGGTCCCTCCTGATCCATGCCCAGGCCCCACTGAGCGATGTCAAAATGATGGGCGCCCCAGTCGGTCACCCCACCCCCACCATATTCCCGATAGTTTCGCCAAGCTGGGTAATGGTTGTGCACCCCTCGTGGGCTGAGGGTCGAGTTGTAGGGGCGCTTGGGTGCAGGCCCTAACCAACGATCCCAGTCCAAGCCGGGTTCCATGGCTTCCTCGGGTAGATCGCAGGGTTTGGCCGGGCCTCCGACGGCGACCTCCACCCGAGTGATGGGTCCAATGATCCCATTGCGTACCAGTTCACAGGCGACACGAAATTCTTCGGAAGACCGCTGCATGCTCCCTGTCTGAAACACCCGTTTGTGGGTGCGCACGGCTTGGACCATGCGACGTGCCTCCTTGATGGACTGACAAAGGGGTTTCTCGCAGTAAATGTCCTTCTTGGCTTTGGCGGCATGCACCGACATGAGGGCATGCCAGTGGTCCGGGGTCGCAATGCACACCGCGTCAATGTCACTGCGTGCCAGCAGGTCCTGATAATCGTTGTAATCTTCGCAACCCTTAAAGTGTCCGGATGCCTGTTGCGCGCCAACATGTTTCTCAACCCGTTCCCGAGCCTGTTTGCGCCGGTTTGTATCCACATCGCATACCGCCACCGCCTCAGAATCCTTCAACCGCATGAAATGATTCAGCAGCCCTTGGTTCTGCTTACCCATACCGATGAAGCCCATCCTGATGCGATCATTGGGTGACACCTCTGCCGACCAGATGCGCGATGGAAGAATGAAGGGAAAGGCAGCTGCCATGGAGGCACCTTGTTTGAGAAACTGTCGACGTGTAGGGGTCATCATGTGAGCAGTGAGTGGGGTTCAGTCAAAATCCCTACCAAAAACTTCCCGACATGGCTAGCCTGAAGACTCCGCAATAATGTCGCGGCCTCTTGACAGCGGGAAGCAGCTAAGTCCATCATCGGCGACCTAAACCGCTGAAATTCAATGAACACGAAAAAGTCTTTCCTACTGGCATCTTGTTTTCCCTGTCTCTTGCTCCTCGCCATCCTGTTGGGTTCGGGATGCTCCAACCCCGCAGATGACGTGGCCGAAGCCAAGGTTGAGGAGGCTCAGCCCGCCGCCGAAACGACTGCCAGCAGCCCTGAAGTCTCCCAAGAGGCATTGACCTATGTGGCTTCGTCCGACTCGACCATCGGTTTTGTCGGCTCCAAGGTCACTGGAAGTCACGAAGGAGGCTTCAAGACCTTCACTGCCTCGGTTCAAGTCGCAGGCGGTGAGCTTGTGGCTGGAGGCACGCAGGTGCAAATCGAAATGGAGTCCACTTGGTCCGACAGTGATCGATTGACCGGTCATTTGAAGAATGAAGACTTCTTTGACGTACCCAGTTTTCCTTCCGCTTCTTTTGTTTCAACCGGCTTTGCGAAAGACGATCAGGGGCACCAGGTGACAGGGCAATTAACCCTCCATGGGGTGACCAAAACCATCACTTTTCCGGCCACCATTGAGGTCTCCGATGCCTCAGTAACCGTTGATGCAGAATTTTTCATCAAGCGCTTTGATTTCGGGATTCAATACCCAGGCCGGGCCGATGATCTCATCCGTGACGAAGTGGTCATCAAGTTGCATATCGTGGCTCAACCCGAGCAGGCTTGATCCATCTTGTCTGGCTGGCACAAAGACCTGTTCACACAAGGCCCGTAAAACGCTCCCTACGCGTTCGCCCGGGGAAAGGAATGTGCTGCATGAATTGCTTTTTGTATCATCTCGGAGTTTGTAGGGCCGTCCAGTACATCTTGATTTTTGCAGGATGCCTCTGGTTCCTACCCTTTTCTTACCAGTCGGCGGAGGCCTCTACTGAAGCGATGGTCCAGCGACTAGACAGATTGGCCAGGCGCTCCAACCCCGTTCGTAATATCTTCCTTAGTGGCCTGAGAGCCCGCATGTTCGCAGAGCAGGCGGCTCAAGCGACGACTCAGGACAAGCGCATGGAGCTGATGCTTCAGGAGGCGGTGGAGTGGCTTCAAGCGGGAGACTCGGAAAAGGCTTTGGAAGGTTTCAATGCCTGGGAAGCCATGGCCCGTCAGGTAGCACCGGATCTCTATGAGAAAAACCACTACCTCCTCAAATTCCATCAAAGCCTCTGTTGGATTCGAGTGGGTGAGCAGGAAAACTGCCTCGCCAACCACACCACGGCTTCCTGTCTGATGCCAATTCAGAGAGCAGGGGTGCATCGCTTGAGGCGAGGTTCTGAGGGGGCTCTTTCCATTCTCGAGCCTGCATTGGAGCGCTACCCGGAGGATTTGTCTCTGAAGTGGCTCTTCAATATTGCCAGCATGACCTTGGGTCATGATTCTGAAACGGTTTCGAATCCTTGGTGGATTCCTGCCTCCACATGGTCCAGTGATGCGGATATCGGTGTCTTCCCGGACATCGCCGGATCGGTAGGCGCTGACGTGAATGCCCTCTCTGGCGGCACCGCGCTCGAGGATTTCAATGGGGATGGGCTGATTGATATCCTCGTGACAGCTTGGGGGTTCCACGATTCTCCTACCTACTTGCAGAATAATGGAGAGGGTCACTTTACCGATCGTACGCGCGAGTCAGGGCTTTTGGAGCTGACCGGGGGTTTGAACATGGTGTCTGCCGATTATGACAATGATGGTGACATCGATGTGTTCGTATTGCGTGGCGCTTGGCTGGGTAGTGAAGGGCGCATTCCCAACTCACTTTGGCAAAACGACGGCAAGGGGCATTTTGAAGATGTGACCGATGAAGCTGGAGTGCTTTCCAGTTATCCGACGCAGACCGCCGTTTGGTGGGACATGAACAATGATGGATGGTTGGACCTTTTTGTGGGCAATGAATCCACTCCACGCAATCGTCATCGATCTGAACTTTACGTCAACAATCAGGATGGAACGTTCACCGAGCAGGCCCGAGCATGTGGTTTGAGTCTGACCTCCTACGTCAAGGCAACCGCGGTGGCGGATATCGATCACGATGGATGGTTGGATCTTTATATTTCCAATTACGATGCCCCCAATCAGCTCTTTCGCAATACCGGTCCAGTTTCGGGAAAAAGCCAGCTCCGGCGTTTTGTGGATGTCGCTCGCCAAGCCGGGGTCAGCGAACCGGTGCACAGTTTTCCCTGCTGGTTTTTCGATGCTGATCAGGACGGCTGGCAGGATTTGTTTGTGGCGGGCTACCGGATCAAGGACGTGGGAGAGGTGGCTGCGGATGTGCTGGGTCAACCGCATCAGGCCTCCAAGGCCAGACTCTATCGCAATCGCGGAGATGGTACCTTTGAGGATCAAACGCAGTCCCTGGGGCTGGATCAGGTCCTTCACACGATGGGTTCCAACTATGGAGATGTGAACAATGATGGGTATCCCGATTTCTACTTGGGAACCGGCGATCCGGATCTTGCGACCCTGATACCCAACCGCCTGTTTCTCAATCAGGGAGGTAGGCGATTTGCCGACATCACCACTTCAGCCGGTATGGGACACCTCCAAAAAGGGCACGGGATTGGCTTTGCGGATCTGGACAACGACGGGGATCAGGACGTGTATGCCAACATGGGGGGAGCCTATGAGGGCGATCTTTATCGCAATGCCTTGTTTCTGAACCCGGGGCATGGGCACCACTGGCTGAAACTTCGTCTCCATGGGGTGCATTCCAATCGCATGGGCGTGGGCTCACGGGTGTCGGTCCGTGTCAAAGATGCTGACGGATCTCTCCGCACGTTTCACCGGGTGGTGCGCACTGGGGGTAGTTTTGGCGCTTCTCCCCTGAGGATGGAAATGGGTCTTGGCAAGGCCACGGCGCTGGAGGCCTTGACGATCCACTGGCATGGTTCCGGGACTCAGCAAACTTGGAAGCAGGTTCCCATGGACGCATGCATCGAAGTGGTGGAAGGAAAACCCGGTTGGAGCGTCCTACCTCATGAGCCCATCCCGTTTTCAAAGGATCATTCGGCACATGGGCATCCCTGAGGAAGCCTTTGACTCCCTTTTTTAAAGCGACATGGCCACTTTGGCTGTAGCCCAGGAAGTCTCAGGGTATGCTGAAATTGAGCCGGTAAAAGCGCGAGATGTTCTCGAACTGCTCGTTGTCGAAGAAGAAACTCTCTGCTGCTCCCTCTGGCGAAACATAGACTGGTTGCCATGCCTTGAGGTCCCAGGATCCCCAGACTTCGGCGATTCCTGGGCGTGGGTTGGTGATGGAAAGCAAGTTGCCTTGCTCAATCCGCTGGATCCTCAAGGAAGGGGTGTGCTCTGCGATCAGTTCGCGGATTTGAGCCTCCTCCATGAGGCCGTCGTAAAGGCGAAACTCATCTATCCATCCTGGAAAGGTTTCCAATGTATCGATAGGATTGGCCCCAATGATCAAATTCTGCCCTTTGACTTCAATGGGGTGAATGTAACGGTTGGAACCCAATCTTCTGCCATTGGCATACAAGGTGTGGCGTTTGCCAGGAAGGTCGTAGACATAGGCAATATGGGTCCACTGCGACAGGTCGATATTCCCAAGAGATACCTTCAGACCGCTGCTGATGGTCCCCTTGAAGTTTTGAATGCTCAACAAGTTGTTTCCCTCTTCAATGAACAGGCCATGAGATTCGACCCCATCAGGCAGGTCGGGTCCCCAGCTAAAAAGCCCATAGCGCTTCGGGGATGCTTGAGCTGGCAGGCGGATCCACATGCAAAGTGTGAAGCGTTCCTCAAGAGCTGGAGGCGTCATGACCGTGACATAGCCGCCGGTGCCTGCGCTCAGATCCAGGCCCTTTTCACTGATGGCCTGATCGACATAGCTGACTCCTTGAGGCTGATGGATCAGGCTTAGCAAATCGGCCCCATCGACCGAAGGGTCACCATCAAAGCGCATGCGCAGAGCCAGACTTTGATCGCCCGTGGAACCCCCTCTGGGCAAATACTCGTTCATCAGGTTGGAGACCTCCTCAAGATTCAATGCCCGGTCATACAGACGGAAGTCATCCATCAGTCCGTGGAAGATCTTCATGCGACCGGTAGGGTTGGCCCCTATGTAAATGGGCAGACCGCGGTGGATGATTTCCTGATCATAAAATTCCTTGATAATTTCCATACCATTGAGATACACGATGGCCGCATTGGCTTGGTCGTCAAAGGTGTAAACCAAGTGGTTCCAATCTGCCAGGCGCACGGCTTCCAGCGACGCAGTCTTTCGCAATTCACTCGTGGTCTGGGTGTTGATGGTCAGGGCAATCTCCCTCTCCTTGGTGAGGGTAATCCCGTGCGATTCCATGCCAAAGCCCGTTTCCGAACCCCAACTCAAGAGACCTCGATCCGTCGCGAGATTCTCGCCCTCTGTTGATTTGAACCAAATAGAGAGGGTGAAAAGCTTTTCGATGGAAGGGGGACGCAGCACGGCGACGTAATGGTCATCTTCTGCGTTCATGACCTCCGGCTGATCGACCCCTGCACTGAAATCGATCGCCATCCCATCCTTGGCATCTTCGGAAAACCGAATGTAAGGGATTCCTTGTAGGCCTACCGGAATCCCCTCTGGTTCCACCATCACACTATCGTCAAACCGAATCCGCATGATGAGATGGCTTTGAGGGACTCCCGCATGCATCCAGTTCAAGGTGCCAATCAGCAGGAATAGGCTCCATGCCATCAGCCGTGTTGTTATGGATCGGGCTTTCATGATACGTCTTTGCTCCATACAGTGCTACATGGCGTTGTTCGGATGATTTCGCCGAAAACTTGAGCCAAAAAAGGGATGTTTTTACTCAACAAGGGTCAAAAACAGGCCAGCTGAGTCGTCTTTGAGCCACAATCTCAAGCTAAAACTCGCTTTGCAAGCACGGCCTCAATCGCCCCAGCAAGGTCGATATCTTTCTGTGTGACCTGCCTCCCAGCATCGTGCGTGGTCAATTCCAGCCTCAGGCGATTGTAAACCTGATAAATTTCCGGATGGTGATTGGCGCTTTCACACTCAAAAGCCATCTCCATGAGGAAACTCATGGATTCCCTAAAGTCCTTGAATACAAACTCTTTGGACAATTTACACTCATGGTGCTTCCAATCAGGAAGGCTTTTCAAGGCGATTGAAATGGATTCTGAGTTTAGGGGAGTGCTCATGGCGTCATGCTAGAGGAAAGCTTTCCAAAATCCCATATATGAAACAAGCAGTCCATGACTGCGCATGTTTGTTTACCGCAGAGCACCCCGGCCTTTTAGTTTTTTCGATGTTTTGCTCCAAAAACGTAACCTTTTGCCCTGCAGGATCAGTAGACTCTGAGTGGAAAAACTTTGTTCAAGGGAAGGAGGCTGGGGCTGTCAGGGATTGATTGGCTAGAGATGGACTTGCTAGGGAATGGATGCGTCCCACGGGTCGGAGTTCTCGCTTTCATCGGTTCCTCCGCCCGACACTTCGTAGAAAGATTGTGATGTGTCCCACTGCTTTAGGCCTGCGATATCGAGGGTGCTGAACCCTCGCATGCGGCCATAGTCACGGGTGATCTCGAAGGTCGCTGAGATGGTGTCTTGTTGGAGGGCCTGAAGGTGGCTGGCCAGATCTTTCGAGAACATGTTCAGGCGATGGTTGGGGTGCGAAACGAACTGAAGGATGACCTGTGGGGCACTCGCATTTTCCTCTGCGATGCCTGTCATACCTGGCATGCTTATCCTACCTCCCTCCGTTGGGCTTTCTTCACGGATCTGCCATTGCATGGGCATGGTGCGTACTTCCTTCTGATCGACGAAAGGCCCCCATCCGGTCGCCAAAAGGATGAACAAGGCCCCATAGCCCAGATGAACGGCCACGGCGGAGAAGAGCATGGGCCCCCTGTAGCCACGTATCTTGCGGGCTCCTAGCCAAAGCAGGAGGACCAGCAGCCAACCGGCCACGAAGATCAGAGGTCGCGTATCGATGTAGGCCAGCAGCGGGTTCATTCAGCCTTGGGGGGATGCAGGGTCACGGCATAGAGGGTGGCTCCTTGAAGGTGCACCCTGAGTTGTGCCATGCCGCTGGGCGTGTTGGACACGGAGCCCGATGGGGTGCGCGTCTTCCACTTCGGACGGTGCTCGAGGTGGTCCCCCTTGAGTGGGGGCCCGTCAGTCTGAGTCAAGCCTTGGATTCGGTAGCCAGAGGCATTCAGCCATTCCACCCGCAGCTCTCCTTCAGAGGCATCGGCGTTGAGCGTAAGATGGCTGCCGGCTTCGATGTGCCAGGGTTTGAAGGTGACTTGCCCGATCTTACCTTGCGGGCGCAGCCCCACCCAGCGATCGCGCGGGAGTATCCGCACCCCGATGCCCGTGCCTTGTGCATTGAAATCAGCATGCCAGCTGGGATAGGCACCATAGTAAAGGTAAGAGGCCTTCTCATGGTGCATGACTGTGGCACTGGTCCACAGGCAGCCAGCGTCGAAGGCTTTTGAGTCGGGATGGAGGGGGAGAAACCAGTCATCGGAAAAGGGGCGCTGCCAATGCTGGCCGTCCTGACTCCAGATCAGCTCGGCGGGCATCCGGCCACTGCCGCCTTGGTCAAAGCCACCAAAGTCGAGTCGCTGCAACAGGCCCAGATAAAGGCCGTGGGCGTGCACGACTGAGAGCCCGTGAAACTGGCCATCGTCGGGGCGGTTGGGGTGAAGGATCATTTCGGGGGCGGTCCAGTGGACAAAGTCGGTGGAGGTGCTGCGCACGATGGCTCGCTTCCAGAAGCGTCTTCCATCGGGGGCATCCACCCAGGTCTT
>Ga0181569_10004479_pt1 | contig 10738 bp, 8 predicted proteins | sample 101ome_19_FD_132452 | JGI IMG/M metagenome (GOLD analysis project Ga0181569, IMG submission 132452) | Coastal salt marsh microbial communities from the Groves Creek Marsh, Skidaway Island, Georgia - 101405AT metaG (megahit assembly) | ecosystem: Environmental > Aquatic > Marine > Intertidal zone... | reverse complement strand
GGCATTAAGGAATTGGCGACGCTGCCCGCAGATCTCAGGCGAAAAATTATTCTCGTCCACTACGGCGATGCTTGGCGTGATTTTCGCGCACTGGCCAAGGCCGAGGGCTTCCACTCGTGGGGCAAGGAACTCCATACCTACACGTTTGCCTAGGGGCGTTGAACCGCCGCACACTGGGTTGGGAACAGCCCTTCATCAAACCAAGCCGGACTTGAACTTGAGCGGTGCTGGACAGAAAGCTGGGGCACCTCATTGCCGCCCTCAAGAGGCTAGTTCGAAAGCGGAGATCTCGCGACAGCTTCCTGACGCTGGTCATGATTTCATCGATGTGCTTAACTTGCCGCCTGTATTTTTACGACGATTTTGAGCATTCCGGAGGAAAACTATGGGATTACTAGATGGAAAAGTTGCGCTGGTCACAGGCGCGGGCGGTGGCTTGGGTGAGACCCACGCCCTCTTGTTGGCGCAAGAAGGCGCAGCGGTCGTCGTTAACGATTTGGGCGGTGCGAGAGATGGCTCGGGTGGTGGCAACGCCATGGCCGATCAAGTGGTTGCCAAGATCAAAGCCATGGGCGGTCAGGCCGTCGCTGACTATGGCAATGTCGCCAAGGAAGAAGACGCAAACAAGATGGTGCAAACCGCAGTGGACAACTTCGGTAAGCTCGATTTCTTGATTGCAAATGCCGGCATCTTGCGAGACAAATCCTTTAAGAACATGACCAATGACATGTGGGATATCGTCTTGGATGTTCATTTGAGAGGCACCTATCTGACCGTTCGCGCAGCCTACAATCAGATGCTGACCCAGGAGTCCGGGGGCAGCATTGTGGTGACGTCATCGACCTCTGGCTTGCTCGGCAACTTCGGTCAATCCAACTACGGTGCGGCAAAAGCGGGCATCGCAGGTTTCGCACGATGCCTCTTCCAAGAAGGTCTCAAGTACGGTATTCGAGTCAATATTCTTGCGCCGGCGGCGTGGTCCCGATTAACTGAAGACATCTTCCCGCAAGGACAAAACATGGCTGAGCTCTTGTCACCTGACAAGGTCTCACCGATTGTTGTTTGGCTGGGCTCGGATGAAGCCAAGGACGTCACCGGAAGAACCTTCCTAGCCTCAGGCAACACGGTTCAGTTGCTCTCATGGCAATCCCAAACGATTTGCCAGAAAGAAAACACCGAAGGCCCCTGGAGCGTGGCTGAGATCGGTGAAGCTGTTCGAGAGAATTTCGACAAATGGCCCAAGGGCATACAGCCGACCTCTCGACCTTTTTGAGGCTGGATGGCTGGAAGCTCAGAGGTGTTAACAAAAAAGGGTGGTCTTCCACCCTTTTTTTTTGGCATTCTGGGTCCTCTCACTGATGACCCACCATTCTTAGAAAAGGATCAATGCCGATGAAATCGCACTATGGAGACGTATCGGTCTCCCTACTCGAGAACCATGTGGCTGTGTGCGAAATCCAGCGCGCGCCGAACAATTTTTTTGACCATGATCTGATTCGAGACCTCGCCGACGCGTTTTTTGATATCGACGCCCACGTCGACGCGCGAGCGATCGTGTTGTGTTCGGAGGGGAAACACTTCTGCGCGGGCGCAAACTTTGGTTCAAGCGAACGACAAAGTGGCCCTATCTCTCGAAACGACGAAGGGCGAAACCCACTCTACATCGAAGCCGTTAGATTATTTAGGAGCAAGACCCCCGTGGTCGCAGCCGTTCAAGGTGCCGCGGTGGGTGGCGGCTTCGGTCTGGCCGTGATGGCAGACTTCCGTGTGCTCTGCCCGGATACCCGGCTGACGGCCAATTTCGTTAAGCTCGGTTTCACACCCGGCTTTGGGTTGACCCACACCCTAGAGCGCATCATTGGTCCTCAGAAGGCTAATCTTCTGTTTTTCACTGGCCGCAGAATCACGGGTGAAACCGCGATGGCATGGGGATTGGGTGATGTGTTCGTAGAGACCGATCAAGTCAGGGACGCTGCCATTGCACTGGCTGCGGAAATTGCCGAGAACGCCCCGCTTGCGGTGGTCTCCGTTAGAGAACAGGTTCGCGGTGATCTGGCCGATGCCGTCCAGGCTGCCACGGACGTCGAGGGACGGGCGCAGTTCGTTTTGCAACAAACCAATGACCACAAAGAAGGTGTGCGCGCTGTGGCTGAACGCCGGCCGGGTCAATTCACCAGAACTTAGGCATAAAGGCTGCCAGTTGAATTCACTCGGCGGCTACCAGACACCAAGGACGTCGATCGGTTTGAACGCCCGCAGGACCCCAGCCTTGATAAGGGTCAAGCGTCAGCGATAGGGGTCCTGTCGAGCTGGCCTTTACGACCCATCCAAGATAGGAACCGTTCGCAAAAGCTCATCTGTTACGTACCCTCGTTCGATCGCCCACCCATCCAGCACGCAGCGGGCAACAAAGAGTCTAAGGGACACACTCGAGCGCCCTACAGTGGTCTCGTGAGCTCACGTTGCCCTCTCCTGGCTTTCCGGTAACTACAGGTGATGAACCACCTGCAGATTGTCCTTCTAGCGTGATGCTAGACGCGGTGTTCCTTGATGCCCGGCGCACCTAAGCCCGAGACATAAATTTGCCATTGGTGGTGTTCACCTTCACGGTTTCACCTTGCTCAATATATTCGGGCACTTGAACGGTTAAACCGGTTTCGAGGACCGCCGGCTTTGTCCGCGCGCTGGCGCTGGCACCTTTAAGGCCTGGGGCTGTTTCGGTAATAGTCAGAACCACGGATTGAGGTAATTCAAGCGCTGCGGCCTGTTCATTGATGATGAGAAGAACAATGCCCTCCATACCCTCTTTCAAATAATTCAATTCATCCTCGAGACTCTCGAGCTCGAGCGCGTGTTGGCCATAATCTTCTAGATCCATGAAGTAGGCGAAACGATCGTCTGTGTACGAAAATTGCGCTGTGCGCTTCTGACAATCAATTTCAGCAAAGATTTCGTCCCCTTTGCTTGAGACCTCTCGCTTCTGACCATTTAATAAATTTTCAAACTTGATCTTGTATAGTGTCGCAGCACCTCTCGCTGATGGACTCTTCGCCTCAACTTGTTTGACCAAGTGGGGGGCACCCTCAATTTCAACTATCTGACCTCGTTTTATATCGCTCGCCTTGGGCATCGCTTTGTTCTTCCTATTGTTTAAGGTGACGCACCTTTTTAGGGTGACGCAATGGGGCGTCCTAAAATTTCGTTAAGGAATCCAGCCACGCAAGCAACAGCGCGTTGGTGGCCTCCGGCTCTTCTTGTTGGATCCAGTGACCACAAGGCAATGTGTGGATTTCCGCTTGGGGCACGGTATCGCGCATGTCCAGTTGAGGCACGGTATCAAATTCGCCGTAAATCATGAGTGTCGGTTGCGTAATCGCTTGGGGAACCCCAGCCGTGGTTTCCCAGTTGCGCGTAAAGTTACGGTACCAATGACAGGGCGCCATCAACCCGCCTCGTTCAAAAGCATCGACAAATACCTGCAATTCGGCATCGCTCATCATCAGTTTTCCCGGTAGCGGGCTAGCTTCTTGCTCCCAAAACCTGGCACCCAATGGGCGTTTCTCATCCAACCACTGCTCAGTCCGATAGAGGCGCTTCAAAAAGCCCGACACATCCGCTTCCATCACGCGCTCGGCAACCCCGGGCTGATGATTGAAGTGCACGATGTAAAAGTCCTCGCCAAGTCGCTCAGCCCAAAACGCGACGGGATCGCTGACCTCTCTGGCTCTGAAAGGGACCGAGAGATTGGCAATCGCGCGCACTCGGTGCGGGTGAAACAACGCCAAATTCCAAACATTGATCGCCCCCCAGTCATGCCCAACGAAAATGGCATCCTCGAAGCCATAGTGGTCAAGCAACGCCACCAAATCACCCGTCAAATGATGAATGTCATACTCGGTAACGTTGGCCGGTCGGGAAGATGCCCCATACCCACGTTGGTTGGGGACAATACAGTGGTAACCTCGCTCAACGAGTACCGGTACCTGGTGTCGATAGCTGTAAGCGTGCTCTGGCCAGCCGTGGCACAGGACAATCGGTACGCCCCCTTGCCCCGCCTCGTAAACCTCGAGCGTCGCATCAGGGAGGTGCACCATCTTAGAATTTGGGAACGTCACTCGGTCATCCTCTCGAATCGGCCGAGAATGTAGCGAGAGTCCTCGCCGGTTGCAATCATCTTTTACGACTGATCAGGCTTCTCCCATTGACTCACGCACTGGCCATGCCAGAATCGAGACTCTTTTGTTAAGGAATTCGCTATGGCCATTGGTATTGTCGCTACGCTAGAAATCAAGCCCGGCTCTAACGCAGACTTCGAAGCCATCTTCAAAGAGTTGGCAGCAGAGGTTCGAGCAAATGAACCGGGCAACCGATTTTACGAGCTGCATAAAGCACGCAACAGCGAGACCACCTATGTGGTACTCGAGCAGTATGATGACCAAGCGGCAGTAGACGCACACAATCAATCTGAGTACTTCAAACGTCTTGGCGGCGCCATGGGCCCTCACATGGCCGGGCGGCCCAGCATCCAGATGCTAGACGCCGTGTGACGCTTTTGGCCTAACAAGCCAACGGTAGCGCGCTAAAGAATCTTCGCCGCCAGCCAGACATCAGCACTGACATCAGCACTGATTGAAGCTTGCACAAACGCTCTGCCTTCACGGGCGGATTGTTGCTCAGGCCATTTGCGCATACAGGTACGGCAGGGAAACGTCGAGCCGATAGTCGATACCTGAGTGGGTATCGTCGAATTCCTCGAACCTCGGGCCCAACCCCCTGGCTTCGCAAGCGGCCATAAAGCGCCTGGCACCATAGACCAAGTGGTACTGATCCCGACGGCCACAATCAATGAATAACCCCGAGAGATTTGCCAAACGACTGGCCTTCTTATCGTCTTGCACCTGGGTGAGCGGATCAAAGGCGAGCCACTGCAACCAGCGCGACTCGATGCGCTCACCGGTAAACGGATCCAGTGGCAACTGCACTCCCCATGGTTGGTCTGGTGCCGGATCGTACGAGGCGCAAAGCGCTGCGATCATTAAAAATTGGAAGTCACCACCGCCCAACCGTTTCTTCGCTTGAATTCGGTCGAGGGCTCCAGTGAGAGTGACGCCCTGCTGCTCCAAATAAAGCAGCGCATGAGAAAGGTCTGCCGAGTATCCCAACTCAAAGCCCATGTCACCCGAATGGCAGGCGGCCGCAGCCCAGTGCTCACCGTGGTTTAGCACCTGATGCAGCGCGCCAAAGCCACCGCTGGATTTGCCAAAAAGTGCTCGGCCGCTAGGATCCCTTCGAACCGGATGGCGAGCCTCCAGAGCCTCAAGCAAATCGGTATGCAGCCAGGTGGCCCATTGCCCAGTCACCGGTGAGTCCACAAATTGATTGCCGCCAAGAGAGGTAAAGCTATCCGGGAACACCCAGATCGCGGGTCCCAACTGTCCCTCATCTTCGAGCCGATCAATTCTCTGGAGCAGGGTTTCCGAGAAGGCCTTCCACCCCATATGGCCCAAGGCTGAGTTTGTGAACGCAGCAAGATCGATGAACACGGGGTATTGATCATCATCTGACTCACAAAGGCTCGACCGGTACACCCCAACTTGTCGCGTGATCGGGTCACCCAGCGTATTTGTCAAGCGCTCGGACGTAATCTCAAACGTTTCGAGCCGACCACGCGGCGGTGTAAATGGGTGGCGTGGCATCGATGTTATCCCGGCGACCGGGTGGCATCCGTGGAATCAATGCTTGAGAAGCGACGCTTGAGGTCTGCCAAATCTTCAAAGAACAAGTAAATAGATGGCACCACCAACAACGTGACAAGGGTTGCGAACAAGACGCCAAAGGCCAGCGATACCGCCATAGGGACCAAAAACTGCGCTTGCACGCTGGTGTTAAACATGAGCGGCATCAGCCCCACAAACGTCGTCATCGAGGTTAATACAATCGGTCGACATCGGGACGTGGATGCCTCAATCACGGCCTGCAACAGCGGCTCTCCCGCCTCGCGTCTTTGATTAATCGCGTAGACCAAAATCAGAGAGGAATTCACGACGACGCCGGCTGCGGCGATCATACCTAGGATCGACATCATAGCGAGCCCACTGACAAGCCCCGCAAGCTTCATGATCTGATGACCCCAAATCGCACCCACAAAGGCAAAAGGAATGACGCTCATGATCATGAACGGCTTGCTATAGGAGCTAAGCGGAATCGCGAGCAACGCATAGATCGCAAATAAAGCAATCAGGAACGGGAAGATCAAACTGACCAGGTATTCGCCGCTCTGACGCTGTTCCCCCTCGAGACTCAGCGATACCCGAGGATGTTCCTGCAAAATGACCGGGAAGAATGACCCTGACAAATCCGCGATCACTTCGTCCGCGGTGATTTGCGTCCGGTCGACGTCGGCTGTGACATTGACGACGCGCTGACGTTCGGTCCGTTTGATGCTGGAATACCCCTGGCCAAGCATCGCGTTTGCAACCGTTCTAAATGGGACTTCCGACCCTTCCAACGTGCGCACTCGCATGTCATCCAGGCTAGCAAGCGACTCTCGCTCAGCTTCGGTGTATCGAACCATCACTCGCACGTCATCACGCCCGCGCTGGATTCGCTGGGCTTCCTCTCCGTAGAACGCTTGCCTGACTTGTTGCGCGAGCAGCCCGAGAGACAAGCCGAGTGCCTCACCTTCGGGCGTCATCTGCAATTTCAGCTCCTGTTTTCCAGAGCGAAACGAATCCGTGATATCAATGACCCCAGGGTAGCGCGCGAGAGCCTCCCGAAACTGCGCAGCCACTTCACGCAACTCGTCAACGTCGTCACCCGCCAATTGAATATCAATGGCGTCTCCCACTGAAAACAGTGAACTATTAAATTTGAGCTCAACTGCGCCGGCGATCGCCCCAGAGCGCTCGCGCCAAGCAGACGCCACTTCACGGGTTGTGATACTGCGACTTTGACTCGGCGTCAGCTGCAAAGTGACTTCGCCAACATGGCCCCCCGTGGGACTGCCAGACACACTCCCAGGCGGCCCGAGCCCGCCACCTTGACTACCGCCCACCGAGGCCAAAATATGGGTCACAGGCGGCGCCTCTGGGAATCGGCCATTGAGATCATCGCGCATAGCCTCCGCGGTGCGCTCAAGATGGCGAACGGCTTGTTCAGTGATCTCCGATGAGGTGCCGAGCGGCATGGTCAGCTGCGCGATGACCTGGTCTGCCGCGAGGGGCGGAAAAAATGAAAAAGGTAGTCGGCCACTGCCAAGAATGCCAATACCCGATAAAAAGAAAACAAGCGCACATGCTAGGGTGACATAGCGCGCGGCGGTCGCGCGCTCAACCAAATTTCGAAAAGGTCCTGCAATCAGCGCCTCAACCTTGGACGCAAACCGGACCTGCATACTAATCAGCCTGGACGCCCAAGCCTCGGTCAGACCGAGGCGGTCAAGCAGATAAACGAGCGTTACAAAACCAATGGCCAGTCCAACAAAGCTCGCCGTGCTCCAAGCGAACTGGAGCAGGACAATCACCATCACTGGAATCAGAAGCAGATAAATCTCGCCTCTCGCAGTTTCCGCCTGCTTATGCCCCAAATGCGCCGGCAATATCAGTTGCGACTCGATCAGGGAGAAGATCAGACAACAAATCACCACCGACGCAATCACCGCGCCGATCTGCCCCGATGTACCGACGCCTTGGAGCATTGGGAAGAACGTACAAATTGTTGTCAAAACACCAAAAATAACAGGTACTGCGATCCGCTGCGTGCCCTCAATCGATCCAACAAGCAAGGAGCCACCCTCGCTTTGCCGCGAATGAACGCTTTCACCCACGACAATCGCATCGTCCACCATGATGCCCAGGACCAAGATAAAGCCAAAGAGCGAGATACCGTCGATGGAAAGCCCAACATAATTGGTGAGATACAACGCACCCATGAAAGCCACGGGGACGCCAACGCTCACCCAAAAGGCCAGCACCGGGCGCAAGAAAAGCGCAAGCAATAGCAACACCATCAAAAAGCCTTGTCTCGCGCTATCGAGCAATGTCGCGAGACGGTCTTTTAGCAATCGAGAGTTATCATTCCAAACGGTCAACTGAACCCCGTCGGGCAGCTGCTTGGCCGAGGTATCTAGGTATGCCATCACCGCATTGGTGATCTGCAAGATATCCTGACTGCCAATTCTTGATACTCGGATGATGGCTGCTGGCCGGCCATCAAATCGGAGTGACTGATCCGTATCTTCGAATCCATCGACCACTTGCGCAACGTCACTCAAATAGACGCGACTGCCATCGGGTCTTGAGAGTAAAACCAGGCGTTCAAACTCCTCGCCCCAATACACTTGTCCTTTGGTTCGCAGCAAAATCTCGCCGTCTTCGGTTTTGATTGCGCCGCCTGGCAGGTCAAGCGAACGCGCCCGAACGGCCTGTGCCACAGTTGAAAACGTCAAACCGTATCGCTGCAGGTCAGATTCGGAGACTTCGATGGAAATCTCATAGGGTCTTGTGTTGATCAAGGCGACCTGGGTGATGGCGGGCAGTGCCGCGATCTCATCGCGCACGCGCTGCCCAAGCACTTTCAGAGTGCGCTCATCCTCCGGCCCGGTGATTGCAAGATCAATCACCGGTCTAACACTGGTGACGAGATTAATAATGGGCTGCTCGGTTTCCTCAGGGAGCGTGTCGAGTGAGTCGACCCGATTCTTCACATCATCGAGCGCTCGATTTTCATCCGCATCTTCGAACAGCTCCACGGACACTGTGCACACGCCCTCATTCGCAACAGAACGGATTTCTTTGACCCCCTCTATACCGTCCAGTTCTTCTTCAACCCGGATGCACACCCCTTGCTCGACTTCTTCCGGGGCCGCGCCTAGGTAGGGAATACTGACCGTTACGATGGGGACGTCAATATCAGGAAAGGACTTCTGAGGCATTGTCAGCACCGCTGACAATCCCGCAAGCACGATTAAGATCAGGAGTAAATTGGCGGCAATGTGGTTCGTTGCAAACCATGCAATGACACGATCCATAGGCCGTTACCCCGCCACCGATTGACGACGCACCAGCATGCCTGGCATGGCCGAGGCCAGCCGCGAAAGGCAAACCCAGTCTCCAGTGGAGAGTCCATCGTTGATGTAGACCCAGTCACCTTGCGCGCGCAAGACGTTCACCGATCGTTTTTCCAATCGATCGGCCTGGTCAACGACATAGACTTCATTGGGTGAGATCAGCGCGGCTCTCGGCAATCGCACCACATTGGGTTGCACCGCGCCCGAAATCTCTGCATCAACAAACAGACCGACCGCGAGGGGCGTGTCGCCGCCATAGGGGTCTGCCACTCGCGCCACCAATTGAATCATGCGTGTCTTGGGATCGAGCTCCCCTTCAGTTCGCACAATGTCTCCGCGCCATTGATGGGACTCACCCGCAAACTGTGCCGTGAGCGTGACTTCGGGCTGCCGTTGCCACAGACGCCCATCACGTAAAGAGACCTCGAGAAAAGCCAGTTCCTCATCTTTGATGGGCAATCGAACTTCGGCGTAATCAATTGCGTACAGTCTAGCGACTGAACTCCCCCGATTCAGAAACTGTCCTTGGTCAACTTGCTCTGTCCGAACACGGCCTTCGAAAGGGGCCTTGAGCACCGTTCGGTCCAAATCTCTCTCCGCCGCAGCCAACCTTGCATTGGCTTCTCGCTCGGCAGCCTCAGCAATTTGCAATCGGTTTCGGGCGTCATCCTCCAGCGTTTGACTCGTGGACTGCTTTTTCGACAAGTCGAGCTGCCGCTGATAGTTCTTCCTCGCGGTGGCGAGCTCACTGTTTGATCGCTGAACTTGAGCTTTGGCTTGCTCAAGAGCGATTTCGTAGTCCAATGGATCAATCTTTAGGAGCACCTCGCCCTCATTGAAGAATCCACCGGTAACCATCGCCGGCGATAATTCGATGACCCGACCCGACACCTCGGCGATGAGTTCTGTCTCGCTGCGCGGCATGACCGTCCCTCGGGCATAGGCTTTGAATTCATGGTCGCTCGGGGATGCCTGAAGCACGCGAACCAGGGGCGGCTTCGCATCGGGTGCTTGAGGCTTGATCTTTGGCCCGGTCGATAGCAGCGCAAAACAGATCAAAAACCCGAAGACACTAATAAAGACTGGAATCAGCTTGTCCTTGACGAGTTGCAACTTGAACACCCATGCCCCCTTACTGACGATGGATTGGACGCTAAGTTCGGATACGAGACGTGACTCGTTTTGGGTCTTCTCTCACCGCCAACAATTTTCCGGTCAGAGGGTCAGACTCATATCACCAGACACTGGCAGCTGAGACTTCAATCTTTTTTATCGATACGCCGGTGCGTTCGAACACAGCCTTGGGTTCCCTTTTGCCTCACAGGGCACATTTGGGCCCAAGGTTGTTCGAGCGAGCTCGGGCTCGAAAGCAACGCGAGACCAGTTGTAACAGACTGTCTGGCGCTAAGCTCCCGCGCATTCTACGGACTCTGGGTCTTAGGCGAAAGCCAACATCCAATCAGAGCCATTCAAAGTCAGTCCCTCGCAGGCTCTCATGAATCCCCGAGGGTCGAGGGCCACATTTCGAGCAGGCTCGCCTAGCCTGTCTACGTCGCTTCGGTGCTTATCAGTCGCGGGGTTCCCTCGACATCAATGCGGATCACTGCGACCTGGCCAAATGCTTGCCCCAGACGAACCCCTTCTTCCCGATTCAACCCAAGCACCAAATAG
>Ga0181569_10004476_pt1 | contig 10742 bp, 14 predicted proteins | sample 101ome_19_FD_132452 | JGI IMG/M metagenome (GOLD analysis project Ga0181569, IMG submission 132452) | Coastal salt marsh microbial communities from the Groves Creek Marsh, Skidaway Island, Georgia - 101405AT metaG (megahit assembly) | ecosystem: Environmental > Aquatic > Marine > Intertidal... | reverse complement strand
TTAGTTCATACTTGGCTACAATGCCATGCGTGCCCTATTGGCGGAATTGGTAGACGCGCGCGATTCAAAATCGCGTTCCTTCGGGAGTGCCTGTTCGACTCAGGCATGGGGCACCATTCATCTAATTTTTTATCATAAGATTTGTATATTTAAATGCTTGTTAATGTCTTAAGCATATCTATAATCGTTTGTAAAAATTTAAACTTCATGAAAAACAGTAAAAAAGTTGTAATAAAACTTGGGTCATCGCTTCTTACAAATTCTAGAGGCGGTGTTAATAAGTCTGTTCTTAAAAATGTTGTTAAAGACATTGTCTGGTTGTTAAACTCAAAAAAAGAAGTTGTAGTAGTTTCATCTGGAGCTATATCTATTGGTAGAGGAAAATTAAATCTAAAGCATGATTTAACTTTAAATGAATCACAAGCTGTTGCGGCAAGAGGTCAAATTGAATTAATGACAGCATGGAAAAATGAATTTAAAAAATATAATAAACATGTAGCACAAATACTTTTATCGCCCTCTGATATAAAAAATAAAAAATCATCTAAAAATGCCATAGCTACATTAGAAAATTTATTGAATTTTAATTGTGTGCCAATTATTAATGAAAATGACACGACTTCAACTGATGAGATTAAGTTTGGTGATAACGATATTCTTGCAGCACAAATTGCAAGATTAATAAAAGCCGATCATCTAATCTTGTTATCTAATGTTGACGGGTTGTATAAGGAGCCTCCAAAAAATAATAAGGATGATGATTTAGTCAAAGAAGTTAAGTCTATAACTAATAAGATAAGAGATATGGCAGGTGAAGCTTCCAAGCTTGGCAAAGGCGGGATGGTTTCTAAGATTAGGGCTGCAGAAATCTGTATGAAATCAAAATGTTCAGTTATTATTACATCAGGCCTAAAAGATAACCCAATCAAAAGTCTTGGTAATAAAAAAACAAAATCAACTAAATTTATAACTTAATAATAATGACTAATAGCATCGATCAAATTGGTATAAATTCTAGAAAAGCAGCAAAGATTCTGGCAAAGACTTCTTCTGAACAAAAAAATCATGCATTGCAAGCAATGTCAAAACACATTCTTGCTGACAAAAAAATTATTTTAGAAGCAAATAAATTAGATATTGAAAATAGTAAATCAAAAAACTTATCTGACTCTTTTCTAGATCGTTTAGAACTAAATAATGAAAGGATTGATTCTATTTCTAATACTCTTTTAGAAATTGAGTCTTTTAATGATCCTGTTGGAAAAATTTTAGATTCTTGGCAAAGACCGAATGGACTCCAAATATCTAGGGTATCTACACCGCTAGGTGTCATTGGTATTATTTATGAGAGCAGACCAAATGTCACAGCGGATGCGGGTGCGCTATCACTAAAAGCTGGTAATGCCTCTATTTTAAGAGGTGGATCTGATAGTGTTAACTCTTGTATAGCAATCCATAACTCTTTGGTTAAAGGATTAAAAGATGCTGATATAACTGAAAATGCTATACAAATTGTTAAAGATACAGATAGGGAAATTGTAAAAAAAATGCTTCATGGGATTAATCAGTCAATTGATGTAATTGTTCCCAGAGGTGGTAAAAATCTTGTAGCTATGGTTGAGCAAGAAGCACGTGTTCCGGTTTTTGCTCACCTAGAGGGTATTTGCCATATATTTGTTGACAAATCAGCAGATCAAAAAAAATCACTAGATATATGCTTAAATGCAAAAATGAGAAGGCCTGGTATATGTGGTGCTGTTGAGACTATTTTAATTCATTCTGATATAGCAGATGACTTTTTGCCTCCTCTGATAAATGCTCTTAATGCACAAGCATGTGAAATAAGAGGCTGTGCAAATACAAAAAAATATAACGAAAACATAATAGATGCTTCTGATGAAGATTGGTCTACAGAATACTTATTGCCAATAGTGAGTATCAAAATTGTAACTAGCTTTAATGAGGCTGTTGAACATATTGACCATTACTCATCAGGTCATACTGAATCAATTCTTACTGAAGATCTCAATAGAGCATCAAAATTCCAGAAAGAATTAGACAGTGCCATTGTTATGCATAATACTTCAACGCAGTTTGCTGACGGTGGTGAATTTGGTCTAGGAGGAGAAATTGGAATTGCTACAGGAAAATTCCATGCTAGAGGCCCTGTTGGTGTTGAGCAATTAACAAGTTTTAAATACTTGGTAAATGGAAATGGACATATAAGAATGTAAAAAATGTCTATTTTGTAGCAAAACTACATATATATATCTATAAAAACATTGTTAAATCAACAAAAATAAAAAATTTGACAAATATTAAGCTCGTAAAATAATATTCGCTACAAGTATTGCTTGTATACTACATTTATTAGTTTATATTCTCCCCTATTAGAGTATTAACTATCTCCTCTCCAAAAATTAGTATCAGGCAATACAATAAGATCTGCTTTGCCTAGTTCTTGTTTATTAAAGGCATTTAATAAACTTACATAATTAGGACGCCCAGATCTAACCTAATATTCAAATAATGATTCTAATTATTGTCTGAAAATCTTCTAAGGTTTTTAGCCATTTTTTTTGCTAATCGTTTAAAAATCTTTAACGATTTATTTAAATCACTTGATTCTTCAATTTCTGCTAACGAATATCCATCCCAATACCTGATGATGAAATGACTATTTTTTTCTTCGATTTCTAATGATGCGGAATCATGATTAGAAATATCATGATGTTTAATTTCAATATGACTATCCGAACAATTAATAGAAGTATCATCTATGTCAGCAAACATTGATTTATATAAATTTTTAATTTTAAGTTGGCTACTTTTTATATTTGTGTTGATCATAAGAGTGATGCCTGCCTACTGAAAATTCTCTAAGGCCAATGTGCTTTGTTTTTCTACCTTGAACTCTCTTCCTCCATGCAATATAGCTACTTTTTTTTAAGTTGTTTCTCATTAGAGCCTCAACCTCACTCTGATTTAGATTAAAACATGCTTCAATTGCATCAAAAGGAGTTCTGTCCTCCCATGCCATTTCAATTATTCTAGAGATATCTTCTTCTTTTAGATTTTTAATTTAGACACCTCAGATTCTAGTTCAGCAATTCTTCTTTTTAATGGTTCGATTTCATCTTTTTTTACAAAACCTGCTTCCTTCATAAATTTTTCGAGAGCTGGCTTCATCATCTTTTCCATATTTTTAGCATCTTTCATCATTGTAAATGGGTTCATTTTGTCTCCTTTTTATATATACACATCGAATCTTGTTGATTTACCTTTAATTTGATAATTAAAATTGTCGTCTATTATCTTAGATTTAATTGGTCTTTTTAAGATAATCTTTTTAAATTTATGTTTTTTAAAATTAAAAAATATCTCGTCTTCTAGATTTTGAATCATCTCAAGTTTTAAAATATTTTTTATATCACTCATGCTACCTGATCTTAAAACTTTCTTTTTGGTTTCAGGATACATAGGATCTAGATAAATAAGATCAATATTTTCTGTATTTTTATATACCTCAACAGCATTTCCGTGAATAAGTTCTAAATTTTCTAAAAAATGTAACTCGCCTTTAGCTCTAAATATGGCATCACTTAACAACATGAATAAAACATTACTTTGTTCACATGCAATAACTTTATGACCTAGTGCTAAAAAAATTAAAGTATCTGATAAAAAACCTGCAGTGCCATCTAGTATTGTTAGATTATCATTTTTTTTACCTAATGCTTTTTTTAGAAGAGTTTCATGATCAGCTCTCTTAAGCCTCCAACCCATTTGCCCTTTTAAAAAATCTAAATGTAAATCTTTTTTTTGATCTGAATTGATAACAAAATGTAATCCATTGTCTTTATATATAAAAAATGCTTTCTCTTCAGGATATACGTTTACTATATTAGTTTCTGAGAAACCTAAAACGTTGATTAAATGATCTGTATAAATTTTGCTATCAATGTAAATAGGAAAATTCATATTATTGCTAATATAAAAACACCCAATAAAACTCTGTAAATTACGAATGGGTACATTCCAATTTTTTCAACAAAAATTAGAAAATACTTAATAGTTAAAAAAGCAAAAATACTAGAAGTAAGAAAACCTACAACTAAAGATGCTCTATTAATATTGGCTGGGTATAAAGCTAAATCTCCTATTAAAAAAACTAGTGCACCCAAAATAGTTGGAATTGCTAGCAGAAAAGCAAATCTTGAAGAGTCTTTTAAATTTAACCCTATTAATAATGCAGCTGTTATTGCGGTGCCTGATCTTGATGCTCCTGGAAATAAAGCAAATATTTGAAAAACTCCTATAAAAATTGCACCTAAAATTGTTAATTCGACTAAGCTTTTCGATGAAGAGCTAGCCTTGTAAGCTAAAAGTAAAAGTCCTGCAAATACAAGATTCATATAAGCAATACTAGAAATACTATTTCTATTTGATTCAATGAAATCTAATCCTAGAAGACCTGCAATAACAATTGGAATAGTTGCAATTATCAATAAATAAGCAAGCTTTCTACTATCATTAAGAGTATTATTTTTAGAGATTAAAGACTTCATCATAAGAAAAATATCTGCCCTAAAAAAATACATTACAGCAAATAACGTGCCGGCATGAACGGCAATATCAAAAGCTAGTCCAAGATCATCTGTTCCAAACAACAAGGATGGGAATAATAAATGTGCTGAACTTGAAATAGGTAAAAATTCCGTTAAGCCCTGTATTAGCCCTAAAATAAAGCTTAGGAGAACTTCATTCATTTACTTTTTTATATTGAGGTATTGATGAATAAATCGGATTTGCAATATCTGGACTAAATGCTTTTATATCTTCTTTTGAATTAATAAATTTCTCTAGAGCTTTTTTTGCTATAACATCAGAATCAAGACTATCTATATTTTCTGAATCAATAACAATCAAAGGCTTCCCAATTGCAGAAGTCACCCCTTTTAAATATGCCGCTATGCTTCTTGTCGCAGTATAGGAGCTAGAATTGTTTGCATATGAAAAAATATCAATATCATCTAATTTAAAAAAAGAATCTAGCCCGACATTTGAAAACATTTCAGACCAGTCAGGACGATCTTTTCTTTCATGTTTTATAGAGTATTGAACGACATCATCTTTAATAATAGCGCAAAGAGAGGTCTGATCACCTGAGCTCTGAATAGCTAGAACATTCATTATATTTATATCTGACTTGATATTAAGTTGAAAACATCATCAACAGATTTGGATCCATCTACTTTTATATATTTTAAATTACTTTCATGAACCTGATTAGAATAAAAGTTTGATAAAGGTTTTGTCTGATCATGATATACGGTCAATCTTTTGAGAACTGTTTCAGGCTTATCATCTTCTCTTTGTATGAGAGGCTCTCCGGTTTCATCATCTATGCCATCAATTTTTGGTGGGTTGAAGTCGACATGATAATTTTTACCTGTCCCTGGATGGACTCTTCTTCCAGACATTCTTTTAACAATTACATCGTCATCAACCTGAATTTCAATCACATGAGTAAAATCTATTCCCATATTCTTTAACTCAGCTGCTTGACCCAATGTGCGAGGCACTCCATCAAATAATGAGCCATTAATACAATCAGGTTTTGTCAGACGGTCCTTGATTAACTCACCGATAATTTCATCCGAAACCAAACCACCTGTATCAAGAATATTTGACACTTTTTTACCAAAGTCACTGCCAGAGGCAACGGCTTCACGCAACATATCACCAGTACTAATTTTGGGAATATTACATAGCTCACAAATTAAATCTGCTTGAGTACCCTTTCCAGCTCCTGGAGGACCTAATAAAATAATATTTTTCATAACTCTAATATAGCAAAAGCTATTGCGTAATCTTTTTCGTCTGCAAGACTAACATGAGACTTTGTTATACCCAAGTCAATAATAGTTTTTTTTACACCTGCTAAAGGGTTTAATACTGGCATACCATTATCATCTCTTAAAATCTCAATATCTTTCATTAAAATTGGTTTTCTTATCCCAGTACCAAAAGCCTTTGAGACAGCCTCTTTACCTGCAAATTGCTTAGCTAAAAATCTAGCTAATTTATCACTCTCAAATGTTGATGCAATTTTTAACTCATTATGTGAAAGTATTTTCTCAGCAAATGAGGATAATGATTTCATCTGCTTCATTCTTGAAATTTCTACTATGTCAGTTCCTACACCGTAAATCACTATTTGATTCTCCTAAAAATCTCTCTACTAGATAAATCTCTTCCATCCAAACAAAAATGTATTGCTTCTTGAGTAATATGCTTTAGATGTTTTTTTGATACTTCAGAAAGGTTTCTTGTGCGAATATTTATGATATCTTTTCCAGAAAAACTAGAATTGTCTGACTCTCTAAAACCTCTTTCTGGAATAAATGAATAATTCTTATGTATATCAATAGATTCATTTTTATCAATATCATTTTCAAAATCTAATCCATATCCCAACATTTCAAGCATGTCTAACTCAAAACTCCTTAATGTAAGTTCAATATTTTCTCCAGAATGAATTTTTGATAAAAAATTTTCATACAAAAAAAATAAATCTTCGTGAACTGCATCTTTTGGAAGAAGTTTTATTAGTAATTCATTGATATACAAAAGACTGTAAGTTGTTTTAGATAGGCTGTTGGTTGACTCTGAGAAATCTCTATCTATGTTAGTTAATGTCTTTAGCTCTGACCTTCCTGAATATGTGATCTTTAATTTAGTGAACGGGGCTAAATATCCAAAAAATTTTGATTTAGGTTTTTTTGCTCCTTTTGCAATTACAGACATTTTTCCATTTTTTTTTGTAAATACATCAACAATTAGGCTTGTTTCCCCATGAGGTCTGTGATGCAAAAGAAAACAATCATCCCAATCACTACTAATCATAACTACCACCAACTCCTAAGCTATGAAGATAGTCAGAGTCCGTATTCCAATTCTTTTTTACTTTCACCCAGGTTTTTAAGAAAACTTTTTTATCAAAATACTCCTCTATCTCAATTCTTGCCTGTTGGCCTATTTTTTTAAGTGTATTTCCACCTTTGCCAATTACTATTTGCTTTTGACTGTTTCTTGCAACAAAAATTACAGCATGGATTTTAATCAAAGCCTCTTGCTCTTCAAATAACTCAACCTGAACGAAGGTATCATGTGGCAGCTCATCTCCAAGCATTCTAATAATTTTTTCACGAACAAGTTCTGAAATCATAAACAGATCTTTATGAGAATTGGGTTCTATATTTTTGCCATATAAATGTTCATTCTCAGGCAGATATTTTTTTATTAATACTTCTAGCTCACCAATACCATCGTTATTAATTGCTGAAATAGGAATGATGTCTAAAAAATTATGCTCATCCGATAGCCTCTCAATTAATGGGAGTAATTTATTTTTATCTGTAACTTGGTCAACTTTATTTACAACACATATAACTTTTGTATCAATTGATTTAAGTTTTTTCAGAATAGATAAATCCTGTTCATCTAAAGTTAATCTCTGTATGACAAATAAAATAATATCTGAATCTTCCATGAGGCTTTCTGCTGACCGATTTAATACCTTATTCATAACTTTGGGTGATTTAATGTGCATACCTGGGGTATCGGCATAAATCATTTGCTTATTGCCTACAGTCTTAACTCCTAAAATATTATTTCTAGTTGTTTGAGATTTTCTAGAAGTGATAGAGATTTTTTTTCCCAATATATGATTAAGAATTGTAGACTTTCCTACATTTGGTTTTCCAATAATGGAGATATATCCACAGTAACTCTTAGACATTATTCTGATTTATATATGCTAAAAGCTTCATTGCAACATTTGTTTCAGCTATTCTTTTTGATGTTCCAGAGGATTTAAACACTATATCTGCATACTTAACTGAACATAAAAATTTATTTTGCCCCATATCTTCAACAATATATTTTGGTAAATCATTTTTTTGAGATTGAAATAATTCCTGTAATTCTGTTTTTGCATCCTTAAATGTCATATCTTCAGATAGTGCCTCTAAATTTTTTTTAAATGTTTTCAAAGTTATATCTTTAGCTGCATTCCAGCCACCATCAATAAATATTGCGCCAATAACCGCTTCAAAAGCTCCCTCAAGAATGGAATTTTTTCTTTCTTTAGACAAGTTTGCGGTTCCTTTTGAGAGCTTTATAATTTTTTCTAAAAACAGCTCTTCAGCTTTTATTGTTAAAGTTTCTGCTTTAACTAAAAAAGCTCTCATTCTTGTTAATAATCCCTCTTTTTGATTACCAAATCTTAAAAAGAGATACTCTGAAATAATCGAATTAAGAATTGAGTCACCCAAGAATTCCAACCTTTCGTTATTTAAAGTATTGCTATAGCTCTTATGAGTTAAAGCGAGTTCTATTAGGGACTGATCATTAAATGTATAGCCTAATTGAATTTGAAGATCTTTATAATTCATTAATTAATTGTGCCAACTCTAGAGAAATATGGAAGACATACCCAACACTCCCAAGTCATGAACAGATAACTTGCCTCTCCAAAGAAATTTTCTCTTGGAACAAAACCAACATCTTTTGTACTGTCATTTGAATTATCTCTATTATCACCCATAACAAAATAATGACCTTCGGGCACCTCCCATTCTGAAGGATATTGAATGTTTTCACCACGAATATTTCTAGTTAAGTACTTTCTATTTCCATGTTCTTCGTAAAAATAATCTACAATTACATCTGATTCTTTGACTGTAATTTTTCCTGATAGATCTCTATATCTTTTTGTAATTAACTCTTCTTCAGTTTTATAAAATGTCTTCTTGATTGTTTGTCCATTCACATAAACCTGCTTATTTATAATTCTAATTTTATCGCCAGGCATTCCAATCAATCTTTTTACATATGGAACTGGATTATGCTTAGGAACAAACACAACAACATCTCCATAATTAGGGTCAGCCTTAGATGCAAAAGGATCACCAATTCTAGTGATTTTATATCCATAAGAATTCTTATCTACCAATAAGAAATCACCTACTTTTAAACCAGGCATCATAGAGCCTGATGGAATTTGGTAAGGCTCATAAATAAACGTCCTTAAGATAAATATAAGGAAAATAGGAATAAAATATCCTCTTGATGAAGAAATAATTTCTTTATTTTTAAGAAATAAGCCAGTCAAAAGAACTAAAAGAGAGATAACCGAACCAACTAGAAGAACAATACTTAAATCTCCTGCATTAATAAAAATACTGTAGAGCATCATCAAGCCGAAGATTGTAGTTAAAAAACTTGAGTTATTAATAATAAAGTTATTTTTATAGTTTTCTTTTATCTCGCTAAGAATCCATAGAATAAGCACAACAGCCATTCCAAATATTGAAAAAATAAAAATTGGGTCAGATATCAAGCTACTCTCCAGATTTAAAATAATTTAAAAAAGCATCCTGTGGTATAGATACCTTACCGAATTGTTTCATTTTTTTCTTTCCATCTTTTTGTTTTTCAAGCAGCTTTTTCTTTCTTGTTATATCACCACCATAGCATTTAGCTGTTACATTTTTTCTTAAAGCTTTTACGGTTTCTCTTGAGATAATTTTTGAACCAAGAGCTACCTGAATAGGCACGTCAAACATTTGTCTAGGGATAAGCTTTTGAAGATTTGCAGCAATCTCTCTGGCTTTTTGTGTAGAGAAGGTTTTATGGACTATCATAGAAAGAGCATCAATTTTTTGATTATTAATCAATATATCTATTTTAGTTAAATCAGATTTAAAAAAGCCTATTAAAGAGTATTCGATTGATGCAAATCCTTTGGTAGATGACTTTATTTGATCAAAGAAATCTACTATCACTGAAGACAAAGGCATTTCAAAAACTATAGAAACTTGATTACCAAAATAAGTCATATCTTTTTGAACACCTCTTTTTGCTGTACAAAGAGTTATAACATTTCCAACATATTCATTTGGGGTCAGAATAGTCGTATTGACAATAGGCTCTCTAATCTCCTCAATATCATTTGGTGCAGGCAATTGCGATGGATTATCAATTTTTATGACCTCACCATCTGTTTTTAAGACTTCATATTCAACAGATGGAGCTGTAGATATCAAATCTAAATCATATTCTCTTTCGAGTCTTTCCCTTATGACTTCCATATGAAGAGTTCCAAGAAATCCACATCTAAATCCAAATCCTAAAGCATCTGAGACCTCTGGTTCATAAATTAAAGAAGAGTCATTTAAAATGAGCTTGGATAAAGCATCTCTAAATCTTTCATAATCATCTGAGTTAACAGTAAACATTGATGCAAAAACTTTAGGATTAACTTTTTTAAAACCTGGAAGAGGATTTGTGATTTCATCACTTGCTTCAAGTATGGTGTCTCCTACTGGAGCCCCCTTAATATTTTTTATACCTGCAACTAAGTAACCTACCTCACCAGCTGATAGAACATCTTTTTTAATTTTTTTTGGTGAAAATATTCCCAATTCATCTGCATTATGAGACTGTCCAGTTGAGTGAATTTTAAATTTTTGACCGGTTTTTAGTGAACCGTTTTTAATTCTTATTAAAGAAACAACTCCTAAGTATGAATCGAACCATGAATCAACTATTAGTGCTTGTAAGGGATCTGATAGAGATCCATTTGGAGAAGGGATATCTGTAACAAGCATGTCCAACAAATCTTCAATACCTGTTCCAGTTTTTGCACTAACAAGCGGGGCTGAGGATGCATTAAT
>Ga0181569_10004467_pt1 | contig 10755 bp, 7 predicted proteins | sample 101ome_19_FD_132452 | JGI IMG/M metagenome (GOLD analysis project Ga0181569, IMG submission 132452) | Coastal salt marsh microbial communities from the Groves Creek Marsh, Skidaway Island, Georgia - 101405AT metaG (megahit assembly) | ecosystem: Environmental > Aquatic > Marine > Intertidal zone... | reverse complement strand
TCATTAACATCGACGACGCCATGGCTTGGGTCACGAAAATACTATCGCCCGCTGGTCTCATGGGCTTGTTCTTTTTCTCGGAGGTAAGCTTTGGATTCATTACCCCCGAGCTGTTAATTGTCTGGGCGGACGAAACGCTCAAACCACGATGGATGCTGACCCTCCTTGCAACTTTATCCTACAGCGCTGGTATAGTGTCCTATTTCATTGGCCGATTCTGGGCTACAAGAAAAATTGTACGTGAACGAATCCTTGAACGCAATGCCAAAAGCATGGAGCAGTTGCGTCGATTCGGCGGCCTTCTTATCATCTTAGCTGCACTCACACCGCTACCCTATCCTATCGTTTGCCAACTCAGCGGTTTGAACAAATACCCTTTCAAGTATTTTATCTCGATCACCTTGGTCCGATTCCTGCGTTTTGGACTCTATGGTGCATTACTATTTAATGCCTTTTAAAAGAGCCTTTTCACTCTTTGGGATTGCGGCGCAAAGTGTACCTTTGGCACTTATTCCAATTGAGCTCGCATGAAGATTTCTTACCGTTGGTTAAAACGTTACTTAGAGGTAAACCTCAGCCCAGAACGTGTGGCTGAAATCCTAACCGATACTGGCCTTGAAGTAGAAGGCGTTGCCGAAGTTGAATCCATTAAAGGAGGACTTCGCGGTGTAGTTATTGGCAAGGTATTAACCTGTGAACAACACCCCAATGCGGACCGACTCAAAGTCACTACCGTGGATGTGGGCGAGAATGAGCCGCTACAGATTGTATGTGGCGCCCCAAATGTAGCTGCAGGTCAAACTGTGCCTGTTGCTCGAGTTGGCACAACGCTATATCCAAATGGCGAAGAGCTCAAATTGAAAAAAGGCAAAATTCGTGGTGAAGAAAGCATGGGCATGATCTGTGCTGAAGATGAACTCGGACTAGGAAAAAGTCATGATGGCATCCTAGTTCTCGATGACTCTTGGTCGCCAGGAACCCCGTGTGCTGAGGTGTTCAATATGGAATCTGATTTTGTATTTGAAATAGGACTTACACCAAACCGTACGGACGCCATGGGCCACATCGGGGTAGCGCGAGATTTACGTGCCGCACTTATTACGGCCGGAGAAGAAGCTCCTTTATTGACCGTTCCTGCGCCAAGCTTCAACGCGAGCACGACAAACCCAATCACATTAACAGTAGAAGATAAAGGATGTCCTGCCTACTATGGCGCATACCTCACAGACATTACCGTTAAAGAAAGTCCTGAATGGCTAAAAAACAGCCTTGTTGCCATCGGACTCACTCCTAAAAACAACGTAGTGGATATCACAAATTATGTGATGCACACTTACGGTCACCCACTGCATGCATTTGACGCTGATGCCATCAATGGCAATGCGGTTATTGTCCGCCAAGCCAAAGCCGGAGAGAAGCTCATCACCCTTGATGAGGTAGATCGTGAATTGGACACTACCGACATGATTATTGCGGATGCCAATGGACCAATGTGTATTGCTGGGGTATTAGGCGGAAAAACCAGCGGCGTTAGTGATTCCACCAAAAATGTATACCTCGAAGGCGCCTATTTTGATGCTGTTCGCGTTCGAAAAACAGCCAAGCGTCACGCCATCAATTCCGATGCGAGCTACCGCTACGAACGTGGCGTCGATCCAAACATTACGGCACAGGCTCACGCTTATGCCATTGCCTTGCTCATTGAACATGCAGATGCTAAAGTGAGCGATATAGATCTAGTGGGCACCTCGGATTTCCCTTGCCAAGAGGTAAGCTTTAGTTTTTCTAAAGTCATGCAACTCATCGGCCTTGAACTGAGTACAGAGATGGTCGATTTGATTTTGAAACAATTGGATTTCAAGATTATCGCCATGAACGGCGACACGTGGCATGTTGCTGTGCCAACCTACCGCGTAGATGTAACTCGCGATGTAGATATTGCAGAAGAGATTCTACGCATCTATGGCTTCAATAAAGTTGAAGTTCCCGCCCAAATGCGCATCAGTGTGGCTCCGCATGATCCACGACCTGAGAAATTGGAAAAAAGCATCCTGAACCAACTAACAGGAAATGGTTTCTTCGAAATCATGAACAATAGCTTGGCTAAGGGTGAAGATTATGAGGTGCTTCAACCTGAAGTGCGCGCCAACCTCGTTGAAATGCTTAATCCTTTAAGCATGGATTTGAATGTGATGCGTGCCAACCTGCTCTTTGGAGGATTGCAAGCCATCAGCTTTAATCAAAAACGCCAACAACCTAACCTCAGATTATTTGAGCGCGGTAAAACTTACGGACAAGGGGCAAATGGCTACTTTGAAAACACCCAGTTGGACCTGTTCTCAGCTGGAAACTTCGGAGAAGACCACTGGAACACCTCAGCACAAAGCAATGATTACTTCTGGCTGAAAGGTTTGATGGAAGGTCTCTTGAAAAGAATGGGACTAAGCGTAGAGTTCAAGGCGAGCTCGCATTCTTTGTACGGAGAATACGTGGAAATCAAATTGGGCAAAAGCAGTATTGGCGCGCTCGGTACCGTTCACCCAAAAGTGCTCAAGCATTTTGATATCAAAGGTGGTGCCGTTCACGCAAGTCTTGACTGGACGCGTTGCAATGATGCCGTACTTTCCCGAGGGGTCCAATTCTTCGATGCATTGCCAAAATTCCCTTCTGTACGCAGAGACCTTGCTCTTCTAGTGGATCGGAATGAGGCCTATGCCAACTTAGAGCAAATCATCGCTCAGACGGGTAAAGGACTTCTAACACACAGCTTCCTATTTGATGTATACGAGGGTGACAAGTTGCCTGCTGACAAAAAGAGCTACGCCATCGGTATGATTTTCCAAGATGCCAATAAGACACTCAACGACAAAGCTGTGGACAAGACTGTTTCGCGCATTGTTGACCAGCTGAACAAACGTGCTGGTGCTGTGTTGAGGCAGTAAGATGATCAAAGTCGCCTGGGCACCTATTTACCACCACCCGCTACCGGAAAACCACCGCTTTCCCATGGCGAAGTACAGCCTCTTGCCAGAGCAGCTGTTTTATGAAGGCACCTTAGCTGAGGCGAACATCCATTCTCCCGACATGCTGCCTGAGAAACGTATTCTTCGTACGCACAGCGCTGAATATTGGGCCGAACTTAAAAACCTAACCTTACCCGGCAAAGCACAACGAAAAATTGGATTCCCCCTCTCCCAACAACTGATCAATCGTGAGCGTACCATTTGCCAAGGTACCGTAGACCTTGCCGTTCATGCATTAACCCATCAAAGCGCAGGACTAAATGTAGCAGGCGGCACACACCATGCCTATTACGATCGAGGCGAAGGGTTTTGCATTCTAAACGACATTGTAATTGGCGCTCACCACCTCATCGATTTCCACGGCCTCGATCGCATTTTGGTTATCGATCTCGATGTACATCAAGGTAATGGAACAGCAGTCCTAGCTCAAGGTGATGAACGCATCTATACCTTTTCAATGCACGGTGCGAAAAACTACCCGTACCACAAGGAAGCATCAGATTGGGACATTGCACTCGAAGATTTTACCGGGGACGAGGTATACCTCAAGCTTCTTGAAGAGGCGCTGGACCAATTATTCGCTGACTACCAACCGCAGTTCGTCTTTTTCCAAAGCGGCGTAGATGTTTTACAGGGGGATAAACTCGGACGAATGGGGCTATCCTTGCAAGGCTGCAAACGCCGGGACGAACTAGTTTTCGAACGCTGTAAAAATGCGGAGATTCCTGTCGTTGCTGTTATGGGAGGCGGCTACAGTCCCGAGATTAAAACCATCATTGAAGCGCATGCCAACACATTCCGATTGGCGCAGTATTTCTTTGGCTAGGGTGTTAATAGCTTGACTACCCCTCATACGAATACCATGTAAGAACTCCTGTATTTTTACAGTATGCCTGCGAGAGTATTAGTATTGTTTTTGGTTTTATGGTCAAGCAACCTTAGCGCACAACGTTATGCGGCCATGCAGTCCAACCGATTCTCTTACTTCAGTATTGGAGGAGGTTATCCTTATGTGGGGATTCAAATTGGTTACGAATATGATCAAAACACCTATATACACCTCCAAGGTTTCACCGATGGTGGTGGAATATGGCGAGAGAATAGTTTTAATGATTGGCGAACCTTATCAGTCGTTAGAAAAATTCCTCTAGACCCTCTGCATAGCGAGGTGCGCTTAGGCATGGGCATCGTTCAAACTGCAGAACAACTGTCTCAACAAAAGTCAAACACTTTTGGCGCAGCTCCACAGGTGGGATATGCATGGTATCCGACAAATCAATTAGGAATATCGGGTAGCTGGACTTGGCCCTACTCCCCTGCAACTTCACTGACTACTGGTGTGCTTTTTAGCTTAGAGTACCGGATAGGAAGGTATGTAAAAGAAAACGGCCTCTACTCTCGTAGAAGCCGTCCTGAATTTTAAATCTTGTATTGGATTACTTGGTAAGAATGTCACCAAGTGCATTATCGTAGGTCGATTTGTAATCGGCCACTGTACCCCAATCCTCGTCATCCACGCGAATGCTACCTTTTGTTACATGACCCAAAAGATCGAAGTCACATCCGTTGAGCATCATCAAGTCGATGAATTCATCTTTTTTGTCTTCGCTCACTGTAACAACAATGCGGCTCTGACTTTCACCGAACAGCATAGCGTCCTTGCGGAACTCTGCAGGTAGCGTGATGTCGAAACCAAGCCCTGAAGGCATACCTTTTTCAAGTAAGGCTACGAACAAACCACCTTCGCTTACATCGTGAGCACTATTAATAGCGCCCTTGCGAATAAGCATTTGAAGCTGTTTTTGATTTGCGTATTCCTCTTCCAGGTCAAAGTGTGGTGTCGAGCTCTTCTCTACTCCGTGGATGTTCACCAAGTATTGAGAAGAATTGATATCATCGTGGTTCGAGCCAATCATGAAGATCAAATCGCCCTTAGCCTTGTAATCCAAGGTCATCACGTAGTTTTTATCCTCAACCACACCGATCATACCGATGGTTGGCGTTGGGAAAACCGGATCTACCTTATCTCCAATTTGGGTTTGGTTGTAGAAACTTACGTTTCCACCGGTTACCGGCGTCTCGAAACGCTCACACGCAGCACTCATGCCTTTGATAGATCCGACGAATTGCCAGTATACTTCAGGGTTGTATGGGTTACCGAAGTTCAAACAATTGGTCACCGCCGAAGGAACACCTCCTGAACAAGAGATATTACGTGCCGCCTCGCTCACAGCGATTGCACAACCTACTTCAGGATCCGCATGCACGTAACGACTGTTACAATCCACGCTCATGGCCAAGGCCTTATTCGTCCCTTTAATATTTACAACACCTGCATCTGAAGGTGCGTTTGTCCCCATGTTACGCGTACCTACCATGCTGTCGTACTGCTCGTAGATAAAGCGTTTCGACGCGATATTTGGCAAAGCCACCATCTGCTTCGCCACTGCTTTCAAATCTGCTGGCTGCTCGATGCTTTCGATACTGAATTGCTTGTACTCTTGGTAGTAGGCAGGCTCAGACCACTCTCTGTGGTATACCGGTGCACCACCACCTAGTACAGCACTTTCCGCTGGAAGTGAACCTACAAGTTCATCACCCCAATAATAGTTTACTGTACCACCTTCGGTTACTACACCAATCTCTTCACATTCGAGATCCCATTTATCAAAGATATCTAGCACGGCCTGCTCCTTACCTTTTTCAACGACAACAAGCATGCGCTCTTGAGATTCAGAAAGAAGAATTTCCCAGGCTTCCATTTCTTGGCGCAATGGCACTTTATCGAGCCAAATATCCATTCCGTGCTCGCCCGCTGCTGACATTTCACAGCTTGAACAAGTAATACCTGCAGCACCCATATCCTGCATTCCAACTACAGCATCCGTAGTTGCAAGTTCCATGGTAGCTTCAAGCAACAATTTCTCTTGGAATGGATCACCTACTTGTACCGATGGGATATCGTCTGCGCTATCCTCGTCAAGGTCTTTCGATGCAAAAGAAGCACCGTGAATACCGTCCTTACCTGTAGCTGAACCAACGATGAATACAGGGTTACCTGCACCTGTTGATGTTGCTGAAATCTGTTTACCTACTTCAACAATACCCGCTGAGAACGCATTAACAAGCGGGTTTTGGTGGTAACACTCATCGAAGTAAACTTCACCTCCAACAATTGGGATACCAAAGCTATTTCCATAATCACCGATACCCTTGCTCACCCCTTTTACCAACCACTTCGTGCGGTCCTCAGTAGGCTTACCGAAGCGAAGGGAGTTTAATTGGGCGATTGGGCGTGCACCCATGGTGAAAATATCTCGGTTAATACCACCTACGCCTGTAGCAGCGCCTTGGTAAGGCTCAACAGCCGAAGGGTGATTGTGAGATTCTATTTTGAAACAACAAGCCAATCCATCACCGATATCAACCAAACCAGCGTTTTCCTCACCAGCCTCCACCAACATGTGTGGACCTTTTTTAGGCAATTTCTTCAACCAAACAATGGAGTTTTTATAGGAACAGTGTTCGCTCCACATCACACCATAAACGCTTAGTTCTAAGTAGTTTGGCGTACGGCCAAGTATCTCTTTGATGGACTCAAATTCTTCAGAACGTAGCCCCATTTCTTGGGCTTGTTCTAAAGTGGCAACTGAAGTGCTATTCATTTTAAAAAAGAATTTGTGCAAATTTAGGGATTCTAAAAGCAACACATTTGAATTTCATGCGCAATCTTTCCCACACTTTTGGCCGATTCTTTGTTTATAACCTAATTACGTGGATGGCCCTTTTCAGTTGCGCTCCAACACCGGAATTCGATGTTATTGTTAAAGACTTTAAGTTGCACAGCCCTACGAGTGCGATTAAGGGCCACGAAAGTTCTGACTATTGGATTGCAATCAATGACGGCACCATTGCAGATATTATCGATATCACCCAGCACACCCTACTTCCTAAGGGAAAAGAAGTAATCTCATTAGGCGGACAACACCTCTATCCTGGATTTATAGATGCGCATGGTCACCTCTTCGGTTATGCGCGCACTTTAAGTACGGTAAACCTTGTCGGCGCTCACTCGAAAGAAGAGTGCATTGAACGTATTGCCGACTACATTTCCTCCCACCCCAATGATTCTTGGATCATAGGGCGTGGATGGGACCAAAACGATTGGCCAGAAAAGACATTTCCTACTGCAAGTGACTTAGCACCATTTGAAAACGTAAAGATTTACATGACCAGAATCGACGGGCACGCCGCCTGGGTAAACCAAGCCGTTTTGGATGAATTTGCCATTACGAATGAAACAACAATTGAAGGCGGTTCTGTACTGGATGGCGTATTGGTCGATAATGCAGAAACCTTGGTTAAGGTTCCCGAGCTCTCAAACAGATTTTGGAGAGCTGCACTACTACAAGCCCAAGACAGCCTTGTAAAATATGGTCTCACTGCAATGACCGATGCAGGATTATCTAAAGATCAAATCCTACTCTTGGACTCCCTTCAAGAAGAAGGCAGCTTCAAGTTGTTCGTAAACGCAATGATCAGCAACAATGAGGAAGACCTTCAATATTTCGAAGTGAATGGCCCTATTGAAAAGCCATTGCTACGAGTAAAAAGCGTTAAAGCATACCTCGATGGTGCCTTAGGTTCACGTGGTGCGCTATTGCGTGACCCTTACCATGATCTACCGGAACATTACGGCCTTCCATTGCTCAGTCCATCGGAACTGGATGCACTGCGAGATCGTTGTCTTCAGAATGATTGGCAACTCTGTGTCCATGCCATTGGTGACAGTGCTCACCACGTACTTTTGGAAAGCTTCCAAGACTTGCCCACGGACAAAGACCTTCGCTTCCGCGTAGAGCACGCACAGATCATGACTCCAGAGGACAGCACATACTACACCCACCCCAACATCATTGCTTCTGTTCAACCCACCCATGCAACAAGCGATATGTATTGGGCCGAGGAGCGTTTGGGTCACGAACGTATTCACCATGCATACAGTTATTTAAGAATCTTCAACGCTGCGGGAGAACGTGTTGCTTTTGGGACCGATTTTCCTATCGAACACATCGACCCATTGGCCACTTTCTTTGCCGCAACTACTCGTAAAGACGCTAATAATTGGCCGGAAAATGGCTTTTTGCCTGAGCAATGCGTGAGCCCGGGCATGGCAATTACAGCTATGACTCATGGGGCCGCGTATAGTGCTTTTGGTGAAGATGAATACGGCACGATTGCTGTGGGTCAACGGGCGAATTTTACCGTGCTTAACACAAACCTTTGGAGCGAGGCCCAAGACAAAAGAGCCACAACAAAAGTCTTGCGAACTATTGTAAGAGGTAAATCGTTATACACTGCACAATAACATAAGTGTCTATTGGACATTTTTAGTATCTTGAAATCTCGCAAAACACACTCAACTCAACACAAGATGAATCAACCCACTAGATTATTCGACATCCCCAGGTACCAATTGGAACATATTCCAATGAAGTTAATGATGACTTCTAAAGTCGGCGGGGAGTGGAAGTCCTACAGTACCAAAGAATTTGTCGATGCTGTCGATCAAGCAAGCCGTGCGCTTTTAGCTCTCGGAATCAAACATGGAGACAAAGTGGCACTTATTTCACACAACAACCGTTGTGAGTGGAATATTATGGACCATGCACTACTGCAAATTGGCGCAGTAGATGTTCCTATTTACCCTACCATGACCGAAGATGATTACGAATACATCTTCAACCACAGTGAGAGCATTTACTGTTTTGTCTCTAACGACGAGCTCTATCAAAAGGTTAAAAACACAATGCCTAAATGTGCAAACATGAAGCAGTGTTACACTTTTGAGAAGTATGACGGCATTCCGCATTGGCATGAAGTTTTTAATCTAGGCGCCTCTTTGGATCGCCAAGCTGAACTCGAAGAACTAGCGGCTGCGGTTCAGCCTGCAGATTTAGCAACTATTATTTACACTTCAGGAACCACTGGACTGCCGAAAGGCGTTATGTTATCACACAAGAATGTAATGTCGAATGTGATTTCAGCAACCCCGCGAATTCCTGGATTGGTTCGTGGCGAAGCACGTGCATTGAGCTTCCTACCCGTATGTCATAGCTTTGAGCGTTTCATCCAATACCTCTACATGTACAATGGCGCAGCCATCTACTTCGCCGAGAGCATTGAAACCATTAAAGCTGATTTAAACTTTGCCAAGCCGACGATTTTCACCGCAGTGCCTCGTTTGTTAGAGAAGTTCTTCGATGGCATCGTTGCTAATGGCGCGAGCGCTGGTGGATTAAAAGCTAAAATATTCGAATGGGCGGTTAGCCTTGCTCTACAATGGGAGCCAGAACACGCAAATGGCGCATTCTACCACTGGAAGCTCGGCATTGCTGACAAGCTTGTATTCAGTAAGGTGCGCGCTGCCCTTGGCATGACAGAAGTGAAAGCCGTTGCTTCAGGTTCTGCTGCGCTACAGCCTCGTCTTGCCCGATTCTTCTCTGGAATGGGTGTGCCAATTCTCGAAGGATACGGCTTGACAGAAACCGCCCCTGTAATTTCGGTAAACACTACAGCCGAGCCTGGAATGATTCGCGTAGGATCCGTAGGTAAAGTAATCGATGGTGTTGAAGCAAAAATTGCTGAAGACGGTGAAATTCTTGCTAAAGGACCGAACATCATGATGGGTTACTACAAACAACCAGAACTTACTGCTGAAGTAATGACTGGTGAGTGGTTCCACACTGGTGATATCGGTGTTATTGAGGATGGATTTATTAGAATCACAGACCGTAAGAAAGAGATGTTTAAGACCTCTGGTGGTAAATACATCGCACCTCAGTTGATCGAGAACGAACTAAAGGCTTCGCACCTCATCGAACAAAGCATGGTCATTGGTTCGAACCGCAAGTTCCCAGCCGCGATCTGTATCCTGAATGAGGCCGGAGTGAAAGAATGGTGTTCACGTCATGATATACCATTCACCAACATTGAAGAGATGGCCCAAAACCAACAAGTACGCGACCGCGTTTGGAAAGACGTGGAAAAAGCGAACTCAGGCTTCGGTCAGTGGGAAAAGGTCAAGAAGATCATTATTGATACAGAGGAGTTCTCTGTAGACAATGGTTGTTTGACGCCTACGTTCAAGGTGAAGCGTAAGCCAATCCTTGCAAAGTATGAGAAACAGATTGACGAGCTCTACGCAGAGTAAGTAGCCCGTTTGATGAATTGAAAAATCCCCGCTCCGCGGGGATTTTTTTTGGCCAGCTCCCGCGGTGTGGGCCATAAAAAAACCCGCCTCCAAAGGAGGCGGGTCAATATCATCTTTACACCGTTTAAGTTAAGCTTATAGAGCAGCTACGTGCTTTGCTAAGCTTGACTTCAAGTTAGAAGCTTTCTTTTTGTGGATGATGTTGCGCTTTGCAAGTTTATCCAACATAGAAGCTACGCGTGGAAGCATTTCAGTTGCTTCAGACGCATCGGTGGTAGAACGCAAACGACGCACAGCGTTACGAGCCGTTTTGTGGTAGTAACGGTTGTGTGCAGCCTTCTTGGCTGTTTGACGAATTCTTTTTAATGCAGACTTATGGTTTGCCATTGTCTTTTCTTATTAAGTTTTTGTGACCCGTACGGGAATCGAACCCGTGTTTCTGCCGTGAAAGGGCAGCGTCCTGGACCGCTAGACGAACGGGCCAAAATGTTCCAGAACATTCCCCTCTTTTGTTTGGGG
>Ga0181569_10004457_pt1 | contig 10772 bp, 8 predicted proteins | sample 101ome_19_FD_132452 | JGI IMG/M metagenome (GOLD analysis project Ga0181569, IMG submission 132452) | Coastal salt marsh microbial communities from the Groves Creek Marsh, Skidaway Island, Georgia - 101405AT metaG (megahit assembly) | ecosystem: Environmental > Aquatic > Marine > Intertidal zone... | reverse complement strand
GCCGCGTCCTCACTCTCTACCGACAGCGGCTACGTGGTGTCGGGCGCACAGCGCTATCCCTACGCCGACTTCATTGACACCGCGTCAGGTCTTGAGCTCGCCTCGGACGCCGCGCTCAAGCCCGCCTCCGAGTTCCAGTACATTGGCAAGGAGAGCCTCAGGGTCGATTCCATCGCCAAATCCACGGGCACGGCCGAATTTGGTCTCGATGTGGACATCCCCGATTTGCATTACGCGGTCGTGGTGCGTGCCCCGGTGCCCGGTGCCAGAAAGGTCAGCGCCAACACGGCCGCGGCCAGCGCCATGCCCGGCGTAGTTAGCGTGCTCGATATCTCAAGCGGCGTGGCCGTGGTGGCAGAGAGTTTTTGGCAGGCCAAGCAGGCCGCCGCCAAGGTCGAGGTCGAGTGGGAGCAGACCGACCTCAGCCGGGTCGATACCGAGACGCTGCGTGCCGACTACCGCAACGCGCTTGCCAGTGGTGAGGGTGTTGAGGAGCCCAATGAGGGGGATGTCGACACGGCGTTGGCCTCAGCAGCGACTGTGCTTGAGGCGGAGTACTGGACGCCACTACTGGCCCACTCGCCAATGGAACCCATGAACGCCACGATTCGCATTCAGGGAGACAGGGCCGAGATGTGGACCGGCATCCAGTTCCCCTTCGCAGTGCCGGCGATCGTTTCGCGGGTGGCCGATATCCCCATCGAGAACGTGCAGTTTCATCAAACCTACCTCGGAGGTGGCTTTGGTCGTCGCGGCACAATCAATCACATCACCGAAGCCGCTGAGGTGGCCGTGCAGAGCGGCAAGGCGGTTCAGTTGGTCTGGACCCGCGAGGACGATATTCAGCAGGGTCCTTTCCGACCGGCGTCACTGATGCGCATCAAGGCGGGGGTCGACGCCAGCGGCAAGCTCCTGGCTTGGGACGCGCGTCGTGCCGGGGGCAACATCTCGCCCGATTCCTACCGCACCCTGCTGCCAGCGGCGTTCCCCTGGATGGGGGACTCGGTAGCCGAGGGCGTTGCGCAGATGAGCGAGTGGTACTTCGAGAACTTTGCGACGGACGAGTCCAGTACCGAAGGGCTTTTTGAGGATTACGATCACCCGAATACACGCGTGACCCACACAACCGTGGACCACGGACTGCCGCTCACATTCTGGCGCTCCGTCGGGCACTCGTACACGGCGTTCGCCAAAGAGTCGATGATCGATGAGCTGGCCCAGGCGGCGGGGGTGGATGAGGTCGCGTTTCGAATACAGAACACCGAAAGCAACCCGCGCCGACAGAACGTCCTTCGCGTGGCAGCCGAGCACATGGCGAAGATGACTCCGCCCGAGGGTCACTATCTGGGTTTTGCGGCGCATCATTCGTTCCGCACCGATGTCGCGGAGATTGCCGAAGTGTCGGTGGACAATGGCGCGATCAGGGTGCACAAGGTGACCTGCGTAGTTGACTGTGGCCAGGTTGTGAATCCCGACATCGTGCGCGCCCAGCTCGAAGGCGGCGTGATTTACGGCCTTACTGCGGCGCTCTATGGCGACCTGAATCTTGACCGGGGAGCGATCAGGGAGAGTAACTTCCACGATTACCCGATTCTGCGAATGGATCAGGCGCCGGAAATCGAGGTCGTGATTATCGATAGCGGCACGGAACCCACCGGCATTGGTGAGCCCGGTCTGCCGCCCATTGCTCCGGCCGTGGCAAATGCGGTCTATAAGGCCACCGGGCAGCGCCTGCGCTCATTGCCGCTTAAATTGGCTTGATGGGCTTTGATTGAAAGGGGCGGCGTTTGTCGCCCCTTTTTTGTGAGGCTTGGTTCAAGGCCACTGCACGGAATCAAACACGGATTGTTCTGTGATGACCCCTGCGGGTGTCAAAGATCGCGGGTCATTGCGGAGGTGGCGAAACCCGTGTGAGTCGATACACTGTTTTTGCTAGGTGATGCTGTTGAGGAGTCTTCAAAATGGATGTGGACGGTCGCGTTGTATTAATTACCGGAGCGAGTTCGGGCGTGGGTGCCGCGTTATCGGTGAAGCTCGCCAAGATGGGCGCCCGAGTGGTCGTAAACTACAGCCGTTCAGCTGAGGCAGCGGAGGCAGTTGTTTCGCAGATCGAAGCCATGGGCGGGCAAGCCGCCGCGGTGCAGGCAGACGTATCTGAAGAAGCCCACTGCAAGAAACTGGTTGCCGCAACGCTTGAGCGCTTTGGCCAGCTCGATGTGCTGGTTAACAATGCCGGCACGACCACCTTTGTACCCCATGACCAACTGGATGCGCTCACCGAGGAGATCTGGCTACGCACGTTGCGGGTGAATCTGGTGGGCGCCTTTATGATGTCCCGCGAGGCTGCGCCGCATATCGAGGCGGCCGGAGGCGGCGAGATCATCATGACCTCGAGTATTGCCAGCATGACCGCTAACGGCAGTTCGATCGCCTACTGCGCCTCCAAGGCCGGCATGAACAGCCTGACACGCACGCTGGCGAAAACACTCGGTAAAAAGAAAATCCGCGTGAATGCGGTACTGCCGGGGCTGATTGATGGCGACTGGGCCTTTAATACCTGGGGCGGAGGCGATGCCGAGCAGTACGAGGGCCTCAAGAAAATGTTCTCAGACCAGACCCCCCTGGGGCATGTGGTCACTCCCGAAGATGTTGCCGATACGATTTTGTCACTCATTACCGGATCGGATTACGTCACCGGTCAGTTGGTCACGCTGGATTCGGGCTTTACGCTCTGAACTCGGCAAGCGCAGTCGCGGCCAATTGAATAACGGTTGGGTAGAGTGGTTGGTGGGCGATTTGTCTGCCGGGGCTTCGGGGCAGGCGACTTTCACCGTGGATATCGAGCCGACGGTGGCCTCGGGGACCCGCTTGAACAGCACGGCAGAGATCCGGGCGGATTTAGCGGCACCAGACTCCGATAACGCCGCGGTGAACGTTGTTGATGTACCGATACTGTTAATGGCCAAGTCTGCCAGCCGAGAGAGCGCGACAGTGGGTGAGACAGTCACTTTTACCGTTTCTTATCGAAACGGGGGTCACGCTGCCCTAACCGGAGTGACCGTAGTAGATACCTTGCCCAAGGGGCTGCAAGCCATTGCCGCCAGTCACGGTGGCAAGGTGAGCGCGGACGGATCGCTCGTGACCTGGACTCTCCCCGATATTGGGCCGGGCGTGGCGGGTGCGGTAACAGTAGACGCGCAGGTGTCTCGGACTTTGACAGATGTTGTGACCAATGTGGCAACGTTGAGCAGCGCTGAGTTGCCTGATGAGCAAGCGGCCGCTACGCTGTCCATATCACAACCCTCCGTGCCAGTACCCATTGATCGGAGCTGGCTGTGGTTGATAGGAGCACTGCTGGGCGCGCTCGCAGGGCGGCATCGATTGATCACTCGAACGGCCCACTAGCCGGGGAAAAAGATAAAAAGAACAGAGGGGTAACCATGATCTTCTTGGAATGGCACCAACGCCAAACAGAGCAATGGATCGAGCGATTGGGTATTACCCCTTACCAAGCGCTCTGGTGGGCCTGGGCCAAGGGTGTGGTGCTGGGTGCAGTCGGATACTGGTGGCTGTTGGGTTAGATAGATAGTGTGTTCCGAGCGCTCGCGCGAGCGCTTTTCTCACCTACTCACTTGAGGATCGTGGTCTGCGTCTGCAGATTGTCAGGCAGCATTGACTCCGGGAATCGCTGCAAGTAGCGAACGAGTGTAGTCCTGTTGCGGCGAGTCGAACACCTGCTGCGTCGATCCCTCCTCGACCAATTTTCCGTGATACATCACCGCAATGCGGTCCGCGATTTGCCGGATCACTGCCAGATCATGGGAGATGAACAGCATGGTCAGTCCGTATTCTTTGGTGAGATCGGCGAGTAAATCGAGAATCTGGGCCTGAATGGTGACGTCCAGCGCCGATACAGGCTCGTCCGCGACAATGAATTCCGGTCTGGTGGCCAGCGCGCGACCAATGGCAATGCGCTGGCGTTGCCCGCCGGAAAACTCGTGGGGATACTTGCGCACAAAGGCGCGCGCCAGCCCCACGTTATCCATCAGCTCGCGAATGGCTTGATCCAGATTCGAGCGGTTGACTAATCCATGCAGCAGCAGCGGCTCAGCGAGGGTATCGTAGACTGTCATGCGCGGATTCAATGACGCGTACGGGTCCTGAAAGATCATCTGCATGCGGTGGCGGAACTGTTTAAGCGATCGACCTTCCAGAGCAGAGAGCTCGGTACCCTCAAACGTAATGTGACCATCAGTGATGGGCACGAGTCTGAGGATTGATCTTCCCAGCGTTGATTTACCGCTGCCTGACTCGCCAACAAGGCCCAGTACCTCGCCGCGGTGAATCTCCAGCGACACGTCATCCACCGCTTTCACGGGCTCGGCGCCGGTGGTGGGGCTGAACCAGGTTCGCAAATGGTCGATACGGATCAGCGGTTCCGCCGAAAGGGATTCGCTGGTTTTTTGCCCTGTGGGAATCGCCGCTAGCAGCTTTTGGGTGTAGGGGTGTTGCGCACGCTCAAAAATCTCGGCGGGGCTGCCCTGTTCAACCACTAAGCCTTTTTCCATCACCACAATGTGATCGGCAATGTCAGAGACGACCGCCAGATCGTGGCTAATAAACAACACGCCAATGTCACGCTTGGTTTGCAGTTCGGCGATCAGTTTCAGGATTTGTGCCTGAATGGTTACGTCCAGCGCGGTGGTGGGCTCGTCTGCAATCAATAATTTGGGTTCGTTAATGAGCGCCATGGCGATCATCACCCGTTGCCTCATGCCCCCCGAAAACTCGTGGGGGAAGGCACTCATGGCCGCTAGTGGGTCGCGAATGCCGACTTCGTCCAGCAGTTCGATCGCTCGCTCGCGAGCGGGCCCTTTCGCTAAGTCTCTGTGTAAGGTGAGCGGCTCAATGAGCTGATCCCCGATCTTCATAAAGGGGTTCAGGCAGGTCATCGGGTCCTGAAAAATCATGGCAATGTCACGACCGCGAATCGCGCGGAGTTCCGCCTCGGAGAGCGAGAGCAGGTCTTGGCCCTGGAACTGCGCTGTCCCGCTGTCGATTTGTCCGGGCGGGCTCGGCACCAAACCGAGCATGGCATAGCACGACACCGATTTACCCGACCCGCTTTCGCCAATGATGGCGGTGATCTGGCGGGCTTGCACCGAGAAGCTCACGTTATCCACGGCCTTATTGGTGCCGTTGCGAGTCACAAAACTCACTGAAAGATTATTGACGTCGAGTAAGGCCACAGGTCAGTCCTTGGAGCCGCGAACGTCCAGTGCATCACGTAGACCGTCGCCCAGAAAATTAAGTGAAAAGAGGGTGAGCGTGAGCGCACAGCCCGGGAAGATCAGTAGCCAGGGGTACTCTTCCATGGTCTCGGCGCCGTAGCTGATCAGAAGCCCCCATGAGGTAGCGGGGGGTTGAATACCCAGGCCCAGAAAACTCAAAAAGGCCTCGAGGAGCATCACGCTGGGAATGGTGAGCGTGGTGTAGACGATGATCGGGCCCAGTGCGTTGGGAACAACGTGCTTTCGAATAATGGCAGCCGGGGACAGCCCCACCGAGACTGCGGCCTCAACAAACTCCTGTTGCCGCAGGGACTGCACCTGAGAGCGCATGATGCGCGCCATCGTCAACCACTCCACGGCGCCGATGGCGAGGAACAACAGCAGTATGTTGCGGCCAAACACCACCATCAGGAGCACGATGAAAATCATGAAGGGCAGGGCGTAGAGGATATCGACGAGGCGCATCATGACGGCATCGACCTTGCCACCCACATAGCCTGCGATGGCGCCCCAAGTGACACCAATCAGGAGCGCTACGGCGGTCGCGATAAAACCGACAGCAAGGGATATGCGCCCGCCATACATAATCTGTGTGAGCACATCGCGACCGAAGATGTCGGTCCCCAACCAATGCTCGGCAGATGGCGGCGTTGCGCCCAGATCCAGATTTTGCGCTTCGTAGCTGTAGGGAGCGATCCACGGGGTCAACAGTGCCACCACGATCATGAACAGCAACACGCTGCCCCCGAAAATCGCCAACCTGTTCTTGCGAAGTCGCAGCCACGCGTCGTGCCAAAGCGAGGAGCCTTCCTCCGCAGACTCAAAAGCGAGCGCCTCTGTGTTCACGAGCCGCCTCCCTGAAACTGGTGCCGCAGGCGAGGGTTGAGCCAGGCCGCTACGATGTCGCTGACCAGATTAAAGAACACGATTAGCGAAGAGAGGAACACGGTGGTGCCGAGGATCATGGTGTAGTCGCGGTTAAAGGCGGCCTGCACGTAGAACCTGCCGAGGCCAGGTATCTGGAAGATGGTTTCGACCACAAAGGAGCCCGCAAGCAGTCCGGCAAACGCTGGCCCCAAAAAGGCGATTACCGGAATTAAGCCGCCGCGAAGGGCATGCTGGGTAACCACGCGCCACTCGGGGAGCCCTTTGGCGCGGGCGGTGCGGATGTAATCCTGAGAGAGAATTTCGAGCATGCCGGCACGACTGAGGCGCGCAATATAGGCGGCGTAGGCCGAACCCAGGGTGATAGCTGGCAGTATCTTGTCGCCGGGTATATCCCCCCAGCCTGTGATGGGCAGCCAGTCGAGCCAGATGCCAAAAATCAACACAAGCAATGGCCCCAGCAGGAAAGACGGCATGCAGATGCCGACCATGGCGAGACTCATCGGCACGTAGTCCTGCGCGGTATTGGGTTTGAGCGAGGCAAACACCCCTGCGGTGACACCAATCACCAGCGCAATCATCAGCGCGTACAGACCCAGCTCTGCCGTGACGGGCAGCCCGGAGAACAGAATCTCATTGACGCTGCGCCCCGGATATTTAAAGGAGGGGCCAAGGTCTCCTTGCGCCAGATCACCGAGGTAGGCGAAGTATTGCTCGTGTAGTGGCAAGTCCAACCGATACTGTGCCTCGAGCGCCTTCTTGACCTCCGGAATGACCACCTTTTCCTGATCGAAGGGGCCGCCGGGTGCGGAGCGCACAAGAAAAAAAGTCGCCGTGATGACCACAAAGATCACAGGCAGTGCCTGCAGAATGCGAATCAGCATAAATCGCAGCATCAGCGGAGCGCCTCAGGGAGGGTTCTGCCCGGCACGAGCGTAATGTACTTCAGGTTCAGTGAATCCATCAGATTGGCGTGCATGCCCTCAACACTGGGGTGAATCAGATGCTTACTGGTATAGGTGTAGAGCGGAATGATGGGCATCTGCTCCATGAGCATGGTCTCGGCCTCGGTAAAGAGCGCATAGCGTGCTTCTCGAGTGGGTGCTTTCGGCGCCTTATACAAAATCAGGTCGTCATACACCGGATCGCTATAGTGTGTGTTGTTGTTACCCCCGTCGGTGATGAACAGGTCCAGAAAGTTGTTGGCATCCACATAGTCGCCGATCCAGCCGCGCCGTGCGACCTGAAAGTCTATCTGCGTCACAGCATCGAGGTAGACCTTCCACTCCTGATTGGAAATAGTGACCTCGATCCCCAGCTCTGACTTCCACATCTGTTGTATCGCCACCGCGATCTTGCGATGCGCTTCCTGCGTGTTGTAAAGGATCTCGATGCCGGGCCAGCCCTCGCCATTGGGGTAGCCAGCCTCCGCCAGCAGACGTCGCGCCTCCTCGGGATCGTAATCAAATAACTTTGGTGGGTAGTACCCCAGCGTGTCGGGAGGGGTTATGGAGTAGGCGGGCACGGCAGTTTGTTGCAGTACCGTGCGCACCAGCTTGTCGCGATCGACAGCCATAGAGAGCGCCTTGCGAACGCGCACGTCATCAACCGGCGGTCGTTTGGTGTTGAGCAGGTAGTAATAGGTACCGAGATAGGGCGCCTGCACATAGGGGCTGTCGGGCATCTCGCGATAGATGGGAATTTTGTCCAGCGGCGCGACCTGCGTGTAGTGCAATTGCTCTGCGCGGAACATGCGTTCCTCACTGACCACGTTTTCGGTGGGATAAAAGATCACTTTGTTGAGTGACACATTGTCGCGGTCCCAGTAGAGGTCGCTCTTTTCCACAATGATGCGTCGATTGAGCGACCACTCCGTGAGTTTGAAGGCCCCGTTGCTGACGATGTTGCCGACCCGGGTCCACGGGGTGTAGCGATCGGTCATTTCGCCAAACTGCAACAGGGTTTCCGGGTGCACTGCAAAAGTGCTGTAGTGATCCATCAACTGGATGAAGTAGGGTGTTGGCGCATTGAGCGTGACTTCGAGGGTGGTGTCGTCGAGCGCTTTCACACCCACTTCGTTGAAGTCGGTGATCTGGCCCTTGAGATAGGCCTCGGCATTCACAACGGGAAAGAGCATGTAGGAGTACTCGTTACCCGTCATGGGGTGGAGGGCCCGGTGCCAGCTCCACACGTAGTCGCTGGCGGTGACCTGCTCGCCGTTTGACCACTTGGCCTCGGGATTAAGATAAAAAGTAATCACCCGCCCTTCGTCGCTGAATTCCCAGCGCTCGGCAACGCCGGGTTCCGGTTCCAGCGTAATCGGATTTTTGACGGCCAGCCCCTCAAACAGTGCTCGAATGATGTGGTTTTCGGGAACGCCTGTGACGACTTGAGGATCGAGGCCTTGCGGCTCTGCGCCATTACCGTAATGCAGTACGCCGTCCCGGTTACCGCTGACGACGTTGCTTTCGCCGCCACCGCAAGCCGACAGGAGCGCTACCAGCGCCAGCGAAATGGCTAAGGGTCGTACACTGAATGGGGTAGCGCGGAGGAAGTGATGCGCGATAGCGCGCCAAAGCCCCCAAAAAGCGCTCCAAATAGCTTGATTCAAAATTGACTACCTGCCCACAGAACACCCATATGCTACCGGAGTTTGCTGGGATATGAGAGTCCTGTAAGACGCGCAATATTGTGTGCAATCCCCACCAACGCGCCAGTGCGTGTTTGATAAACTGCAAGCCTCATCTTGCTTTACAGTGACACTTCATGACGGTCAGAACCCGCGTTGCGCCTTCGCCTACTGGTGATCCCCATGTGGGAACTGCCTACATGGCGCTGTTTAATCGCTGCTTTGCCCATGCTCAGGGGGGGCAGTTTATCCTGCGCATTGAGGATACCGATCAGGCGCGCAGTACGCCCGAGGCCGAGGCCAAGATTTTTGAATCCCTGCGCTGGCTGGGGTTGGATTGGGACGAAGGCCCCGATGTGGGAGGTCCCAAAGGACCGTACCGGCAGAGCGAGCGTGCCGATATTTACAGTGGCTACGCCTGGGAACTAGTGGAGAAGGGGCATGCCTTTGTCTGCTACCGCACTCCTGAGGAGCTCGATTCGCTCCGCGAAGCGCGCCGCGAGGCGGGACAAACCACCGCACTCAAGCCCTCCGACTTGCTGCTGTCTGAAGACGAGCAAGCGGCGAGAAAAGCAGCTGGTGATCCTTTTGTCATTCGCATGATGGTGCCCGAAGCGGAGGGAACCTGTGCGATCGATGACATGTTACGCGGTACCATCGAGCTTGAATGGGGCATGGTGGACGCTCAGATTCTGCTCAAGTCGGATGGCCTGCCGACATACCACCTCGCCAATGTGGTGGACGACCACCTGATGGAGATCACACATGTGATCCGTGGCGAAGAGTGGATCAATTCCGCGCCAAAGCATCAATTACTTTATGAGTACTTTGGCTGGGAGATGCCGGTGTTGTGTCATCTTCCCCTGTTACGCAATCCCGACAAATCGAAACTGAGCAAGCGGAAAAATCCGACCAGCATTCTGTACTACCAACGTATGGGGTTCTTGCCCGAGGCTGTGGTGAATTATCTCGGTCGCATGGGTTGGTCGATGCCTGATGAGGCAGAAAAGTTCACTCTGGAAGAGATGCAGGCCGCCTTTGACATTACCCGCGTGTCGCTGGGTGGACCCGTATTTGATGTTGAAAAGCTCAAGTGGTTGAACGGATTGTGGATCCGCGAGTCATTGAGCATGGACGATTTGATTCGTCGCCTGCGTGATTGGGCGTTAAATCGCGCGATGCTCGAGAAGATCCTGCCGCAGGCGCAGGGCAGAATCGAGGTGCTCTCCGATCTGATTCCCCAGGCGGCGTATCTGCTATCTGGTGAGCTGGCGCTAAAGCCTGAGGCCTTTGGTGAATCAGACGCAGAGCGCGAGGAAGCCGTTATGCGCATGCAGTTCGCGCTGTGGCGCCTGGAAGCACAGCAGGACTGGAGTCGGGACGCGCTATTTGCCGCGCTCAAAGGCCTAGCCGAGGCGATGGATCTCAAACCCAAAGCGCTGTTTGAACCCTTGTTTGTGGCGTTATCGGGGGAGAAGGTGGCCTACTCGATACCCGATTCGATGGCCATACTCGGGCCAGATATGACCCGGGCACGGCTGCGACACGCGATTGAGGCCTGCGGCGGCGTGTCGAAGAAAGCGGCGAAAAGGCTGGAAAAGGACTACGCAGCGCTCAGCCTCTAGCGCGCTTTAATTGCGATTCTCTTTATTGAGCAGGCAGAGGCCGGCGAGTAGTGCAAAACTCGCTTCGAATAACAGCGCGTACCAGGTGTAAGAGCTGAAGTCTGAGCTCATCGCGACATCGGTAGCGCCCTGCGCTGCCTGCACCGTCATTTCGAAATCGCCGAAAGCGACGCTGCCGCGCGCCACGGCGAGTCCGCCCAGACACATCATGGTGAGCCACAAACCCGGTCGCAAATAGCCCTTGAGCACGCCGGACAGAAAGATGATCGATCCCAAACAGAGCTGCAGACCGCCGTACATTGCCGCGAGTTCTGCGAGCCCATCCTGATGCGCGACCCACAG
>Ga0181569_10004452_pt1 | contig 10778 bp, 8 predicted proteins | sample 101ome_19_FD_132452 | JGI IMG/M metagenome (GOLD analysis project Ga0181569, IMG submission 132452) | Coastal salt marsh microbial communities from the Groves Creek Marsh, Skidaway Island, Georgia - 101405AT metaG (megahit assembly) | ecosystem: Environmental > Aquatic > Marine > Intertidal zone... | reverse complement strand
CTGGGTATTTCTCAATCGGATAGCTAACGATGGAAGTCTTACGATCGGTGACTGAAATGCAGATCCGGGCGACTGGGTTGAAGAGGGAGGGGAAGGTGATTGGTTTTGTTCCAACTATGGGATACCTCCATCGAGGGCACCTTTCTTTGGTCGAACTAATTCGGGCCGAGTGTGACTTTCTCGTTCTCTCTATTTTTGTCAATCCAACCCAATTTGGAGCGGGTGAGGATTTTGGGAAATATCCCCGAGACGAAAAAAGGGACTTATCCCTCTGCAAGGAATATGGAGTGGATGGGGTATTTATACCTGACTCCTCAGAAATTTATGCTCCAGATGCATCCACCTATGTAATGGAAGAGAAGGTGGGCATGGGCTTATGTGGTGATGCCCGACCCAGTCACTTCAAGGGGGTTGCTACAGTTTGTGCAAAATTATTCAACCTTTGCCAACCCAACCTAGTGGCATTGGGTCAAAAAGATGCCCAACAGGTTATTGTTTTAAAGAGAATGATTCGCGACCTTCATTTCCCAATCCAAGTCATGGTTGGACCAATTTTGAGGGAAAAGGATGGCCTGGCCATGAGCTCCAGGAATGCCTACCTCAACCCTAAGCAGCGAGAGGAAGCCTCTCTCATTTACCAGTCCTTACAAGCCGCCAATAGCCTTGTGCAAGATAGAGGTTTTAAAAAGGTGGATCGGGTCAAAGCCGAGGTACTCCAGGTTTTACAAAAAGGCCGGTGCATAAGGATCAATTATGTCGAAGTGGTGGACAAAGAAACAATGCGAACAGAGACCGAAATTGTTCCTGGACGATCGCTCTTGGCTGTGGCTGTTTGGGTGGACCAAGTCAGACTGATTGATAACCTCTGCTTTTAGTTGTTATGGGCACTTCGAAAAAACCAGCCAGTGAATATGATTTGATCATTGTGGGTAGCGGAATTGCCGGGCTTAGCTTTGCTCTTAAAGTAGCGGAGGCCGGGCACCGGGTGGCCATTTTCACTAAAAAAAATAAGGCAGAATCGAATACAAATTATGCTCAAGGTGGAATTGCAGCAGTCACCTCGGCCGGAGATGATTTGGAAAAACATGTACAAGATACTTTGGATGCGGGCGATGGATTGTGTGATCCTAAGGTAGTTCATGAAATTCTTAAAGACGGTCCTGAGAGGATTCAGGATCTGGTGCGGTTGGGAGTGGAGTTTTCTAGTCTTGGTGATGGTCGGATTTCCCTCGGTAAAGAGGGCGGTCATAGTAAGCGTCGTGTATTGCATGTTAAGGATGTAACCGGAAAGGCCATCGAAGATGCACTTCTGGCGAATATTGCCAAGCAGGGAGTGGATCTTTTTGAGCATTATTTTGCTATCGATCTAATTACTTCGAAAAAGCTTAAGAAACTTGGCATGCCCGTAAGCTCTGCTCAAGATCAAGTGGAGGGAATTTATTTTTTTGATGCCGCTGCGGATGAAGTGATTACGGTTGCGGCACCGGTGGTCTTGCTGGCCACCGGTGGGGCGGGTCAAACTTATCTTTACACCACCAACCCAAGCATTGCTACAGGAGATGGAATAGCAATCGCCTCGAGGGCGGGTCTTTCGGTGATGAATTTGGAGTTTATTCAATTTCATCCCACCACGCTCCATTCTTTGGAGGGTGACCGTTTTCTAATTACCGAAGCAGTCCGTGGAGAGGGGGCGAAATTAATCGATTCAAGAGGCCGGCCCTTTTTAAAAAAATACCACCCCTTGGCGGACCTTGCTCCCAGGGATGTGGTCGCCCGTGCGATTGATCGGGAAATGAAAAGGTCAGGTTCACCCTGTGTTCGGCTAGATACTCCCAATATGGATGTCGATTTCAAAGACCGTTTTCCCAATGTCTATGAGAATTGTATGAAGCGGGGGATTGATCCGACTCAAGAACCTATCCCGGTGGTTCCGGCTGCTCATTACTCATGCGGTGGGGTTCCTACGGCATTGGATTGTTCGACCAAACTGGCAGGTCTCTATGCCTGTGGCGAAGTTGCTTGCACTGGATTACACGGGGCCAACCGACTCGCGAGTAATTCCTTGCTAGAGGCAGTGGTCATGGCCAACCGCGGAGCCGAGTCGGTCTGTAAGTATTTATCAGAGCAAAAGAGAAAAAAGATTCGTCTTCCAGGTTGGGTAGATGGGGATGTGCCCGCATCCGATGAACGGGTCGTTGTATCTCACAATCTCGAGGAATTAAAGCGTGCGATGTGGGATTATGTGGGAATTGTTCGATCGACCAAACGACTCGAGCGTGCCCATGCACGATTACGAAACTTACGCAGAGAAATTAACGAATATTATTGGAATGCAAAAGTCGACCTTCCCTTACTTGAGTTACGAAACTTGGTATGTGTGGCTGAGTTAATTGTCCGCTCCGCTTTGCAAAGAAAGGAGAGTCGAGGGTTACACTTTACAATCGATTACCCAGACCAATTGACCAAACCTAAAAACACTCGGGTTTCCTCCCGTAACTAAAATCTTTCACAAGTGTGAATGCTCTTGGTAAAATTGGGATTGTCGGGCCAGGTGCGATTGGTGGGTATTACGGCGGTATGCTGGCTCAATCCGGTCAAGATGTGCATTTCTTATTTCGTTCCACTTATGAAAAAGTCATCCAAAGTGGATTGAAACTGATCGATCATAAAGCTGGGGGTAAATCCACCAAAGTCGAGCCCTTACATGCTCATGAAACAGCAGGCACTATCGGGGTTTGTAATTGGGTGATCGTTGCTGCCAAAGCGACTGCCAACCAGCAGCTTGTGGAGATTATGGAACCGATGATCGGTCCGGATACTTGCTTGCTCACTCTACAAAATGGAATGGGCAATGTGGAAAACCTTTTTCGTTTGTTTGGAAAAGATCGGACCGTTGTCGGTGGGCTCTGCTTTACCTGCATCAATCGGACTTCTGCGGGAGTAATTGAGAACCTGCTTCCCGGCTATGTTCAGTTTGGTCAACTTGGGCAGAAGCTTTCACTTGAAGCACAAAACGTAGTGCAAGCCTTTTCAACAGCGGGTATCCAGGTACGAATGTCTGATTCTTTAGACGAAGCTTTGTGGAGAAAGCTTTGCTGGAATATTCCCTTTAATGGATTGTCGATTGCTGCAGGTGGGATCACCACCGATTTAATTCTGAGGGATCCTGACCTTAAACAACGGGCGTGGAATTTAATGCTCGAAGTGCAGAAAGTAGCCAAGGCATATGGGGTGAAGATTGAGGAAGCCTTTTTGCACAGACAGTTTGAACTGACTGAACCGATGGGTCCTTACAAGCCCTCCAGTATGATTGATTATCTTGCGGGGAAGCCTGTGGAGGTGGAAGCGATATGGGGGGAACCGGTGAAGAGAGCTGAGGCTAAAGGACTGGCCATGCCAGAGTCGAGTCGCCTATTCGATCAACTCTCCAGTCTGACCAAGTAAGTCTATGGTTTAACTGCCTGCAGTTGGGCCTTCGATTGCCGGACGGCGCTGGATTGTAAATCCTAAAAACCGAAAGAACCCACGGCCTGCTTTTTTCAGATCTTCTAGAATCAGGTAGAGACAGGGTACCATTAGTAATGTAATGAAAGTGGCAAACATAACCCCGAATCCAATCGCGATGGCCATGGGTTTGAGAAATTGAGCCTGTAAACTTTTTTCAAAAAGGATGGGCATCAGACCGACAAAAGTGGTCAGTGAGGTAAGTAAAATCGGACGGAATCGGGCCATGCCAGCCGTTTTCACTGCATCGAGCATGAAAGTGCCTTTGGCCCGTTCGTTGACATAATGAACCAGCACTAAACTGTCATTGATGACCACACCAGTCAGGGCGACTAATCCAAAGTGAGATAGCTGACTAAGCGGAAGGCCAAAAAGATAATGCCCTAAGGTCGCTCCGATTAAACCGAAGGGAATGACCGACATGATCAGAAAGGGTTGCAGGTAAGAGCGGAAAGGAATGGCGAGTAGGGCGTAGATAAGAAACAGGCAGATTCCCCCAACCCGGGCAAGACCGGAGTCACTTTCTTCCTGCTCTTTTTTCTCGCCCACAAAAGCAAATTTAAGCCCAGGGTGTTCCAAGCGGAGTTGGGGTAGAAAGTTGGCGGCAAGGTCTCGTTCGATGCCAGGAACATTGGCCACGACCTTGTCCGCAGAAGAGCCCACATTGATGATTCGCGATCGGTCCGTGCGGGTGATGGTGGAAAAACCAAGACCGATTTTGATTTCAGCGACTTCCTCAATAGGAGCTTCAACCCCGCCTGGAGCACGAACCCGTAGGTTGGAAAGTGCATTTAAGCTTTTGCGGTCGGTAAGGGGATAAAGGAGCATCACCTTGATTTCATCCCGGTCTCTTTGAATGCGCTGAATCTCCTCTCCGTAGTAAGCTTGCCGTACCTGCCTGCCTAGATCTGCCTGAGTCAGGCCCAACGCACGACCGGCTGAGTTCAAGCGAAGTTGTACCTCTCTCTTGCCTTCTGAAAAGGTGTCCCGCTGGTCAAACAATCCTTCGTAAGTTTCCAGTTGTTTGACCAATTTTTTGCTGGCAATACTCATTTCATCTAAGTCGTCGCCAGAAATTTCCACTTCAAGTGCGGTTCGGCTTCCACCAGCTGCCACATCTCCAAAGTACAATTCTTTCAGCCCGGGAATGGGGCCGATCTTTTCCCTCCATAGAGCCGAGATTTGGGGCGCGGTACGGGTGCGCATTTCTGATTTAATTAATTCCACACTAACTTCTCCCATGTTGGAGCCGGATACAATATTGGATGAACTTTTAGGACCTCCGGAAAATGGCTGTGCCCCCATGGTTTGCATTACATAGCGAAACGGATTGGGTTCACCAAGGGCTTCTAATTGTTGAATGACTTCAAGCCTGGCAGATTCCACTTTCTCGATCGCATTTTCCGTAGCACGGGCCGGGACACCCTCCTGCATAAGAATTTTTACTGAGATATAATCCGAAGGCACAGGGGGCACACCACGAATGGATGGAACATGGCCGCCGACAATCAATCCAAGGGTCACGGCAAAGAGACCGACAAAAAAAGACAGAGTCAGGTAGCGGTAACGAAGGCATGACTCAAGGAAAGGTTGGTAGATTTTTTCAATGAACCGCTCAAGTCCTTTGGCAACTTGATCCTGCAAACGGGATAAGGGATTGTTGGGAGCTTTGTCAAACCGGCAAAGGCTGAGGTGATAGGGGAGAATAAATTTCGATTCAATCAGTGAGAAAAAAAGAGCAGGAATGACCACCAAAGGAATATCTTTGAGTAGCTTTCCTAGCCATCCAGGAAGGAAGAGCAGTGGGACGAAAGCAACCATGCTGGTAAGGATGGCAAAAGTGACAGGCATAGCGACACGGTGGGTACCTTCAATGGAAGCAGAGAGTGGGTTTTTCCCAAGTCTACCTTGGGTGTAAACCGATTCGCCCACAACAATGGCATCATCCACCAAAATTCCAAGCACTACAATAAAGGCAAACAAGGATACTAAATTGATGGAGGCTCCAATTATTCCCATGGTTGCAAAGGCACCCATGAACGAAATAGGAAGTCCTAACGCAACCCAAAATGCGAGGGAAGGACGGAGGAATAGAGAGAGGACTAAAAATACCAAAAGGAGACCCTGCGAAGCATTGTCTATCATCATTTGTAAACGGCCTTGAAGATAGTAGGAACTGTCCTGCCAGATGGTCATTTTTACACCATCAGGTAGGGTAGGCTGAATGGCATCCACGTAGGCATTTACTTTTTCGGATATATCGAGTGGGCTTTGTTGCCCCACCCGGAATACCCGCAAGGTTACAGCGGGTTGATCGTTAAACTGGGTATAGAGGGATTTGTCTTCAAAGGCATCTTTGACCGTGGCAATTTCTCCGAGAGTTAGGCTCGATCCGTTTTCCGATGGGAGTAACTCAATTTCGTTAAATTCCTGCCCGTCCCGAGCTTTTCCCATGGAACGCAGTAAGGTCTCTCCTGCAGCAGTCCGTGCGACTCCACCGGGTACATCCAGCGAAGTTTGACGGAGGGTTCTGGCAACATCGTCAAAACTGATTCCGTGCTCACGAAGGGAAGACTCGGCCACTTCAATTCCGATTTGTGGCTTGCGGATGCCGGCAATTTCAACCTGTGTAATCCCGGGAAGGTTAGTGAGGTCATCGAGAGTTTGATCAGCCAATTTTCTGAGAGATTTTTCATCACATTGACCATGAATCGCCACCGCGAGTACCCGCCTCTTAATTGTGGCGACCTCGACCATTGGTTTTTCCGCTTCTTCTGGAAGTGTAAGGATGGAATCTACACGGACTTTGATTTCATCCGCGAGTAATTTGGCATCTCTTCCACGCTCAACTTGAACCGAGATCACGCCAAAATTTTCTCTCGAATAAGAGGTCATTTCCTTGATCCCGGTAAGGTCCCAGATTTTTTCTTCGATCTGTTTACAAATTCCATCCTCCCCTTCCAGAGGAGCGGCTCCTGGATAAGCTACGGAAATAGTGACTAAATCAAGATCGAAGTCCGGGAATAATTCCATTTTTAATCCCCGTACCGAGAAAATTCCTGCAATCAGGATCACCCCCATCAGGAGGTTGGCTGCTACACCGTTTTTGGCAAACCAGGCAATCATTTACTGGGTATTGTTGGTGTCTAAAGAAGATTGTACAGCCTTTGCCGGGCTAGGGTCACCGATTACCCTGACTTTCATACCTTCCGAAATAATTTCAATCGGGGTGATACAAACCCGGTCTCCATTTTGGATTCCCTTACTCACCCAAACTTCATGGTTGGTACGGTGTAAAACTTCAACCTTTCTTGGATGTAACTGATTGTTTGAATCAACAATGAGAACAGTGGAGAGATCCCGAAAAGCTGAGTCCGGAAGAACAAAGGCAGGTGTTTTTTTCCCGGTCAGCTTTAGGTTAACGAACTGTCCAAGGCTGAGGGGGTCTTGGACTGGTGTATCCGTAAATGGGTTGGCGAAACAATGATCAACTCTGGCAACAAAGTTAGTCAGCCTGGTTTTGTTATCCACCATTCCTTGAGATCGATCGAGGATTCCTTTGTGGGTGGTTTTTCCATCTTTTCCCAAAGTCTCAACTTCAATTTTCAGGTCTTTGACCAATCCATCGACAAAACCAAGAAAGGAAATCTCATTTTGGCTCAGGGACAGATCGATCTCTGCAGAATCCAATGAATAGATTTCAGCAAGTGCCGAAGAACTGCCTATTCCAACCCTTTGGCCACGGTCCACCATCGTTGAAATGATTCGCCCATCGAAGGGTGCGGTTACCTGTGCACGGGATAGGTTCTTCTTTGCCTGCTCAAGAAATGCCCTGGCTGATTTCTCCTCGGCTTCCGCTTTTTGGATTTGCGGGATACGTTTGACCAGATCGGAAGCATCCGACCAGTTGCGATCTCCCCATTCACTCTTGGCCTGTTCCGCAAATTCACGCTCCTGTAAAAGTTGAAGTTGTGAACGACTCAAGTTGGCATTGGCTTCAGCAACTGTGGTGAGCAAGTCCACTTCTTCAATCTTTACTAGCAGGTCATTTTCCTTGAAAAATCCTCCGGTTCGAAAGGACGGAGTCTGCTGGTTTTTTAAAAAAGGAGCCACACCTTCGATGATGCCTGGTACCTCCGCAATCAATGTGGTCCGGGTCCTTGGCCTTACCACACCGTGGGAATGAATCACAGCGGGAATAGAATTTTTAGCCGCCACAACGACTTCCACATAGGGGTATTCTTTTTTGATCTCGCGCGGTTGAGGTTCTGGGCGAAGTTGGATTAAGTACCAAGCACACCAAAAGAGGGCACCCAGCACAAGGGGAGGAAGAATGAATTTTCTCATAATGACGAAGGAAGAGGGGACTGCCCAAGGGCAAGGTGTAAATCGATACGGTTATGCAACCGCTGCTTGCGAATTTGAAGGGCACGACTGCGGGCATCAAAGGCCCGTCTTTGATTCTCCAGAGCATTGAATATAATCTCCACGCCACGTTGGTACCGCTGCCAACTCAATCGAGCGGCTTCCTCGGCAGATTGAGCCGCCAACTCAAGAAGTTCCTCCTCTTTAATCAAGGTTTCTTCGGCCGATAACAGGTTTTCTAATTCCGCAAAAGCACCCAACGCTGAGGACCGGTAATCAGACCATGCTGCCTCTTGGAGTGCATGGGCTCGGCGGTGTGCAGCCTTGAGCCTGCCCCCATTAAAAAGGGGCTGGGAAAAGGAACCTGTAAGACCCCAAGTCCGAAAATTTTGGTCGAGTAAATCTTCGAACTCCTCGCTACGACTCCCTGGTCCTCCATTGATAACAAGGGATGGAAAGAAGTTTTTGCGAGCTACTGCAAGGTCGAGACCATAAGCCTTGGCATTCTTTTCTGCAGCGAGTAAATCTGGTCTTTGGGAGAGTGCATAGCTTGGCGTGTTCGACGATAATTCGAGAGAGGGCAGGGGAATCAACCGCTTGCTCCCATTGAAATCGAGTTTTATTGTAGGGTACTTTCCAAGCAACACATTGAGCCTTCTTTTGAACTGATTCATTTGTCGCTCCAATGCCAAGGATTTAGCTTTGGCCGATGCGGTTCCGCTTTGGGCTAGCTTTTGTTCGAGAGCGTTGGCAAGGCCTTTGGCAAATCGCTCGTTCACGAAATTTTCATTTTGGGCAAAAGATTGGGCACTTTGATTTGCAAGGGCTACTTGTTCCGAACTCTCGATTACCTCGTACCATACTTTGGCCACCTGCCCTGCAAGCGATAGTTTGGCCGCATCATACTCGTAACTGGCAGAATCAAAACGATTTTTTGCAGAATCCCGTGCATCGGCGAGTTTTCCCCATAAGTCGAGCTCCCAGCTTATATTAATGCCTGAGGTAAAACTGTTGCTAGTGAAAGATGTGCTTCCATTTGGCAGATTGAATCCAATCAAGTTTCTTTTGGACCGACTTCCAGAGACTTCCGCTCGGGCGGAAGGGAGCAGGTTGGCTCCAAGAATGGTTGCTTGCTCTCCCTGAGCGATTAATCGTTCTGCGATAGCTGAAAGAGAAGGGTTACTCCCCCACGCTTGCTCAATCAAAGACTTCAGAATATCATCGTCGAAGGATTCGGTCCAACCCTGGTGGGTTGGGGCATGATGAATCCCGCTGTGGTTGGATTCCCAATTTTCCGGAAGGGACAGTTCCCGTGTTGGTTTTTTCTGCAATTGGGGTGCTAGGCAACCCGAAAGGAGGATCAAGAGGCTGAGGCCCAGAGTATTAAATTGATTCATGAACTAGAAAATTTTTTTATTCCCCTGATAAAACCCTCAGAGATGAATTCTATTAAACGGTCGATCATTTTTTCGACTTCGCCTTCGTTACAATGTCCTTGGGTGAAATCTTCAAGTCTTCGGTGCTGGGCGAGAGCACCAAGCATAGCCGCGACTGAAAGGTGGAGGTGCCAATAAATTTCTTCAGGTGGACAGTGGGGATATGTAGCGGACAATTCAGCGTGATAGGTTTGTGAGATTTGAGCAAAAAAACGCTGGTGCATCCGCTCGATAAAATCGGTAGGTTCGGTAAAGGTTCGAGCAACCAGTTGGGCCAAACTGCAACGGGAATTGGTGCTTTTCGAAATTTCTTCACCGATTGGAAAAATAAGGGAATGAAAGATTTGATGTACGCTTAAGGGAATTCCTGGTTGTTGTAATTTTGCTTGGTTTAATAATTCCAATCGACGAGCGTTGATCGGCTGGATTCGTTCATGCAACATTTCCAAAACCAAAGCATCTTTGGATCCGAAGTGGTAACTGGCTGCAGCCAAGTTTGCCTTGGCTTCTTTGGCAACGGATCTCATAGTGAGTCCGTTGTATCCATGTAAGGAAAACAAATGTGCGGTTGCTTCGATCAAACGCTTTCGGGTCGAGGGCTTTGCTTTGGTTGCCTTGGTTATTGTGGATATCACGAAGAACTTATTAAAACGCTTGTTTGAAAAAACTCAAATCCAACTTTCACAACTTCTAATGAAGGAGCTGAGATTGAAGTGTTCTTGGTTGACTTAAGGGCGTATTTTTACTTGTATTCTCTGCTTTTCCAAATTTTCCAGAACTCATTCCGATCTATTATGATTAAGATTCGTTTACAAAGACACGGTGCCCGTCACTCCCCTTTCTACCGCATGGTGGTTGCTCCTGCTCAAGCCCGTCGTGATGGCCGTTTTATCGAAGTCGTGGGTACTTACAATCCTCAGTCATCTGCCCGCGAGCGTGAGCTAGATTTGAAAATGGATCGGATCGATCACTGGCTCGAAGTGGGGGCCCAGCCAACCGATACTGCTAAAAGTCTGATCCGTCAGGGTCGCTTAAGCCCTGAAGATTGGTTGAAGCGTACGGAAGCGAAAGCTAGTGCTAAGGCTGCCCGTGTTGCCAAGAAGAAAAACCCTGCTCCTGTTGTGGAGGAGAAGCCATCTGACGCTGAGCCCGAAGCCAAAGAAGCAGAACCAGCCGAAGAAACCCCTGCTGCAGAAAAGCCAGCAGAGGAAGAAAAAGCCGCTGCTCCTGCTCCCGAAGCCAAAGAAGAAGCACCGGCTGAAGACGCTCCCGCTGTTGAGGAAAAACCAGCTGAGGAAGCTAAGGAAGAACCCAAAGCCGAGTCTGAAGATAAAGCGGAGGCAAAAGAGGAATCTGAATCCTAATTTGCCAAGCTGGCTTATCTGATTGGCATGTTTTTTTTAATATCTTATGATTCGCACGATGAGCCCTCAACTGCGTTTCGACGTACTTTCGCTCTTTCCTCAAACTGTT
>Ga0181569_10004448_pt1 | contig 10783 bp, 10 predicted proteins | sample 101ome_19_FD_132452 | JGI IMG/M metagenome (GOLD analysis project Ga0181569, IMG submission 132452) | Coastal salt marsh microbial communities from the Groves Creek Marsh, Skidaway Island, Georgia - 101405AT metaG (megahit assembly) | ecosystem: Environmental > Aquatic > Marine > Intertidal... | reverse complement strand
GACGACATGTTCCCTCATTACCGTGACAACGGCGACTTGTACTGGTCCACCAACGGACGGGAAGGACTCGGGGAATTGGACATTTGGAAGGCGGAAGCCCGAGAGGGCAAGTTGGCCTGGGCTGAACCAACGGCCTTGCCTTACCCCTTGAACTCGGTTTCCGACGACTTTGCCATTGCCTTCCGAGACGGGGTCGAGGATGGAATGTTCGCCTCGAACCGCGTCGGCGGCAAGGGCGTGGATGACTTGTACTCGTTCAAGTTGCCGCCGCTTGAATTCTGCTACCAAGCTTACGTATACGACTACGACACGGGCATGCCACTTTCTGGGGCCACGGTGACGTTGGAGTCCAAGGACGGTTCCTCCAACGCCTTCACCACGGACTCAGAGGGTGAGTTGGCGCTCTGCGACGGGGAGATTGGGGAAGGAATGACGTTCAGCGTCGACGTTGCTTTTGAAGGGTACATCGGAACGGGCGACATGTTGACTACCGAAGGCTTGACGGAGTCCACCACCTTGGCACGGGAATACCTCTTGAAGGAAATTGTCTTGAACAAGGAATACGACATGCCCGTGGTGCTTTACCCGCTTGGCAGTGCGGAATTGTTGATTGATGCCTCGGTCAACTCTTCGGATTCATTGAACTACCTCGTGGACTTGCTTGAGCGCAATGAGAACCTCGTGATTCAACTGGAAGCACACACGGACAGTCGCGGCAGCTCCTCGGCCAACAAAAAGCTAAGTCAAGACCGTGCCGAGACCTGCGTCAATTACCTCGCTGAAAAAGGCATTGCAGCTGAACGCATGGTTCCTGTAGGGTACGGCGAGGATGCCTTGTTGGTCAGCGACGCAGAAATCAACCGTTTGCCGGAGTCGGAGCGCGAGCGCGCTCACCAACGCAACCGTCGGACGGTGTTCAAGATCATTCGCTTCGATTACAAGCCCAGCGAATAAGCTGTGAGTGACGCGAGGTACGCTGCCCGCGGAGTTTCCGCAGGCAAGGAGGAGGTGCATGCGGCCATTGCCGGAATAGACAAAGGACTTTTTCCGAAGGCCTTTTGCAAGGTCGTGCCGGACTACTTGACCGGGAGCGAAGATCACTGCGTTGTGATGCATGCGGACGGAGCAGGGACGAAGTCGTCTTTGGCCTACATGTATTGGAAGGAAACGGGGGACCTGAGTGTGTGGCGCGGCATAGCCCAAGACGCGTTGATCATGAATGTCGACGACTTGCTTTGCGTGGGTTGCACCGGACCGATTTTGGTGTCAAGCACGATTGGCAGAAACAAGCACCTCGTTCCGGGGGAGGTCATCAAAGAAATCATTCAAGGGACGGAATCCCTTCTCTCTGAACTGAGGGAGCAAGGGTTGGACATTCGTTCCACCGGTGGAGAGACGGCTGACGTGGGCGATTTGGTTCGCACGGTCATCGTGGACTCTACGGTGGTGGCAAGAATGAAGAGGTCGGACGTCATCGACAACGGAAGAATTGGGGCGGGAGACGTGGTGGTTGGGTTGGCGAGTGACGGTCAAGCAACGTACGAAAGGGAGCACAACGGCGGCATGGGGAGCAACGGGTTGACGAGCGCCAGGCACGACGTGTTTGGCAAGGCGTTGGCGACAAAGTATCCCGAGAGTTTCGATCCTGGAACAGATTCGGAATTCGTTTACACGGGGTCGTTTGGGTTGACCGACAACGTGGAGGGAGCTCCGCTGGATGCGGGCAAGCTCGTGCTGTCCGCAACTCGCACCTATGCTCCGGTGGTTCAAGCGTTTTTGGCCCAACACAGAGAGAAGGTGAAGGGCATGGTGCACTGCTCGGGCGGTGCCCAAACTAAGGTTCTGCATTTTCTGCAGCCGGGCTTGCATGTGGTCAAGGACAACATGCTCCCAATCCCCGTTCTTTTTGAAACGATTCAGTCGGAATCGGGCACCTCGTGGGAAGAAATGTACAAGGTGTTCAACATGGGCCATCGCCTCGAAGTCTACACCGACAAAGAAACCGGGCAAGCGCTCATTGAGCTCAGTCGGTCTTTTGGGATTGCGGCGCAAGTGGTTGGGCGTGTGGAAGCATGTGACGGAGAAGCTCAGGTGACGGTGAAAGGGCCACACGGAACGTTCACTTACCGTTAATCCATGGCGTTGGACCGCGAATCCATCGGCGGTTGGGTGGCCAAACTTCAAGGTATTTCCGACCGCTTTTCCGAAGTGGAAAAACGCGTTTCTGATCCGGAAGTCGCGACGGACATGGAGTTGTTTAAGTCGCTTATGGTGGAACATCGTCGTCTTCGGCCGATGGCCGAGAAGGCCCTCGAATTGGGGACGTGGTTGGCCAATTGGGACGAAGCCATGGAATGGTCTCGATCTGCCGACGACGACATGCGCTCAATGGGGCGGGCCGAGTGCGACCGCCTGGCGCCGATGCTCGAGGGTGGGGTGGAGGAGGCCAAATGGATGTTGTTGCCCCACGACGCGGCAGACGACCGAGACGCCATCCTCGAAGTTCGCGGGGGTACGGGCGGGGACGAAGCGGCGTTGTTCGCCGGAGATTTGATTCGCATGTACCTCAAGCACGCCGAGAACCGGGGCTGGAAACACGAGTGGGTCAGTGCGAGTGAAGGAACGGTGGGGGGCTTCAAAGAGGCGGTGGTGAGGTTGGAAGGCGATGGGGTGTTTGGGTGGTTGAAGTTCGAACGGGGGGTCCATCGCGTACAACGCGTGCCTGAGACCGAGAGCCAAGGACGGGTGCACACAAGCGCCGCCACGGTTGCCGTGCTTCCTGTAGCAAGGGAGGTGGACGTGGAACTGAATTTGAACGACGTGCGGAAAGACACGTTTCGCGCAAGCGGTGCGGGTGGGCAGCACGTCAACAAAACGGAAAGTGCGGTGCGGTTGACGCACTTGCCTACAGGTACGGTGGTGGAATGCCAGGATGGCCGTTCTCAGCATCAGAATTACGACCGGGCGCTCGAGGTGTTGCGCAGTCGCCTTTACGACGCGGCCCGTGAGGCGGCCGATGCGGAACGTGCTGCCGAGCGGAAATTGCAGGTCAGTTCAGGGGACCGAAGCGCGAAGATCAGAACGTACAACTTCCCGCAAGGCCGAGTGACGGACCACCGCATCGGCTTGACGCTGCATGCCCTGCCGGCCATCCTGGGCGGGGATTTGGACCCGGTCATCGAAGCCCTGCACGTGGCCGACCGCGCTGAACGGTTGAAAAATCTTTGACAACACGCGCGCCAAGCTTGTTTGAGAAGGCGCCGCACCAAGGCGCTTTTCAGAACTTTGTCTCATGGCCCACCCACGCACGTCTCCACGCCTTCCTGCTTTAAAGTTGACCACAACGGGTGGCCTTTTTGAGGCCATTTGTGCCAAAGGCTCTTACCTCTGTGTGGGATTGGACCCTGACCCAGAACGCATTCCTGCTTCGTTTGGTGCGGGTGTCGAAGGGATGGAGGCCTTTTGTCGCACGATTGTGGAATCGACGCTGCCTTACGCCGTGGCGTTCAAGCCGAATTTGGCGTTTTTTGAACAGTACGGCTCGGCCGGTTGGGCGGCCTTGGAGCGTGTGGTGGAGGCCATTCCCTCCGACGTTTTGGTCATTGCCGATGCCAAACGCGGGGACATTGGAAACACCGCGACCAAATATGCGAGCGCCATGTTCCACGGGTTGGGGGCCGATGCGGTGACCGTGGCACCGTACATGGGGCGTGACAGCGTGGAGCCCTTCACAGCATTCGCGGATCGTTGGACGGTGCTTCTTGCACTTACGTCCAATCCGGGTGCGGAGGATTTTGAATTTCACGGGGAGCGTCCTCTTTTTCAAGAAGTGCTTCGCAAAACCCAAACCTACCGCAACGCCGATCGGTTGATGTACGTCGTCGGCGCCACAAGGCCGGCCCTGTTTCAGGACATTCGTGCGGAGGTGCCCCATGCGTTTTTGCTGGTGCCAGGAGTAGGAGCCCAGGGCGGCAACGTGGCGGACGTGGCGCGGTTTGGACTGAACGACCGTTGTGGGTTGTTGGTCAACAGTTCGCGCGGCATCCTTTACGCCGCAGGTTCCGAAGCCACCCAAGCCCAAGTGCGGCAAGCGAGCGCGGAGGCTGCAGAAGCCTTGGCGGTTGAAATGAGAGCCACCTTGGTCGACCGCGGCCTTCTTTGAACCCAACAACAAAATTCACGTCGCCATTTGCAAAACGCGATGCACAGCAGCGAAAGAGACTGCTGTGGGCGTCGTAGATTCGGAGAATGATGTTTCCGTTTCGCATGTTTCCCCGCATATACCTCGCTCTGGCGTTTGTTTTTGGGGTGGTGGTGTTCGGAAGTGTAGGCTACGTGCTTGTGGAGGGATACACGTGGGTGGAGGCGTTGTACATGACGGTCATCACGGTGTCGACAGTGGGTTTTGGGGAGGTGCGAGAATTGAGCGACAACGGCATGGTGTTCACCACGGTGCTCATCATGGGGAGTTTGGGCACCTTCGCGTATTCCATCTCCGCGTTGACCACGTATTTTGTGAACGGCGAATACCGAAACACCTTTAAAGAGGCACGATTGAAACACGAAGTAGATAAACTCTCTGGCCACGTCATTGTCTGTGGCTTGGGTCGCGTGGGTGAGATGGCCGTGCAGGAATTGCTCGACCACGCCACGCCTGTCGTCGTTCTCGAAGGCGATGCGGAGAAGGCCGAGCGATTGGCAGCCGAAGGCATGCTGGTCATTTCTGGTGACGCTACCCGAGACGAAAACCTCGAAAGCGCAGGAATCACGCGAGCCAAGTCGGTCATCACAACGCTTCCTGACGACGCCCAGAACCTGTACGTCGTTCTTGCGGCTCGGGAAATGGCGCCGGGCATCCACATCATCAGCCGCGCGTCCAAATCGAATTCCGTCAGCAAGCTTCGCGTCGCGGGCGCCAACAACGTCATCATGCCGGACAAAGTGGGCGGTGCTCACATGGCGTCACTTGTGGTCATGCCGGACGTTCTCGAATTTCTGGACCACGTCCGCATTCAGGGCGCCGACGCAATCAACCTCGAAGAGATTCCAGTCAATGTGCTCCCACAAGGGCTTAAAGCCGCCACGTTAGGTGAACTCGACGCTCGAAATCGCGTGGGAGTAAACGTTGTGGGCATGAAAAAATCCGACGGCCATTTCGTCATCAACCCGGGCCGGGACACGCCGCTCGACGATGCATGCAAGCTTTTCGTACTTGGCACCGCGGACCAAATTCGCACCCTGAACCGACTTCTTGGAATCCAACCTCCTCAAGCCTGAACAAAACCCTTCTTTCTCGATGATTCATCGTCTCTCACTCCTTGCCCTCATGTTCCTTCCATTGTTGGCTTCCGCGCAGCAAACCGTGGATGAAAAAATCAATGCCTTGATGGAGCCCGTCACCAACGCCATCATGAAGGTCATCTTCTTTACGGTCCCGGTGGGGGGCGGCATGGAAGTGCCTTTTGTGTTGATTTGGTTGCTCGCAGGCGCGCTGATTTTTACGGTGTACAACCGCTTTGTCAATGTCACTGCTTTCCGGCACGCGCTCGACGTGGTGCGAGGCAAGTTTGACGACCCCAACCACAAGGGTGAAGTCAGCCACTTTCAGGCGTTGACGGCTGCCTTGTCCGGAACCGTTGGAGTCGGAAACATCGCAGGTGTTGCGGTGGCCGTTTCCCTTGGCGGACCTGGAGCCACATTTTGGATGATCGTGGCAGGCCTGTTGGGCATGAGCTCCAAGTTTGTTGAATGCACCCTGGGCACCAAGTACCGTCGTGTCAACGAAGACGGAAGCGTGTCTGGAGGCCCCATGTACTACCTCAGGGACGGCCTGGCCAAGCAGAACAAAAAAGGGCTCGGGGCCGTTCTCGCCGCGTTGTTTGCCATCGCGTGCATCGGGGGGTCTTTCGGGGGCGGAAACATGGTTCAAATCAACCAGGCCACGAGTCAATTGATTGCCGTAACCGGTGGCGAATCTTCCATGTTTTTTGGAAACGGTTGGATTTTTGGGCTGGTCATGTCCGCTCTTGTGGCAGTGATCATTCTTGGCGGCATCAAGAGCATTGCTCGCGTTACCGACAAAGTGGTGCCATTTATGGTCGGGATCTACATCCTTGGAGCGCTCGCCGTGATTTTTGGCAACCTCGGGGAGGTTCCTGCGGCCTTTGGCAAAATCTTCAGCGGCGCATTCAGCAGCGATGCGATGTACGGAGGCCTTGTGGGAGTGTTGATTCAGGGATTCAAGCGCGCGGCCTTCTCGAACGAAGCGGGCATCGGTTCCGCTTCCATCGCCCACAGCGCGGCGAAGACCGACGAGCCTGTGAGCGAAGGTGTGGTGGCTCTGTTGGAGCCTTTCATTGACACCGTGGTCATTTGCACCATGACTGCGTTGGTCATTGTCATTTCGGATTACGGCATGTACGACCAAGCGGGTGTCCTGGCCAGTGCGCAAGCTGGCGAGCTTCAGGCCATCAACCTGACATCTTCCGCATTCAGCCAAACGCTCTCCTGGTTCCCGGTGGTCTTGTCTGTGGCTGTGATTTTGTTTGCGTTGAGCACGATGATCAGCTGGAGTTACTATGGCCTGAAGGCATGGACGTATTTGTTTGGTGAGACTCGTGCCATGGACATCACGTACAAAGCGCTTTTCTGTGTCTTCGTGGTCGTTGGTTCGGCCATCAGCGCTCAAAGCGTCTTTGACTTTGGGGATGCAATGATTTTTGCCATGTGCTTTCCCAACGTGTTGGGATTGTATTTCATGGCACGGGAGGTTAAAGACGATTTGGGGGATTACATGCGGAGGGTGAAGAGTGGAGAAATCAAACGCTACGACTGACAGGTTAAAATCGTTTTTTGGAACACGGCATGCACGCTTCCGCGAATGGGGGTGGGCTTGCCTTTTGGTGGCGGCCGGTGCTGGGAATCACCTGTGGAGGACGTCTTGGTGGGAAGCCAACCTCGAGAACGTTCCACAAGCGAATGCCTCGGACCTGATGTGTTGGTTGGAAGACTTTCCAACGTACGTCATGCCCCAGTTCAAGCCCAAGAAGGGCCGCTCCCGAGGCCGTGCGGCAGGGGAATCACGCGACGCAATCGACCGCAATCGAGGTGTGCGTGCTCGAGAAATGGTTGGTCACGGCGACTTGGCGCCTGTTGAGTTGAATTCCGCCACTTCTGATGAGCTTCAGGTTTTGATTGGAATCGGTCCTGTGTTGTCCGCCAGGACAGTGAAGTACCGCGAGGCCCTTGGCGGTTTTGCGTCGGTGGATCAATGGGCCCAGGTCTATGGATTGGATTCCGCCGTTTTCGCATCCAATCGCTTTCGCGTTCGAGTCGACACCCTGCTCGTTCGGCCGATGTGTCTAGACTCAATGACATTTTTTTCGTTGAGGACGCACCCCCTCTTTGATGCCAATGCGGCCAGGCGCGTCCTCCGAGCGTGGGGAAGGGGCGATGTGAATGAAGATGTATTTTGGACTCGTCTTCAGCCGTCTTCCACGGAACGGGCTGCGTGGGCGCCCTACCTCCACGTTTGTGAATCGGGGAGAGACACTTCTGGACTTCATCGCTGACCGGGGAACCATCTTTCCCGAACTTTGTCACCCTCAACGAAAGGAACGCATGCAGCTTACTTTGACGTCCGACCAACTTTTGATGCGCGACAGCATCCGAGATTTTGCCAAAAGCGAAATTTTGCCTCATCGAATGGAATGGGATGAATCCCAACATTTCCCGAGGGAAGTGTTTCGGTCCATGGGTGAGCTTGGACTGATGGGGATGTTGGTTCCCGTGGAGTTCGGAGGTGCCGGGCTTACGTACTACGAATACAAAATGGCCATCGAAGAAGTGGCCAAAGTATGTGGCTCGGTTGGCCTGTCAATGGCAGCACACAACAGTCTCTGTGTAGGTCACATTTTGCAATTTGGCAACCTTGAGCAGAAAAAGCGGTGGCTGTCAAAATTGGCTTCAGGCGAATGGATCGGGGCTTGGGGATTGACGGAAGCGAATACAGGAAGCGACGCCATGCGCATGCAATGTGTTGCCGAGCGTGACGGCGATCATTGGGTGTTGAACGGCACCAAAAACTGGATTACGCATGGCATTTCCGGAGACGTCGCGGTCGTGCTTGCCCGAACAGGCGATTTGTTGGATAGCCGGGGGATAACCGCCTTCGTGGTAGAGCGCGGGGTGCCGGGATTTTCGGGAGGCAAGAAGGAGAACAAGCTCGGCATGCGGTCCAGCGAAACGGCGGAGATGATCTTTGACAACTGCAGGGTGCCTGACGCCAACGTGCTTGGCGAGGTGGGTGAAGGATTCATTCAGGCCATGAAAATCCTGGACGGCGGCCGCATTTCGATTGCCTCATTGGCATTGGGAATCGCCAAAGGAGCCCTGGAGACGGCCACACAATATTCAAAGGAGCGCGAGCAATTTGGTCAGCCGATCTCGAGGTTTCAGGCCATTGCTTTCAAACTCGCGGACATGGCTACTTCAATTGAGGCAGCCGACTTGTTGACGCTTCAAGCGTGCGAATTAAAGCACACTGGCAAAGACGTGACGAAGGAGAGCGCCATGGCCAAATACGAAGCCAGTGAAGTGTGTGTCCGCGTTGCGACAGAGGGGGTTCAGATTCTTGGAGGGTATGGGTATACCAAGGATTTTCCAGCGGAGAAATACTACCGTGACAGCAAGCTTTGTACCATTGGGGAAGGAACAAGTGAAATCCAGAAATTGGTGATCAGCAGAGAATTGCTGCGAGATTGAGTAGGGGGTTCGTAGAATTTTCTTATTTTTGGCGCCCAATTCAGAACATCATGCTCAGCATTCAAGTCAAAGAAGGCGACAACATCGAACGCGCCCTCAAACAATTCAAAAAGAAGTTCGACCAAACGAAGACGATGAAGCAGTTGCGTACGCGTCGCGAATTCGTCAAGCCGAGCGTGTTGAATCGTGAAATGAGAAAGAAAGCGGTGTACAAGAACGGTCTGAATTTGAAAGCTGAGTGAGGGGATTCAGTAATTAGTCGACATAATTTTTGGTTATGTCGATAAAAAAGGCGAAATTGCGCGAGCATTTGCGCCTTTTTTTGTGCCCTGATTTTGTCTCAGCCTCTCCAACATATCAACCAATTCCTCGATTACCTGCAGAAGGAGCGGAGAGGTTCGGACCACACCATTCGGTGTTACAAGTCCGATTTGACTCAGATGCAGCGGTACATGGAAGAAACGTTCGAGGAGGGAGATTTGACGGCAACGGATGGTGAGTGGATTCGTTCATGGGTGGTTGACATGATGAGGGCAGGGAAGTCTCCTCGAACGATTCACCGAAAGGTAAGCGTGTACAGGACCTTTGTGAAATTTGCACGTCGCCAAGGATTGATGGCAAACAACCCTGCCGAATCTGTGGTGCTCCCCAAAGTGGAGAAAAGGATGCCTGAGGTTGTTCCCGAGCATGCCATGAACAAGTTGTTTTCGGAGGAAGTCTTTTCGAACGATTGGAAAGGCAGAAGAGATCGCAGCATTATGGCCTTGCTCTACGAGACAGGCATCCGAATGAGTGAGTTGATTTCCTTGAAGATTCAGGATGTCCATGGAGCGCGAAAGGAACTTCGGGTTTACGGGAAGGGGAGAAAAGAGCGAATTCTTCCGTTGTTGCCAGCCACCATGGACAGCATCATGCAGCATGTAATGGATCGTCCTGTGGGAGGAGACGATTTGTTTGTGACGGACGCAGGGAGCTCTCTGTATCCGTCATTTGTGTATCGGAGGGTCAATCACTATCTTGGAGAGGTGAGTTCGCTGCAGAAGTGCAGTCCTCACGTACTTCGGCATACGTTTGCGACACACTTGCTGAACCGAGGTGCTGAATTGGCAGCAGTCAAAGATTTGCTTGGCCATGCCAGTTTGTCCTCGACTCAAGTTTACACACAGCACACGACAGCAAAGCTGAAGGAGTTTCACAACGCCTCTCCGTTGAACAAAAGAGCCACGGGGAAGCAATAACCCGTAGCTTCATGCAAATCCAAATTCATTCCATTCATTTTGACGCAGACCACTCCCTCCTGGAGTTTGTCAAGGCAAAATTGGAAAAGCTGCTGACGTTCAACAACGAACTGCAGAACTGCGAAGTTTTTCTTCGCGTGGAAAAAAGTGATTCACGAGAAAACAAGGTGGTGGAAGTGAAGGCACATTTGCCGGGCAAAGACCTCTTCGCCAAGCGCCGATCGGTGAGTTTCGAGGCTGCGATGGATGAGGTGCATGAGGCCCTTCGACGCCAGGTGATGAAGGCCCATGCCTGACAGAAAATCCCAAGCTTAAATTTTCCTCTACCACCACGACAAAACACGTGGATTTCTTTCATACATTTGCCCTCCCGAAAACCGGGAGGGTTTTTGTTGCCCTGTTCTTTGAAATGTTGCCGGTGTAGCTCAGAGGCCAGAGCAGCTGATTTGTAATCAGCTGGCCGGGGGTTCGAATCCCTCCACCGGCTCACCGTACCAATCACGCACGATTGGGTGAAATCATCAGGGGGTACGCCGGAGTTGGAGAGCCGGGGCAGACTGTAAATCTGTTGTCTACGACTGAATAGGTTCGAATCCTATTACCCCCACAATCACACTCAGTGGTGCAAGCGGAAGTAGCTCAGTTGGTAGAGCATCAGCCTTCCAAGCTGAATGTCGCGAGTTCGAATCTCGTCTTCCGCTCCGTTCAGCCGATGTAGCTCAGGGGTAGAGCGCTTCCTTGGTAAGGAAGAGGTCACGGGTTCAATTCCCGTCATTGGCTCT
>Ga0181569_10004445_pt1 | contig 10785 bp, 9 predicted proteins | sample 101ome_19_FD_132452 | JGI IMG/M metagenome (GOLD analysis project Ga0181569, IMG submission 132452) | Coastal salt marsh microbial communities from the Groves Creek Marsh, Skidaway Island, Georgia - 101405AT metaG (megahit assembly) | ecosystem: Environmental > Aquatic > Marine > Intertidal zone... | reverse complement strand
GCAAAGAGCCTTCAGCGTCTGCGAAAAAGAGGCACAGGCTTAATGACAGAACTTTGGTAATTTTCCGAGAAATCATGAAAACCGCTGAGCATTAATTCTTCGTCGGCTTCATCGGGAAGAGCAAAGCTGCTGAAACCACAGCTCAACATGTAAGAAAGCTGGTCCCTCTGAACATCACCAATCGCTCTCAAATCACCTGTAAATTTTAGTTGTTGACGCAGAATTGCTGCGTGAGAGTAGGATCTTCCATCTTTAAAGGCCGGGAAATTCAGGCCGATAATCGGGAAGCTGTTGGGGTCCTCATTCAATAAATTCGGATTCTCATCACTGTCAAACCAGATGCCAATATTATGCTTATACTGGCTTAGTAAATCTTTATTTTCCAACCAGAGTTTCAGAGGTACGATGAGCTGCCTGCCATCAAGAGGTTCTAACTTTGTCAGTTCGTATTCTTTCCCAATCAGATGCCAGTTATCTTCAACAAGCAGTCCGTCTTTAATCAGCTTTGGCATATACTCTCTCCTTGAAAGGTTCCATTCCAAGACGATGGTAGGTGTCGATAAATTTTTCATTATCATGCCGTTCATCTAGATAAATCTGAATAATTTTTTCAATTACATCAGGAATTTCTTCCTGGGCAAAAGAAGGGCCTAAAATTTTTGCTATTTCAGCTTCGCGACCGGCATTTCCGCCAAGGGCGATCTGGTAAAACTCTTCACCTTTTTTATCAACGCCCAAAATCCCAATATTGCCAACATGGTGATGACCACAGGCATTCATGCAGCCAGATATGTTCAGCGTTATATCGCCTATCTCGTTCAGACGGTCAAAGTCATCGAAGCGTCGTTGTATGGCTTCAGCAATTGGAATGGATTTGGCATTTGCCAACGAGCAATAATCTCCGCCGGGACAACAGACAATATCATTAAGCAGACCTAGGTATGGAGTGGCCAGACTTTCGGTTTTACAAGCTGTATATATTTCGTACAGGTCTTTGATGCGCACATCAGCCAGGGTTAAATTCTGTTCATGTGTGATGCGTAGTTCAGAGAAACTATAACGTTCGGCCAGGTCGGCGACAAATTCCATTTGCCGGTCAGTGATATCACCTGGTGCAGCGCCAGTGTCCTTCAAGCACAAAGTCACGATGCAGTAGCCACTCTGTTTATGTTCAGCAACGTTACGATCAACCCAGTGCTTAAACAGTAAGTCTTTTTGCAGGGCTGCCTCTATGGCATCATCTTTGTCAGGTAATTCTTCAAAGTCGGGGCTACTGAAGAAGCTTTTGCAACGTGCGAGTTCTGCTTCCGTTAAAGTGGCCTCAGTGTCCTTGCTGAATTGCCATTGTGCTTCCACTTTTTCGCGAAAAGCATCAACACCTAATTCTTTAACCAGAATTTTTATACGGGCTTTATATTTGTTATCCCGGCGTCCTTCCATGTTATAGATACGCATGATTGCATCAAGATAGGTTAGAAGATGTTGCCAGGGTAAAAATTCACGGATTACCTGGCCAATAACTGGGGTTCTACCTAAACCGCCGCCAACCAATACCTTGAAGCCGACTTCACCTTTATCGTTCTTTAACAGGTAGAGACCGATGTCATGCACTTGAGTTGCCGCCTGATCAACTTCTGTGCCACAAACTGCAATTTTGAATTTACGTGGCAGATAGGCAAACTCAGGATGAAAAGTAGACCATTGTCGAATAATTTCACACCAGGGGCGGCTGTCTTCGATTTCATAAGGCGTGGAACCGGCAAACTGATCTGTGGTTGTATTGCGAATGCAGTTGCCGCTGGTTTGAATTGCATGCATGCTGACTTCAGCCAACTCGGCTAGCAGATCAGGCACTTGCTCTAATTTTGGCCAGTTATATTGTATATTCTGGCGGGTTGAAAGGTGGGCGTATCCTTTGTCATAGTCTCTGGCTATTGACGCTAACTTTCTTAACTGGGTAGAAGAGAGTAAGCCATAAGGAACTGCCACTCGCAGCATAGGGGCTAAACGTTGAATATAAAGTCCGTTCTGTAAGCGTAAAGGTAAGAACTGCTCATCGCTTAACTTTCCTGCCAGATAGCGCTTGGTCTGATCACGAAACTGGGTAATGCGTTCTGCCAGCATTTGGTGATCGCAGTTATCGTATACGTACATAATAAAAAAAATCTAAAAATTGGAGGCGCGATGATACACAATCAGCACTTTAAGCGCCATCCGGGCTTGAGTTTTATGTGTTGGATCAGGATAATTGGCTTTTTCCGTTTAAGACGATACCTATCATGACTGATACCGAAAACAATTCTTCAACGCCTGAGTTTAACGATGCCGACAGCAAGGCGGATGCCATCGCTATTTTCTGTCTTATCGCGATAGCGGTAGGCACCATGATTTACCTGGCAAATGGCTAGTCTGATCCTAAGATTAACCAGAACTAACCCGGACAACAGCGCTTAGGCGCCGAGTGCGAGATTAACAGCCAGCATTACTGCCAGTATAAAACAGCCGGTGAACAACAAGGCTGCAATGATAAAGGGCAAGAGTTTACCTTGAGTGAAATCGCGTTCTTTGTTCTTTGAGTTCTGCACACCGATACTAGCCTGGATGACACTCAACATAACACGCCAGAACGGAATATCGTCTTGCTGTTTCGTTTCGTTGTTTTTCAGCTCGGAAGCTTTGTTGTCTTTGGGGGCTTGATCCACAGTAATTCAGCCTTATATAGTATCTCTAATAGATTTTTTGCAGAATGGACATTGGGTTGGTGCCAAGGGTGCTATTATAACCCAAGCCAATAAATTATTTTCAATGTTATAAAACTTTAACCAGCACAGCATGGTGCATATATGATTGAAATTACAGAATCAGGACAGAAATATCTTTACGAGCTTTTATCCAAACAAGATTGTGAGGGCATAGCCATTCGTGTTTTTGTGCTGGACGGTGGCACACCAAAAGCAGAGACCTGTATTGCTTTTTGCCGCCCTGGCGAGGAGCAGGAAGGAGATGAGGCTTTTGAATATGAAGGCTTTAAGGCATTTATTGAAGCCAAAAGTAAGCCATATTTAGAAGAGGCAGTGGTGGATTTTGCCAAAGACAGCATGGGCGGACAGTTAACCATAAAGGCGCCAAATTCACGTATGCCAAAAATTTCTGAAGACAGTTCATTACAGGACAAGATTAATTACATACTTTATAACGAGATTAACCCCGGCCTGCAAAGCCATGGTGGTTATGTCACGCTAGAAGAGCTGACTGAAGATAATATTGCTGTTTTACAGTTCGGTGGCGGTTGCCAGGGTTGCGGCATGGTGGATGTAACTTTGAAAGATGGCGTAGAAAAAACGTTGATGGAGCATTTGCCAGAGCTATCTGCAGTCAGGGATATAACTGACCACAGTTTCCAGGAAAATGCTTACTACAAGTAATACAACAAGTAAGCAGCCTGCATGAGCTTTCATTCCGAGATAGGCATTATCGGTGGTAGCGGGTTCTATCACTTGAATACTGATAAGAAAGCTGAAGATATCGATTACCTTGATGTCCACACGCCTTTTTCTGATCAAGCAAATAGACTGTTTCGGGAAAAACTGAATAATCACTGTGTGTATTTCCTGCCAAGGCATGGTGTCACACACAGTATCTCTCCTCATAAAATAAATTACCGTGCGAACATCTGGGCTCTAAAAGAGCTGGGCGTAAAGAAAATTCTGGCGGTCAATGCTGTTGGCGGTATTGCGCCGAACCTGACACCGGGTTCTTTGGTGATTCCTGATCAGTTAATTGATTATACCTGGGGACGTGAACATAGTTTTTTTGATGGATTGAATTCCTTGCATGACCATATTGATTTCACGTTCCCCTACGATAATGAACTCCGTAACGCTCTGATTGACGCAGCAGCTAAGTTAAATATCGAAATTACTCCTCATGGATGTTTTGCCTGTACTCAGGGTCCGCGTCTGGAAACAGCAGCAGAAATCCAGAAGCTTAAAAGTGATGGTTGTAGCGTGGTAGGAATGACTGGTATGCCAGAAGCGGCACTTGCAAGAGAGCTGGGTATGGCCTATGCCTGTATTACATTGGTTGTGAATCCAGCTGCCGGCCTTAGTGATGAATTGATTACCATTGAGAAAATAAAAACAGTTCTGGATGCTGGCATACAGGATGTACGCAGCTTGCTTAATACTAGTCTTGAAAAACTTCAGCTATAAACTTTCTGTAATAAACAAAAACGTTAGTCCAAAGAAAAATCAAATAAAGGTGGCAGCTCATAAGGCCTGACTTCAATCAACATGCCCAGAGCAGGATGATCCAGATAATGCAGTTCATTGCTGATCATCTGTCGGGTTTGCAACATGGGATAAACCTGATCAATTACCAAATCAAAAGCACTTCCTGTGCTTTGGGTATTTGCAGCCATGAACTCAGCAAAGGGAGGTAATGGAACATCCCATTGTTGATCGCTGATGATGTTGAAACTATTGCGCCAAAGTCTTGTATCAACATCAACCCGGTTTACGTTATAACTGATCAGCAAACTACCTTCGAGTTCGCTGTGTTGACCATACCGGTCTCCACCATTGACTAAAATTGCACTGCCCTGAACTTTATTCAACACGGGTTGGCGCCATACTGCGTGGAATAAAATTCGATGCCCGGGACTTCGATCTATATTGCTGTTAAAACGGGCGAATTCATGTTCCTCTTCACCCAATGCAATAAATGGGTCACGGGTCTTATCAATTAATCTGAAATCTGTATTTGCTTCACGCAGCTCAGGTCCATAGTTGGGTAAAACAACGACTGCTTCCTGCGAGTCGGTAGAATCCCCAACCAGCACATTTGATGAATTCAAAGCTGACTCAGTTTGCCAGGAATCAAGAACATAATTTTGCAAGTAGGGTGTTAATTGCAATAGGGCTTCTGGATAAAACAGTTCCACAAGTACCGGCAAAAATAATTCCTGATCAACACTACTGACATTCTGGTTAGTAAAGATGCTGACTTCAATTTCATACCAGCGATTACCGTCATAACTGAAGGTTTGTGCTATAACCTCCTGGTTTATGGTCAGGGCAAATAAAAGAATACTTGCTGTTAATCTACATTGCATGCGTTTAACTCAGGCAGCCTTCTTTAGCAGGCTTAAGGTGTCTTTTACAAATTCAAGACGTTGTTCAGGCTCGATGCTGTCATGATTAAATTTTAATTCATTACCACTGGATAGATTAAAAATATTTGCTTGTTCCTGTACCAGTTTAACTAAAGAATAGGGGTCTATCACGGTATCACTCTTAAATTGCATTTTACCTGCTTTTGCATTTGCTTCAATTTTGGCGATACCCAGTGCTTCAGCCTGAAGCTTTAATTCGGTAACAGCGAATAAAAAGTTTACCGGCTGTGGCAAGAGTCCAAAACGGTCTATCATTTCTACTTTCAATTCCCGCAGTTCTTCAGTCGATAGGGCATTGGCTATGCGTTTATACATCAACAGGCGTAAATGCACATCAGGAAGGTAGTCGTCAGGAATAAGTGCTGGAATGCGCAAATTTATCTCAGTGCTTTCCTGTATGGGTTTATCCAGATTTAACTGCTTGCCTGCCTTCATTAATTTGATAGTCTGTTCGAGCATTTCACTGTAAAGCGAGAAACCAATGGTCTGGATGTGACCGCTTTGCTCGTCGCCAAGCAATTCACCAGCACCTCTGATTTCAAGGTCATGACTGGCCAGAGTGAAACCAGCGCCAAGCGTGTCAGCCGAGGCAATGGCATCAATACGCTTTTTCGCATCATTGCTCATTATTTTGGGAGAAGGGGTCAGCATATACGCATAAGCCTGGTGATGTGAACGGCCAACCCGTCCGCGTAATTGGTGTAATTGTGCCAGGCCAAATTTGTCTGCCCGTTCAATGATAATGGTATTGGCGTTGGGGATATCTATGCCGGTTTCAATAATCGTTGAGCAGACAAGCACATTGTATTGCTTATGATAAAAAGCAGACATTACTCGTTCCAATTCACGCTCGCGCAGCTGACCATGAGCAACAGCTACCCGTGCTTCAGGCACAAGTTTACGAATATCTTCGGCAGCCTTTTCAATGGTTTTAACTTCATTGTGTAGAAAAAACACCTGACCACCTCTGAGCAATTCGCGCAATATGGCTTCTTTTATCAGAGGAGGATTCGACTGGCGAATAAAGGTTTTGATGGATAATCGGCGTGCCGGCGGACTGGCAATAATTGATAAATCCCGCATACCGGACATTGCCATATTAAGCGTGCGGGGAATCGGCGTTGCTGTCAGGGTCAGGATATCAACATCTGCTCTGAGCGCTTTCAACATTTCTTTTTGCCGGACACCGAAGCGATGCTCTTCATCAATGATCAGGAGTCCCAGGTTTTTATATTTAACATTTGCCTGCAGTAGTCGATGAGTGCCGATAACAATATCTATTTTTCCGTCTGCAAGTTCTTGCAGGTTGCTGTCTTGATCCTGCTTTGTGACAAAGCGTGACATCAGCGAAATTTTTACTGGCCAGTCAGCAAAACGGTCCTTGAAATGATCATAGTGCTGCTGGGCCAGCAAGGTGGTCGGCACCAAGATAGCAACCTGTTTGTGATTATGAACGGCGACGAAAGCGGCACGTAAAGCAACTTCAGTTTTGCCAAAGCCAACGTCTCCGCAAATCAGTCGATCCATGGCTTTTGTTGACGTCATGTCTTCAATAACGGCTTGTATGGCTTCCATCTGATCTTCTGTTTCCTCAAACGGAAAATCATTCATAAAAAGTTGATACTCATGATCGGGTAATTTAAATAATTGACCTTGTTTTGCTTCACGCCGGGCATAGATATCAAGTAATTCAGCAGCAACATCGACCACTTTTTCAGCAGCTTTGCGCCTGGCCTTTATCCATTGATCGCTACCAAGCTTATGTAAAGGTGCGGAATCTGTATCTGCGCCGCTGTACCTGTTAATGAGATGCAGTGAAGCTACCGGCACATATAATTTGGCCTGATCAGCATATTCCAATACAAGAAATTCTGTTTGCTGGCCTTCTACATCAAAAGTCTGTAATCCCTGATAACGACCAACACCATGGTCAATATGGACTACTGGCGCCCCAATACTTAATTCCGTCAGGCTTTTAACAATAAAGTCAGTGTTGTCCTGAAGTTTGCCTCGACGTCGCTGTTGGCTGACATGGTGAATGAATAACTGACTTTCTGTGATGACGATGAGTTTTGGATGCGATAACCAGAAGCCAACTTCCAGAGGGGCTACAGTAATAGCCAGCTGAGGTCTTTGCGTAATAAAGTCTTCCCAGGAATTGATGACTTCAGGATATACCGAAATATTCTTTAACAGGTCCAGTAAAGTTTCACGCCTGCCGGCAGAGTCTGTGCAAAACAAAATAGAATAATCTGAATTATCTGTCAGAAAGTTTTCCAGTGCGCTTAGCGGTCTTTCAAGTTTATGGTCAACTTCAAGTGAAGGAAAACTTCGGGTCTCGAATTGAAGCTGTTTGCCTTGCTGCGCTGTAAGCTCGATACGGGGATAATTGCTAATGCTTGCAAAACAATCGTTAAACGGAATAAAAACTTTATTAGGGGGAAGCAGTGGACGTTGTTGATCGTAACGCCTGTCTTCATAACGGCTGTTAATTTCACGCCAGAATTGTTCCGCACCGGTTTGGATTGAACCGTTACTGATAATCAACGTGTTGTCAGGCAGGTAATCAAAAATTGTTGCCAGATCAGGAAAAAATAACGGCAGATAATATTCAATGCCTGCTGTTGCAATGCCCTGTGAAACATCTTCATAAATAGGACATTTGCGCAAATCAATATCAAATTCTTCCCTGAATCGTTGGCGGAATGTTTCTATGCCTGACTGGTCAAAAGGGTATTCTTTGCCGGGCAATAAACTTATCTGCTCAATACGTGTCTGCGATATTTGTGTTTCAGGATCAAAACTACGCAGGCTTTCTATTTCATTATCAAATAATTCTATTCGGTAAGGACTTTGTGATCCCATCGGAAAGATATCCAGTATCGAACCACGCAAGGCAAATTCACCATGTTCGTAAACCGCATCAACATTTCGATAAGCAGCGCTTTCCAGTTTTAGACGCAGGGCATTGATATCAATTTCCTGACCCAGTGAAAAAGTCAGTGAACGGCCATTTAAATAGGAAGCAGGTATCAATCGGTGCAGGGCGGTGTTGATAGAGGCTATCAGGATCCCACGCTTGACATTTTTAAGGGAAGACAGGATGTCCAGACGTTGTGAAATGATATCCTGATGTGGAGAAAAATTATCATAAGGCAAGGTTTCCCAATCAGGGAATTCTTCAATAAAGAACTGATTATCCTGCTTCTCTGTTTTGCAGAAAAAAGCCAGTTCTGATTTCAGACGTTGAGCCTGCTGATTATTTTCCGTCAGCAACAAAATCAGGCCGGGAGAGTTTTTTGCGCAAGAGGCAATACACAGTGCTGTAGCGGAACCTGTGAAACCTCCCCATTGTTGCCGGTTGCCAGGCAAGAGCGTGCCTTTTTCCAGCGGAGGTGAAAAAATAGTAAACTGTGTCACGTTTGTCTGATTTAAGTCAGTGTGTCAACAACACACCAATTAGCTAATAATAAAAGGGCGCTATCATGGCACAAATCAAGGGATTATTCATGGCATTGAGATTAGCGTTGGACATCTTAATGCTGAGCTAAGATAATACGCGCCGTCGAAAAGACCCTATCTTATAATTACTTAAATACGAATACAGGATTACATTGTGGCAAGACCGAGTTTAGATGATTATTTTGGTGACTGGAAAGCAAGGGAAGCCTTGACCCGGGAAATGATTCCCATGATAGGAATGCTGGAATATGAGAAAGGGGTACAGACTTTTCTTTATGGGCGTGCGTTAAATAAACGTTCTACTGTCACCATCATGCAATACCATCGTCGTGTCCGTGAAGTTGCCCGCAATGAACTGTCTGAATTTGAAAGCCATCCGGTTCTTACCGCTATATGTAAACTCAATCTGAGCCCCTGTCAGATTGATTTGGGCAAACTGACCGTTAATTACATGGAGTATGCTGAGTCACTTGATGTAAAACCTGATGTTGAAGAATTTGTCAGAAAAGAGCTGGCGCATTTAATAGATGTTGACTACAAGCCGATAGAAAAGCCGACCGATGTTGTGCTTTATGGCTTTGGCAGAATAGGGCGTTTGCTGACCCGCTTGTTGATTGAACAAACCGGGAACCGTCAGATCATGCGTTTGCGCGCCATTGTCGTCCGTAAATCCGGGACTAATGACCTGGTAAAGCGTGTAAACCTGCTACGCAATGACTCTGTCCATGGCCCCTTTGAAGGTACTATCCGGGTCGATGAAGAGAACAGCCGGATTATTGCTAATGGTAATGTCATCCCTTTCATTTATTCCGATGGCCCAGATACGCTGGATTACACGCAGTATGATATTAGTGATGCGCTGGTTATTGATAACACGGGAAAATGGCGTGATGAAGAAGGTTTGTCACTGCACCTGAAATCCAAAGGTGTCAGCAAAGTTATGCTGACAGCGCCAGGCAAAGGCAATGTCAAAAATATTGTGTCCGGGATTAACGATCACATGATCACCCCGGAAGATAAAATTATTTCTGCAGCGTCCTGTACTACCAATGCCATTGCGCCGGTACTTAAGCTGATTAATGAACGTTACGGCATCGTTCATGGTCATGTCGAAACAGTTCATGCTTATACCAATGACCAGAACCTGATTGATAATTACCATAAAGCAGACAGGCGTGGACGCAGTGCTGCCCTTAATATGGTGTTAACTGAGACCGGCGCGGCAACGGCTGTCTCAAAAGCAGTACCTGAACTTGAAGGTAAGTTAACCGGTAATGCGGTCAGGGTGCCAGTGGCTAATGTTTCCATGGCGATATTAAGTCTTAGCCTGGAGTCGGAAACGACCAAAGAAGACATTAATGATTATTTAAGACTTATTGCTCTGCATTCACCTTTGCAGAATCAATTGGGTTATACCGAATCGCCTGATGCTGTTTCCAGCGATTTTATCGGCATGCGGGAAGCGGCAACGCTGGACGCCACAGCAACCAAAGTGCAGGGCAACAATATGGTGCTTTATCTTTGGTATGATAATGAATTCAGCTACAGCAACCAGGTTGTGCGAATGGTTTCAAAGATGGCGGGTGTGAATTACCTGTCTTATCCTGAAAATGAGAGTATGCATAGTTAGGTATCGTTAGGCATACTCAGGAGTCCGCCGTATAATAAGCCCTGGTCAGAACTGACTCTTTTTCAAATTCGTTACAGTTACAGCCACCGGAAACCCAGATGGCAAACAAAGAGTATGAAATTATTGTTATAGGCAGTGGCCCTGCCGGAGAGTCTGCGGCCATGAATGCGGCCAAGTCTCATCATAATGTTGCCATGATCTGTGACAAGCCAAGGCTTGGAGGCAATTCGGTTTATCATGGCACTATTCCTTCCAAGGCTCTGCGTAACTCCGTACGTCAATTTATCGACTTAAATAGTAACCCCATGTTTCGCGAGCTGGCTAAGGTCGGGAAAGTTGGTTATGAAACCATCATCAAGAATGCCAGACATGTCGTTGAAGAGCAGCTAAGCATGCACTCAGCGTCCTATGAGAGAAACAAGATTCCGGTTATTTATGGTTCGGCGCAATTTCTGGATGAGCATACGATTGCCATAAGCGATGGCAAGAAGACCAGTAAATTAAAAGCGCAGCATTTTAT
>Ga0181569_10004434_pt1 | contig 10801 bp, 7 predicted proteins | sample 101ome_19_FD_132452 | JGI IMG/M metagenome (GOLD analysis project Ga0181569, IMG submission 132452) | Coastal salt marsh microbial communities from the Groves Creek Marsh, Skidaway Island, Georgia - 101405AT metaG (megahit assembly) | ecosystem: Environmental > Aquatic > Marine > Intertidal zone... | reverse complement strand
TGGGTTATCACCAAGTGTGACTCATGGCGTGACCACTTTGAGTCCAACTACTCAGAAAAATTTGATGAATACTATCGCTTATGGCGTGGTATCTGGGCACAGGAAGATGCAACTAGAGGTTCCGAACGTTCTAAAATCATTAGCCCAGCGTTGCAGCAGGCTGTTGAAAGCTCTGTGGCAGAGATTGAAGAAGCAACGTTTGGCAGAGGTCGTTTCTTTGACATCAAGGACGACGCTAATGACCCTGAAAAAGCGGACATTGTATTTCTCCGTAATCAGTTGCATACAGATTTTGAAGCTACTAAAGTACGTAAAGCAGTGGCTGAATGTCTTATTAATTCGGCTGTCTTCGGAACTGGAATCGCTGAAATAGTCATCTCAGAAGAGAAAGAGATGGCACCAGCAACTCAGCCCATCATGGGTGGGGACCTGACTGCCGTAGGTGTAAACATCAGGGACAGGACGATCTGTAAGCTACGTCCAGTCATGCCCCAGAACTTCCTGATTGACCCAGTAGCCACGAGTGTAGAAGAAGCACTGGGTGTTGCTGTTGACGAGTTTGTATCCCGACATCTCGTTGAGCAACTGCAGGAGTCCGGTGTGTATCGTGACGTAGCACTCAAGGGTTCTGCCCCTGACTTTGACATTGAACCCGACAGGGACCTCACGGTGTACTTGGACGACAAGGTACGTCTCACGAAATACTACGGTCTCGTCCCACGTTATCTCTTGAATGACGCACAGGCCGAAGAAGGTGACGAGGAGTTATCACAAGCGCCGCTAGGTGCGGCTGAAGACGATAACGAGTCCTACTACGTAGAAGCTATCGTTGTTATTGCTGACGGTGGCACACTCCTGAAGGCCGAAGCTAACCCCTACATGATGCAGGACAGACCCATTGTTGCTTTCCCATGGGACGTAGTACCTTCGCGTTTCTGGGGTCGTGGTGTGTGCGAGAAGGGCTACAACAGCCAGAAGGCTCTGGACGCTGAACTCAGAGCACGTATTGACGCTCTGGCACTCACAGTACACCCAATGATGGCTATGGACGCTACACGTATCCCACGAGGCTCACGTCCGGAAGTCAGGGCTGGTAAACTCCTGCTGACCAATGGTAATCCACAGGAGATCCTACAGCCGTTTAATTTTGGTCAAGTTAACCAGATTACCTTTGCCCAAGCAGATGCCCTTCAGAAGATGGTACAGACCGCTACAGGGGCGATTGACTCAGCAGGCATAGCGGGGTCCATCAATGGTGAAGCAACCGCAGCGGGCATCAGCATGTCTCTGGGAGCCATCATCAAGCGTCACAAGCGTACTCTAATTAATTTCCAAGAATCATTCCTGATTCCTTTCGTTACCAAAGCTGCACATCGGTACATGCAGTTTGACCCTGAGCATTACCCCGTGTCGGACTACAAGTTCCACGCTACGTCAACACTGGGGATCATGGCTCGTGAATACGAGGTCACTCAGCTAGTACAACTGTTGCAGACCATGAAGGCTGACTCACCACTCTATGGTTCTCTGATCTCAGCCATCATCGACAATATGAACATCACCAACCGTGAAGAACGGATTGCACGTCTTGAGCAGGCATCACAGCCCACTCCGGAACAGCAACAGGCTGCACAGCAAGCACAACAGGCACAGCTTGAGTTTCAACAGTCCCAGACAGCAGCACTCATGGGTCAGGCTCAGGAGTCCCAAGCACGAGCACAGAAGATCAGTGTTGAAGCTCAGGCGATACCACAGGAACTCCAGATCAGTAAGATCAAGGCCATCACTACTAACCTACAGGCAGGAGACCAAGACGACAAAGAGTTTGAGCGTCGCCTGAAGGTCGCTGAGCTTGCGCTGAAGGAGAAGGACATCAAGATCAAGGAGAAGTCCTCAGTCCTGAACTTGGAGCGCAGAGACAGCGAGAAGCAAGCAGAACAACAGCTTCTAAGTAGGATTATGAAGTGAACGTAGACCTCAAGATTGCAGCGGTCTATGACAAACTTGAGCAGAAGATTAATGCTGTCACAAAAGCTGCTGGCCCTAAAGGTGACAGGGGCGATCAGGGTCCACAAGGTGACTCCGGTAAACAAGGCCCTAAAGGTGACAAAGGCGACAAGGGTGACAAAGGAATTGACGGGAAGACTGGCAAGGACGGTCAGGACGGTAAAGACGGTGTTGGCATAGACTCCATTGAAGAAGCAGTGGACGGCAGTATCGTCTTTAACCTTTCGGACGGTTCCCAGTACGACGTTGACGTATCCGGGTTGATGCAGGAGGCTACGCAGAACATAGTCTCTTCCAACACAGTCCGGTTACATGACAAAACATGGATTGACTATGTAAACGGCTATACGACAACTCCAACGCTGTTATCAACGATAGCTGACGGAGACGTGTACCAATATACCTACACTAACACAACACTCTACAGATTAGTTCCATCAGGTTCAGCTATAGATTCATTCTATAGGACATTCTCCGGTGGAGTTCTTAGCGGTCTAGTTGTTGAAAAAACAATTATAGTTTGAGGATAACAAATGGCTATTGCTACAGATATTGCTATTGACAGCAGCGGTAATATCTACTACAAGGGTGCAGTACACGGTGCTTCCGGCGCTGGTTACTACACTGTCTTGGAGTTACACCGCTTCCTACAAGATCTAGCAGACGACGCGAGCGCAACCGGAGATGATCTTATTGACATCACGAGCGTCACGCCGTCCGACAGATCTACGGACAACATTATTACAGTCAAGAGTGGTTACCAGTTAGACGACGCTAACGGTAGTGCTACTGATGCTATTTCTGAACACTTGTACGACGGCTCCATCATTCAGGAAGGCGACGGTACAATCTATGACGGTATGTTTGTAATTGCTGCTGAAGGCATGGACCTTCAGATTCTGCAAAACGGCGCTATCATTACGAATGACTTCTGGAACACAGTCCCTAACGGTCTGTCAACCAAAGGCTTAAACAGAGATTCTGCTAACGGTGTTTCACATAGGTTCCTGCTCAAAGTAAACAACGCAGGTACTGAGATTGACGGTAGACGTCTCATTGGTATGACTCGTGAAACCGGGTTTACCTACTCAGAATTTAAGATTAACGGTACGTCACGAGGTAACAACGTACTTGCATTAACCTATGCTGCTGACATCAATGACACGACGGACGCTTCCGGTAGAACGACTATTACCAACACGGAAGGCTATCGTTCATTAGACATCAGCGGAGACGGTACTCCTGAGCCTTACTACTCAGAATGGAATATGGATACATATACCAGTAAAGAGTTCTATGAGCGCATGAAGTACATCACTCGTAGAGGCGAGACCACGACTATCTATGGCTTGCAAGGTCAAGTCTTCCGTGGTGTTACACATGAACTTGCTGGTACGCAATCCAGTGGTACGTTTGTTGAGCCTGAAAGCCTGAGCTGGACAGGTGGTACTGGACAGTTGTTGGCTATTGACAGCACAACAGCAGGTACTAAGATCTGGATGCAGATTCTCACAGGTACTGCTCCAACAACAGGTAACGTAACGGGTAACGGTGGTGCTATCTTTGCAGTCTCCGGTGCTACTGACCGTACCGTATCAAGTCCTTTCTGTGGTCAGTCCACTGGTTCAGCACTTATTGGTGCCTATGGCTTTGGTATGGAAGTTGCCGATACGTCAGCCTCCGACACCTTTACGGACTTGACTGCTACCACGGTCAACCCACCGAACAACGTAACCTTTACGGTTAATGGTATTGTTTCCGGTGAGGACCGTGTACTCGTTGGTCCTGCTAATGGTTCTGCTCTGCGTACTGACCAGTTTGACCTAAATACGGCAGTTACCGGAGCGTCCACGTCAGTTATCGTAGAGACTGGTAGTGAAACTATCGGTGCTTCTACGCCAAACCAGACGGACACGCCCACGAGTGGAACCATCCGTGTCAAGGGCGACGACGGTGTTTATTATCGCGTACCCTACACTGGTTTGACCAAAACGTCTACTACGCTTACCTTCACTGGTTGTTCTAACGTTCCTACTGCGTCCATTGCTAATGACGTATTCATTAGTTACATTGACCAAGTAGCAGCCAGCACCAGTGCGTCATTCACTACTGTATTCTCCACAGGCAACCCACGATCTCTGTTTATCCGTGTTCGTGACGGTGGTACTGCGGGTGATACTGTCCCAATTAAGACTTTTGAAAGTACGGGCACACTAGGATCTGCCGGTGGTACTTCTACAGCAATTAGGACGAGTGATGCTTAATGGCTACAATAGCTACGGATCTTACGGATTACGCATTAGCTGAAGCGACATCAGACACCACTGGAGTTGGCGGGACTTGGGCTCAGTTTGGCTCCGGTGGTGGTACTGGTTTTGGCGCTGGTGTTGACTTTGCTATGCAAGGGACTAACGCCGTGGATCTTAAAGTCAGCAACAGTGAGAAAGGGGCAGCAGTAACGTTAAACTCTGCCCAAACACTGTCTGCTGGAGATCACGTATTTGTCTGGACGTTTATTGCAACGCCGGGACTAACTAATGACATTCAGAACAAAGGTTCTGCTGTTATCGTAGGTTCTGCCAGTAACGCATATGTCCAGTATCATGTAGCTGGTAATGACACTTTTGGTGCACAAGGTCGTGTAGGTCGTTGTTATCCCATTGACTACTCCGTCAGGACTTCTAACGCTTCCGCACCCTACAGAACATTGCAGGGAAGCCCATCAGCAACACCGCAGTACATAGGACACTCTGCTAACATAACAGCAACCGTAAAAGGTAACAATATTGCCTGTGATGCTGTTAGAGCAGGCACAGGGATCTATGTTACTGCAGGAACTGCTGGATCACCCGCTACGTTTTCAGAAGCAGCTACAGCTAATGACAACGTAAGCAACCGATGGGGTGTTCTTACGTCTCTGGGCGGTACTGCGTATGAACTACAGGGCTACTTCGTAATAGGTCAGGACTCTAGCCAAACTCCTACTCAAGCGTACTTTGCTGACTCAGGCGCGTCCATTACGTTCATTAATACCATCCATGCTGCATCAGACTTCACAAGAGTCGTTGTGGATCACGCAAGCACAACTTGCAACTTGGACTCCATCAGTTTTTCAGCAGCAGGGTCAACGAACAGAGGACGCTTCATAGTTAATAACGCCAGTTCAACCGTAGCACTCACTGGTTGTTCTTTTGGTGACATGAACATCACCACGTTACAAGCTGGAGTAACAGCTACTGGCTGTACTTGGCGAGGCTGTGAAAAAGTAACACAGAACAGTGCCACATTGACTGACTGTACATTCACAGGAAGTACAGCGGCTGTTGCTTTGGAAGTAAACAGCCTCAACGACGTAACTGGCTGCAGTTTTACATCTGCTGGTACAGGACACGCAGTTGACTTAGGTACTGTCTCCAGCAGCACCTCAGTAAGCTGGGACTGTACTGATAGTGGTTATGCTGGTACTAATGGGTCTACAGGAAACGAGACAATACTTGTCAACGTAGCTTCTGGGCAGACACTAACTATCAACGTAACTTCTAATGGAACTACGCCTACTTACTACAACACAGGAAGCGGGACGGTAAGCATCGTTAGTGGTGCTGTGACAGTCAAAGTCACTGTTAATGACTCTTCAGGCAGTCCTATCCAAAACGCTAGAGTCTACTTAACCAGAGCCTCTGACAGTGCTGTTGTTCTCAGTGGTCTGACCAATGCTTCCGGAGTTATTCAGGACACAGCCTACACGTACACAGCGGATGACAATGTATCCGGTTGGGCTAGGAAATCATCAGCATCGCCATATTATAAGGAAGGGCCTATTTCGGGAACAATTACCAGCACAGGTTTTAGTGGCACTGCTATCCTTCAATCGGACGAGTAACTATGGCTATTACAATAGACTGGGGAACTAAAGTCATCAGTGTCCCTAAAGCTGACACGACACTGATACAGTCCAGCCCAACGGAAATCCGTCAGCTCAACTTGGACACGTTCAGGCTTACTCTGAAAGATTTAGAAGACTCAGAAGAAGGCATGGCCTACCTAAGAACGCACAACCACAACACCTCAGTAACCGTAGGTGGCGTAACGTTGGCTCGTGTTGTTGAGATTATCAACGGTTACACAGTGACTTTTGAGGACGGGCAGTATGCTGTCAACCTTGTTGGCGCTAACTCTAATGTCGGAGACGTGGTTAACGTTAATCAAGTTTCTGTTAGATCCGCTAACTCAGCAGGTCTTCAAGATCTATCTGTGTTGTTATCTGCTGCATATCAGGGCGAGGTTTGTGTGGATACCGTGGGGGGCCAGTCTGGTACTGACGTTCCTATTGGCACGAGAACTCAGCCTGTTAATAATTTCGCTGATGCAAAGACTATAGCGGAGAAAGAAGGTTTAAGACGTATTAGGATCCTCAGTTCCTGTACTTTGGACACTGTGGACTTCTCAGACGGCTACGTGTTTACCGGAGACAATCCGGGAACTGATGTTCTTACTGTTGCTGAAAGCGCAACGGTTCAGTATTGCGAGTTTAACAACTTGTCAATACAAGGGACTGCGGACGGAAACAATATCTATCGTGAGTGTGTCATGTTGGATATTGATTTTACTTCCGGGTTCATTTTTCAATGTTCTCTAAACGGGACAATTAAAATTAACGGAGGAGAACTTCTTGCGTTGCTTTCCTGCTTAGGTACATATTATAAGTCCGTGTTGTGTGGGATTAAGATAGAGGCTTTCTTGACGCCTTCGTTGATTACGTTCAATGAGGTAGCATTAGTGCTTACGAGGCTGTTCACTGTTTCGTCCACGACGTTTGCGCCCTGTGAGTTGTCCACAACACGACATACGCCACGTACAGGCATATAGCCCGCTGTACAGCTTGAGTGGATGATACAGACGCCACTTGAGAAGTCCAAACACAAGTCACCGTCGTTGCTGGTGTCCGTGTGATTCCTTAGCTCAATAGCGCCATGATAGTCCCGTAGAATTAACTGACCATTACCATTGAAATCAATGATGGGCTGCTGTGTGCCTGCTAGTCTATTTGAGAAGCAGGACAGCAACGCAAGAAGTTCTCCTCCGTTAATTTTAATTGTCCCGTTTAGAGAACATTGAAAAATGAACCCGGAAGTGAAGTCAATATCCAACATGACACACTCACGGTAGATATTGTTTCCGTCCGCAGTCCCTTGTACTGACAAGTTGTTAAACTCACAGTACTGAACCGTTGCACTTTCAGCCACAGTAAGAACATCAGTACCCGGATTGTCTCCAACGAATACATAGCCATCTGAGAAATCCACCGTGTCTAACGTGCAAGAACTTAGGATTCTAATACGTCTCAAGCCTTCTTTCTCAGCTATAGTCTTTGCGTCAGCAAAGTTATTAACAGGCTGAGTTCTAGTTCCAATCGGGACATCTGTTCCCGATTGTCCGTTGGTAGTATCTACACAAACTTCACCCTGATATGCAGCCGACAATATAACCGATAGATCCTGCAAGCCTGCTGAGTTAGCAGATCGTACAGAGACTTGATTGACGTTTACTACATCGCCTACATTGCTGTTTGCACCGACAAGATTTACGGCATATTGCCCGTCTTCAAACGTAACGGTATAACCATTGACGATCTCAATCACACGGGCAAGCGTTACCCCACCTACCGTAACGGATGTGTTGTGATTGTGAGTCTTGGGCCACGGCATACCTGCGGGATCGTCTTCTAAGTTCTTTAGAGTAAGCCTAAAAGTATCTAGGTTTAGCTGACGTATCTCTGTCGGAGAAGACTGAATTAGGGTAGTGTCTGCTTTCGGAACAGTTATGACGCCCGTAGGCCAATCAATGGATATTGCCACTTGTAGCACCTCCACTGAATAACTTAACTTGCAATGCTTGGATCTGTCTTCGCATATCGTCCATCTGCGCCTTAGTCCACAAGATTTCAGCCTCTAATATAGCTACCTTATTTTCTAAGTCATTGATCAACATAGTATTTCTTTTTGAATGCTCAAATACCGTGTTGATGTTACGTTCTAGCACGTTACTCATCAGGAATCATCAAGCTAGTTATCGATAACCCTGAGCCGTTGTCTATTGTCCCAGTGATCGGTGCATTCTTATACAACGGACTAGCAGATGCTTTCCTAGCATAACCTGTAATAGGCTGATTGCTTGCAAGACTTCTTGTGTCTGATACCTGCCCGTTAGAATCAGTCAAAGCATTGATAATAACCGTCCCTTGAGTAAGAGGCCCACCACTATCGGCTGTGATGTAGACTCTAGCACCCTGAATAACTGTCTGAGTATTTACATCCTTTACCGTAATGGTGGTGGTAACCTGTCCTGCAACAACGCTGACAGTCCCAGAACCATCATTCTTAATAGTTGGCGTAGACTTACCCGAACCTACGTTAATGGTTAGCGTTTGTCCTGATGCTACGTTTACCAAGATTGTCTCGTTGCCTGTACTACCATCCGTCCCAGCATAGCCTGAGTCGTTGTTATTGTAGTTCATCGTGTCTGATGCTGAGATCGTGCCTAAGTCTATAGCATGCCCAGTCCCGCTAGACGTAAACGTACAATCAGTAATATTGTCTAAGTCGTTAGTAGAGACAGCAGAAGTCGCAGTGCTGTTGGTGATAACGCAATCGTTTAGTGCTGCGTTACCATTTAGCACAATCTGACCACTAGCTACGAAGGCACACTCAAACGCTGTCGATCCTGTGACAAACGAAAAAGAGCCGCAACCTGAGATTGAGTTACCTTTGAAATTGTGACTTGCTGCATCAAAGCTCAGAGTACCGTTTAGGTTTTCAAACGAACACCCTAAAAAGTTACCTGTATTAACGTTGCCGTCCGAGAAGTCAAAGCCTACGTTATACGTATCGTTGCCTACCAAAGATATCCCGTTTCTTCCGCCAGTAGAACCTACCGCTTTACCCAGAGAAACTTCGTTAGCACTAGCGCCACCAACTACTTCAATCCCAAACGAAGTTAATGGGACAGATGTAGTCTCTGCCGTGTCATAATACTTTGGATTGCCTGCGAAGATCTTAGAATCTACATCAGTCAGCGTAGAGGCTGCGGTTGTATCTCCTAATACTAGCTTTCCTAGAAGCTCTATAGCTGTTCCGTCATCGTTCAGCGAGCGGACAATACCATACCTATTAGTCGCTTCGTCAGTCAGGATCTCAGAAAACAGAGTATCTCCTGTAGTAGTTCCTGTTACCGTAATCCCAGTCCCTACATCGCAAGCATCAAGAATTAAATTGTCAAAACGTGCAGTAGTTCCACCTACGTCCGCAAACACTCCAATGTGAGTAATGTTTGAAAGACTTAACGTACCCGCTCCACCTGATCTCGTTTCGTTAGGATCTAACACCATGCGAACCCAGCCGCCAGAATAGTTATCTGAGCCGTAGAACGAATAAAGAGAATAATTAGACGCTGTAGGTGTGCCAGAGCTTAAACAAATCCCAAAACCATTAGCAGCTTGCGTATTCAGTAGCGATGCGGCTAGAAAGTTACCCCAGACATAAATCAACTGCCCTGATTCTGTCGAAGTAAAATCTAAAGCAGAAGGCAAGGTAACAAACAGAGCAATGCCCTGTTTACTTACCTGTACTGTGATAGCTGTAGAGCCTTCAATAGAACCATCAGCAGCGACTGCGGATGGCGAGCCTCCAGCACCGTTGTATTTTACGACGGTGACAGTATCCGTTGCGTTATTCGCCGAATACTGCCGACCATTGCCGTTGAACGATACTGATATAGCCATTATGCATCACTTGTACGAATCGCTGCTACTGAACCGCCGTTAGTCCCTAATGTTGCACCAGTGATAAATTCCTTAATCGGACTAGCACCACCGTCTCTGACCTTAACTACTAGATCTCTATCGGCATTGTATACCGCAGTGAATGTTGCTGACGCTGCACTAGCAAGCTCGTCGATATAAGCAATCCAAACATTTCTTGGAGCTGTTGCATTCGTGCCGCTAAAGTCAGTAGACGTTACCGTAAACGTACTGCCAGTATAGCTTGTGTAAGGAACACGAACATAGAATCCATCATCATTCTGAACACGAATCACACCGGAGCTTGGAGTATCGGAAGGAATTGTAGCTGTTACTACAACGCTTGTCGTAGTTGCAGAAGTAAGGCTAGTGTTCAGGGTAAGTTGAGCTGTATCCAACGTAGTACCACCAGAAGAAGGCCCGACTAATACTCTGTCTTCACCGCTAACCAAACCACTAACGCTGAACGTTACATTGTTTGGAGGCGTGATCTGAGTATTTGTTAAGTCAAACACTTTGTCGTTTGGCCCTAAATCAGCAGGCGTTACACCAACACCGTAAGCACCGATGATCGCAGAACCTGTAGATACACCAAGTCCTGGTGCAGACGTAGATTCTACTGTGCGCTCTGTAGCAGTTCCTGAAGTGGTTGCAGTTGCACTAGACGTACCACCAGTGATCAACGTAGATCCAGCAGGTGCTGAACCTGTCAAAAGCTGAATGTACATTTTGGTTGCAGAAGATGCTGTAGTGTTATCAATGGCGAGCATTTGACCAGTACCACCTGACCAGCTAATAGGCTCAAACGCACTAAACGTGCCTGAGTTGGTTCCGCTTAATGAAAGTTCATGAGTAACACCACGGAACAACAAACCGTTCAAACCGAACAACGTTTCAGCAGTACCGTTACGTGTTACATACTTGACGTATTCATAGAGATCATTGATCGCTGTACGAGTACCAAGATCCCACTGAATATAATAGTTCTCATCAGTG
>Ga0181569_10004428_pt1 | contig 10812 bp, 10 predicted proteins | sample 101ome_19_FD_132452 | JGI IMG/M metagenome (GOLD analysis project Ga0181569, IMG submission 132452) | Coastal salt marsh microbial communities from the Groves Creek Marsh, Skidaway Island, Georgia - 101405AT metaG (megahit assembly) | ecosystem: Environmental > Aquatic > Marine > Intertidal... | reverse complement strand
TATTGCCAGTGTGTTTGAATAATCACGCAGTGCTTTCTTTTCTGCATTGTAAAGCCATGCTTTGCCGTTCTTGACTCTGTCCGTAGTACTACCAATAACTACTATATGTGCTTGTTTTTTGGCTTCTACAAGTGCCTTGTATACTGCATCTAGTAGCACAGTTTGCTGAAACTGCCATAGTGCAGCATTAATAATGATTACATCATAGTTGATACTTTGTTCTGCAAATTGTGTTCTGCCTTCGTATTTTACTAGATCATAACCTGTACTTTTACTACAAAATTGTGCATTGGGATATATTTTGTGCAATGCTTGTGCTAGTCCAAAGTTTGGATTTCCACTTACTAATATTTTCATTATTACCTCTTTTTTGTACTTATGACTATAAATACTAATATAAATTACTCTCAAGGAGAATATTATGTTTTTAGTAGATGACGCTAACACACAAATTAAAAAGGCTATCATTAGAAGTCAACACACACAACGTAACTGGGATCTAGAACAAATGATGCCAGAAGATGATATTGAACTACTTGTACATGCAGCAACTAACTGCCCAAGTAAGCAAAATCATGCGTTTTATAAATTACATGTTATTACTGATCGTTCAATTATTGAAAAGGTACATGCACAAACACACGGCATTAACTTTACAAATAGTCAAGGTGAGCAAGAAGTTGCAACAAATAGTCAAACACTTGCACATGTATTATTTGCATTTGAGGATGTAGGACAACGGTCAGAAACATATATGAACAAATGGAAAAATTATGAAAAAGCTGATCCGATGAATTATGTTCGTGATCTTCATAATGCTGTGGGTGTAGCTGCTGGATATCTTAATGTAGTAGCAAGCATGCTAGGCTATCGCACAGGATGTTGTGCATGTGGAGACTTAGAAGGTATTCGAGACACACTTGAAATGGAAGGTGATATTTGCTTGATGATGGGTATCGGTATTGGACGTACAGATATGAATCGTCGTGTACACCATGTGAGTGGTGAAATGATGCCAACACACAAAAAAGAAGAAATTAGTGTAACTTATAGACGCTAAATTAAAACATACATGGTAGGTTAAGCTATCTTACCTGTGGCTAGTTCCCAGGTTAAAGTAGCAAAACCTACTATAGCTCTTTTCCATTCGGTTGCTTCGTCATACGATTTTGGTAAATGTCTTGCCGATAAAAACCAACTACTACTATGATATCTGACAGGATCAAACAACATAAAAGTTCCTACTTCCCATGTATATGCACTATGAACTTTTAGTTCAGCAAATTCTCCAAGATAATTACTTCCAATTGGATGATATTTAAATACTTCAGGATCATAACTCCAATCTCTCCAGGTACCTTCACCACGATAAGGAATAACAACATCTTTATTTCTAAATTCTCGTAGCTCACCTTTACTGTACATTAGTTTTTTACCATTGTCAGCTAACTTGTTGTAGTTCACAGTATGCGGAGTGACAGGAGTGTTCCATTCTAAAGGAATAATACACCCAGCGACAACATCTGTTCTATGTGTCATATCTCCATTTCTGCCTTCGTAACAATCTTTTTTACAGTAGTAATCGGTTTGCCAATCTGTATGAAGACCTGCCGGTTCTCCACTGTGAAAATACTCCCAACCCCATGCAAGTTTTTGACCTACCATTTTATTAATATATCGACTAATTTTTTTTCGATCTTCCAGTGGTTCCATTTTAGCAAATCTATTAAGATCAAATGCTCCAGTTTTTTTAGCATTATCACTTTTGATTTCATTTCTCAGTTGTTCTCGATGAAAATCTAAATCGATCATATCTTCGTCTTTGTAATCAAATGTATATGATCCTGGCCCAACATTAAAATACGGACATACATGAAATTTTTCCATTTTATTCTTCCTCCAAGTATTCGACTATTTCTGGTTCAATTTGACTAAAGTCGACATTTCTTACTATTCTACTGTAATCGATAAATGTTTTTAATTTGTGTTTTTGTTTAGTATTTGTTCCTAGTAGGTTTTTAAGTTTATCAACATCAGCACTATACATTGTATAATTATATTGTTTTAATACACTAGAAAATTCATTGAGATATTTCTCAAAACGATGATCTAACACACTGATACTTTGTTCTACAGGATCATATACCGGATTTAAAATTACAACTTTTCTTCTATTTGTTTCTTCAAACAACCTTGTAAAATCTTCAATGAAATTAGTTAAACTGGTTATTGCAAGTGCATTAATTGTCATCAGTGGATGAACCTCTTTAAATTTGCTGTTTAACCATAATTTACTTATTTTTAAAAAATTATTATAATCTAATCCATAACGAATAAATTCTGCTGTACTGCCACTTGCTTCATTGCTAATTAATATATTAAAAGAAATCGGATAACATTCTTGTAATTTTTCATATCTTTCAATATATTTTTTAGCAAGAACTTCGGGCGTATTACCGTTTGTTGTTAGCGCGATATGTATACTATTATTACCCCCATTAGAATAATAAGATTCGACTAGATATTCTAAACCACCGTTTAACAAAAAAGGACTTAAAAATGTCTCACCTCCGTAAATATTAAAGAAGATGTTTTTTTTGAGTTTTATAATTCTAACAATTTCTTCTACTAGAGTTTTTTTGATAAAATCTTCCTTAGCATTTCCTGAAGAATTTCCTAAGCCATGAACTTTTCCTGCCCATTCGGGTGCATTTTTAAATTCTTTTTCCCATGTATTACTACAACCAGCTCCGCAATAACTACAGGATAAATCACAAGTATTATCCAATGTGACTTCAATCATGAAATTATCATTCTTTTTTTGACCTGCCAAATATTGTTTATTTCCAATTTCACGCCAACTTTCTGCCCCTACATCTTCTGCTGCCCAACACCGGTGACATTCTGATGGACGCAATGATTTTTCAAGTTCGTCGATTACTTGTTGATGTCTAACAGTATCTTCAATTGGCATTTTCATTTTACAACAGTAACCAATTTTAGTAGGCTCATTGAATCTGAAAACTTTTTCCGTTTTAGTTCTTATACATGTCATTATTTTAAACTTTCTTCATTGAATGATAATGCTTCTGGATATTGTTTTTTATAACTGGATTTTGTAAAAAACTTAGACTGATTTAGTGTACAACTGTCAGCATAAACTAATAAATCTTTTTTTAGTTTATCAACTATACAATCTTGTTTTTTTGCTCTATAAACTATATCATGTGTAATACTAGTAGGTTTATAATGAAAAATGTTACTTAACCAAAAAAGTTCATTCTTACCATCAAAAAAATCAACTAAACAATCAATATTGTCTGTTAGAATATTTATATGCAAGAAATTTACTGTTGCTGTTTTTTTAAATTCACAAAACCAATTTGCAAATTTTTCTTCATCTCCCCAAAAATTTATAAAATTTTTATGATTATCAGATTCTGATTTCCCATATCCGTATGGAGTATTATTTTTTATAAAATCTAGATAATTTATTCCATCCCATTCTGTATAAATTTTTTGCATAATATCCAATGCTGATTGATTATAATCAAAAAACATTAACTTAAAATTTGAATTATAGCCGCAATATTTAATAATTTTCAAATGATTTAGTCCAGCACTAACTGTAGCAAAATTATCCAATGGTTGTTGTCTAAGATTTTCAAACTTAATTTTTTCAGTATTAAACACATAGTAATGTTTCATAATATTAAAATTCAAATCTAATATGTTTGAAATTTTATCTTGATCATCAAAAGGATATGCATATATTTTACTTTGTCTTACTGATTGATCAAAACTTTTTATTTTATATCCAGCAGTTAAAAAAGCATTGACAAAATTATATCCTTGTCTAAGATTTTTATAGTGACGTTCTGTGTTGCCCGGTGCAACCCATAATGGTGTATAATCATCATGATGATTTTCGTTTGATCGAATCGGCTCTATTAGAGTTTTCTCTTTGCAATAATGTCCATAGTCTGGACAACCTAAACTTTTCCAAACATGTGCATTAAAATAAAAACATTGATTGTGTAATTCATAGTAATTGTCTTTTTTGTCTAATATGTGACCAATCAAAACATCATCTGGTTGTATGCTGTCCAAAAGTTGATTTATAAATTGTTTGTTTTTAGTTTGTAAATCATTTCCTATATCAATTATTACAACGTGTTTGTGATTACTACATTCTTTAACAAATTCTAAAGCACTTTCTATATAAGTAAACACTTTTACTTTTGCTTGTGTTTGAGTTTCTTTAATCCAATATTGCAAAAGATTCTCACAATATTTTTTTGTATCTGTATTTTTGATATATTTGGTATTGTTGAGAAATATAAATAAATAATCATTAAGTAGCATGTTAATATTTATATAGGTAAAATGGAAAATTTTATTAAAAACAATAACTATCCAGCTCGTTACAACTACAATTCTGAATTCGATATAGATAAAATAAAAACAGATAATAGTATACCTTATCTGAGTATCACTGATTTTCAAAATGCTGATTGGGAAAAAATGCACCAAGAAGCTAAAAAATTACAAGACATGTATGTGCATCATAGAGCAAGCGAAAGTGCAGGATGGCAAAGTCTTTGCATACATGGATTAAGCAGTGTTCATACTAACCATCATCCATACTATGGATTTCCTGACAGATCTAGTGCGCCATATCGTTGGACTGATATCAGTGATTGGTGTCCTACTATTACTGATTTTTTTAAAAACATTTTTGACTACGATGAGTATGCAAGGATACGTATAATGAAATTGTGTGCTGGTGGTTATATTGCCCCTCACCGTGATATAGAAGATATCAATGAAGCACACATTGGTCCTACTAATATCGCACTCAATAATCCTGAGAATTGTAAATTCTATATGGAAAATATAGGATACTTACCATTTGAACAGGGAAGTGTTCTTAAATTAAATTTACATTATCGACACTGTGTCTACAACAACAGCAATGAAGATAGATATCATTTAATCGTTCATGGAAAAATGGGAAATAGCTGGAATGATCGTTTAGTTAGAAGCTATCAATCACAATTGTAAATATTCAACTGTTTTACTTCCCAATACCGAACTGTTCATTTGTCTCTGATTTAAAAACCATTTTACACTAGCAGTGCTGTGTTTTCTCTTACTGTTTAAATTCATAGTATGATAGTTATCAAGAACATATTCTAATTCTGCTCTCACAGTTTTATTTGTTATACGATCATAAACACTTTGTATTATATTTTGAGGCAATACTTTAAAATCTAATTCACTATTTTTAGGTTTTAAATCAAAATTAAAACTAAAACTAGGAAATCTATTAAAATATTCAATAATTTCTGGAAGTAATTCAAAATTAAAAATAGTAACCAAACTTTCTACATTCACAAAACAACTGCTTGGTTTTTTATCGAATAGCATTTTTATATTTTTATTTACTTTATCCCAAGAGTAAGGCCACCTGATAAAATCATAATTTTTATCTATGCTGTCAATGCTTACAGTAATTTTACTATTTTTAACTTGACTTAAATTTCTGATTATACTGTTGTTCATAACAGTTCCATTTGTGGTAAATGTAAGTTTCATTTTTTGACAAACACCACTACTAATAACTTTGCCTATTTCATTCCAATTGTCGTATAGCAAAGGTTCGCCTCCGATAATTTTTAATTCTCCGATTCTTCTATTGTTGATAAAGTCTGCTACAACACGAGCAACTTCTACAGGATTACCATTAACTTCGGGATCATTCCCCCATTTACCCGGCAATACTCCATTGTGTTGACTTGCTATTTTTTCTATTAGACTGCTTACATTGGGCGCACAAAAAGGACAAGCAAGATTGCATGTATTTCCTACAACAACATCTAATATGTGATAATCAACTTCATCGTTTTCAGTGTACATCAATCGTGGATTTTTAGTGCCTTGTGCTTGTGCTTGTTCACAAATTTTACAAGCTGGATGGAATTTTTGTTGTTGATTTTGCCATTGGATAAAATGCATTCTATTTGGATGCTGTTCTAAGTCCTGCCAACTGTCACATTTGTGCCATTTTTTGTAAACCTTATCTATAGAATCGCCATGCATATGACAACAAGGTCTTGTGGTATAGTATAAAGAATTATCTCTTGTTGTAAATTCTAAACGCAGTCCCTTTGTGATCCATTCACAGTTTACCATCAAACAAATCCTTGTATTGAGGAACAATATCTAAAACATTTTGATTTCTTATTTTGTCTAACTTGTTTGTGTGCGTTACAAATTCATGAAGCCATTCTTCACTGTAATCTTCACTGAGCATAAACTTTTCCACACCATCCAATAACTTAACAAAATTATCTTTAATGTGGTCATCATAATCAGTTGTTTGAATCCACTGCCTAAATGTATCATAGTGTGCAACAACCTGTTGTTTTAATTGAGGAGGTAGTACTTTTACATTATAGTATTTTGGACTGTGGCACATGTGATGTGTCACAAGTGGTCTTGGACCAGTTACTGGGTTGTAACTGTCTAATCCACTTTCTTCTAGTTTCCAGCGCATAAATTCAGGAAAATGAAATACGTTATATGGTGTAACTGTAAATGCGTACCATGCTTTTAAATTAACATCAGCTTGTTCTAAACGTTGCATATTTCTATAAACTGCTTGCCATTTTGCAGGAGTGCGCTGATAATCAAATACAGCACCAAATCCATCGATGCTAACGCCAATACGCACTTGTTTAAACTGTTCCCACAAATGAATGAGTTTGTCAGGCACCATTGTTAAATTGGTATTATATTCTAACCTAACTTTACTTGCACGACCACTAGCAACCAAACGTTCTAAACTTTCTGTGTGTTCATCAATAATAAGAGGCTCTCCGCCTACAATATATATTTTTTTACTGTAAGGAGCATATTTTTCAAAGTTATCCCAATACACATTGTTTTGCTGAAACCAATCATATTGATCTGTACTCCAACGACCTTTTGCATTTTTGACAAGTTGTATTTTCTCGTGTGTATCCTTGTAGTGTGTTCTGTCATGTAATTTTACGTAATCATCATACCAAGTATGACTGTCAGTAGGACCGCACATTCTACATTTGAGATTACAAAAGTTTCCATATCTGATGTCAATAAATTCTATATCTTGTTTGCTTGTGTCTATTGTGCCGTCTTGGTCTGTGAAACTTTGTACTTTTTCTAAACTCAAATCTCCAAACCATTTACCCCAGTCTTCGTTTTCATATTCACGTCGACTGCGTATACCATTTAGTTCTTCTTGTCTACAGCGTTCACATTCTGGATGCCATTCGCCTTTCATCATGCTAACTCGAACTTCTTTAAGCAAGTCTGCATTTCGTGCTTCATTCCAATCGTCTTTACCAGCATTATACGGAGTTCCGTTTTCTTTACGCATAATCCCACGTTGAGGACTATAACTGTTTGTGTTACAACAGATACGCAAATCACCGTTGTTTCTCAGATTAATACTGTTCCATGGAAGTGGACAAAATGTACAACTCATTCGATTTCCTTAATAATATGTTTGTAGTATTCTTCTGCTATCGCAGCATGACCTTGTGTTCCTGTATGAATGTTGTCTATTGCTTTTGGATATGATTCACGTATACTATTTGTACTTAATATTTTAGCTGTTGTCCAACTTGGGGGTTTATACATATGCTGAACTATAAAATGATATATATTACAATCAAGTTTTAAGTTTAAATAGTCTATATAAATGTACAAATCTTCTACAAACGTTTTTACATAATCTATCGAAACAACATAAGATTCATATGCCTTCATAATTTCATCTTTTTCTTTATCGAGTTGTAACATTCTTTTTCCATCTGCATCAACTGCAAAACTATTAATTATCATGTTTTTGCCTGAATTTGTATAAACATTTGTTCTGATAATATGAGACCATTGGATACATACTATGTCATTTTTTGATATTTCGTTTATGTTTTCTATTACGTTTTGTAAAATGCCTTTGTTACTATTTCCACCTACACCTTTATTAATACAATTTAAATTTAATTTATCTGATAATATTTGGGGCCATGCATATTTGCTAGGAGGATTAAGACAAACTCCGTCGTCATCCATTTGACATGTATCAGGTAACCATAGTCCAAATGTTTCACTACACCCAAACGCCCACAAATTATTCATTAAATATATCTTTCATTTCTGGAAATGTTTCTGCAAAACTATTTCCACGTTGGCGATCACACAAAAGTATAAACTCCTGCATCTCAGGTAAACGAACACTCCAGTCTTCGCTTTCCATAAATTGTAACATACCTTCTAAACGTTTGATTCCATATTCAGCATTTCTCCAAGTATCGTAATCTACTTTGCCTTTGTGCCAGCTAGGTATACTTAATTCCCAATTTTCTTCCCACCATGGATAAAACTGTTCGTATTTTTCTCTACACTTTGCTTTAAACCAAGCAGGTAATACTTTTACATTTAAATGTGCTGGGTGATAAACAAAGTGATAGTTAATACCACCTGCACCAAATGGCCACATGTTAATCTTGTTAAACTTTTGTTCTAATTTCCATTTAATGAAATCAGGCAAGTAATAAATGTTTAAGGCTTGTACTGCACAAGCAACTGTGATTTCTACATTGTTACTAGTTTCTTTATCTAGTATGTGGAACACTTCTTCGGTGCGCTTCCATTCACTGGGATAGCGTATATAATCGTTCATAGCATGTATGCTGTCTACACTGTAGTGAAAACGTACCAACTTAAAGTGTGACCATAGTTCGAATAGATCATCTCTCCATTCAACTCCATTGCTGTTATAACGTAACTCCAAGTTAGGAGCATGACCTTGACGGATTGCTTCTTCAAGTATTTCATAATGTTCCTCAATAATTAAACTTTCCCCGCCTGCAAAATACAGTTGTTTCATGTTGGGAATTTGCTCATTGAATTGTTCCCAAAATACAGGATTGTTTTTGTGCCAATTATAGCTACTGCCATTTATACTGCCCTTGTCACTCCACATTGTGTTTTCTTTGAGTGTGGGATTAGTAATCTTAGGATGTATAGCACTCCAGTCTTTGATCCAACCTGAACTATCGTGTGGGCTACACATCACACAAGCCAGCTGACACTTGGTTCCAAAACGCAAATCAATGTATGCTAGTTGCGGAGGAACGCTTCCATCTTGTTGTGTATCTAGTATAAGTTGATCTAAGTCAACTCTCTGTATCCAATAGTCTGTTTCCCATTGACGCTTGCTGCGGTGACCAGCAGCTTCTTCTTTATAACACTTAACACAACTAGGAGGCTGCTCGCCGTTGAGCATTTGCTTGCGCACGTTGCGCATGTACTTGCTATTCCAACTACTTTGAAAATCTGTTATATTCAGGTTGTTTGGACGACCTTCGTCATCTTTTAATACACCTATCATACCACCATGTTGTTTGTCATTTGTAGGACCCACACTGCTAGCGTTAGCTGTGCAACACACTCTCATTGACCCGTCTGGTCTTGTACTTAAATGTATCCATGGTAATATACAAAATGTATTTGATATTTTGTCCATATGTTATTTAACTTCTATTCCATTTTTAAATTTTTGAATGTTTTTTATATCTTTAAAAAAATCTATAGCTTTTTCTATTGTTATAGTTTCAAAATCTAATAGCAACAATCTACCTTTTCTTATGCCCCAATTATAAAAAGGAATGTTTCCGTTACTATCTATTAATTCATTACACACGTATTTCCAAATTTCAATATCCAATGGATTATAATTAAAAATTTTTTCTCTAGGTTTCATTATTTTTATGTTGTAATCATCAGGTTCTGGAACTAAACTACTATAAACCGTAATCGGATCTGCAAACTGACTGACAGAAACAAAGTTATTTAAAAATTTAGTTTTAGGTACAAAAAAGTTTATGTTTTTATTAACAAGTGTCTGGTATATTGTTTTTTCATTTTGTAAGTAATCTTTATCGTCGTTGTATAACTTTAAAACTGTGTTATCGTTACGATAGTATACTCTTTTATTTGTGCCACGAGAAATAAGCTCGTAGTTATTTTCTAAAAATGTAAAATTTTTATTATAACTATCTAGATGTTTCATTACTTAAATTGTGCTTCGAACGGATCAAATTCACTGCCACATTTCATTGCACAAACCCCCAACTTGCCGTTTGATAAACTATCTTTATACCAGCTAGATTCAATACCTTTTAATAAAGGACCAGACATAATTTCTTCTATTGTGTGTAGTTTACAATTAAGTGCATCTTTTCCACCTGCTGCACCTATGTGATCCCATATTTGTTCTACACGATAATCTTTGTGCCACCATTTATACATGCGTCCGCCTGTCCAACAACAGGGCATTAGTAAGCCTTCTGCTGTAATAAAAATTTCTTTTTTCTCTATGGCTTTGCAGTTTATACTACACTTATCATAATAATCTCGCATACTTCCGTAAGACTTTTCAATTTCTCGTTGTTTTAGTAGTGCCAAATTTTGATTATTTTCAAGTTTAGGTTTGGTTATATTTTGTGTTTGTTCACCTCGTCGATTTTGTGCTTGATGTGAATTTTTAGACTTGCTTTCGATAGTAATAAATCTAGCACTTTTCTTTTTTTGAAAACGTTCAACTCCCCATGCTTCAGCTAGTTCTCTGGCTTCGTTAACTTGATGTTCGTTGTGTCCAAACACAATAAAATCCCATCTTGCTCTACCGCCCGCGGCAATGAAAGCTCGCATGTTTCTCTCAACATTTTCCCATACCACATTTTGCCTGTATAGATGATT
>Ga0181569_10004427_pt1 | contig 10817 bp, 10 predicted proteins | sample 101ome_19_FD_132452 | JGI IMG/M metagenome (GOLD analysis project Ga0181569, IMG submission 132452) | Coastal salt marsh microbial communities from the Groves Creek Marsh, Skidaway Island, Georgia - 101405AT metaG (megahit assembly) | ecosystem: Environmental > Aquatic > Marine > Intertidal... | reverse complement strand
TCTGTGTCGTTGTGTCTGAAGATATGTGTTACTACATCAGCATTTTTTATACCTTGTATTAGAGAGGCATGATTTAGCTCATCAGAGAAAACTTCTATCCCTTCCATATTCTTGCAGAGAGTCAAGAGAGTCGATTGATTTGCTGTGTATGCTGAAGGGAAAAGAAGGGCCGATTCTTTTCTGTGAAGATCAGCAAGAAGCCTTTCAAGATCTACATGATATGTTGAAGTACCAGAAATATTTCTTGTTCCACCTGATCCAGTACCAAGTTCATTTATAACCTCAATAGAGGTCTTAGTTACTTCTGGGTGTTGGCTTAAGTTTAAGTAGTCATTACTACACCAAACTTCAACTTCTCTTTCTTTACCTTCAAATCTTTCGGTTGCCTTGGGAAAGCTAGATTTGTTTCTATTTATAGCTCTAAACTTTCTATATAGACCCTGAGATTTAAGTGAAACTAACTCGTCCGAGAAGAATTTTTTATAGTTCATGAATTAATTATTGATAAAAGTTAATATAATCAGACTTGAAACGGACGCCATTATAAAACGTTACCGATTAGTGTGGGTTCTTAAGAATTATTCTCATTTAGTTTTAAATTGAAAACCTTAAAAATAGTATCAAGGAAAAGCCCTCTTGCTAGGATTCAGGCTCTTCTTGTAGCTGAAAAAATAACACAAGCTTTTCCTAAACTAGAAATAAAACACATATATAAAAATACTCTGGGTGATGAAGATTTAACGACACCTCTCAACGAGATGCCTGACATTGGTGTTTTTACTAATGATATCAGAACTGACCTTCTTAACGGAGTTGCAGATATTGCAGTTCATTCCTGGAAAGACCTACCAGTTGATCTTGAAGAAGGCACTGAGATACTTGGAACAATTGATCGCGCAGACATGAGAGATATGATCTTTTTAAAAAAAGATAGCATTGGAAAGGAGAATCTTAATATCTTGAGTTCTTCTCCTAGAAGAGAAAAGAATCTGTCTGGCTTTTTACCTTCAGCGCTTCCATTTCAAACTCAGATTAATTTTAAAGAAGTCAGAGGTAATATTCACACTAGATTGACTAAGTTACTTGAAGGCACGGAGGATGGTCTTGTTGTTGCTAAAGCCGCTATAGATAGATTCATGCAAAATAGAAGTAGCGAATTTGAACAAGAAAGGTTATCTCTCCTTGGGATGCAGAAAGACCTGAAGTGGATGGTACTCCCACTATCTCAAAATCCATGTGCAGCTGCTCAAGGAGCTCTTGCAATTGAAGCTCGACAAGAGGATGAAAAGGTAAAAGAAATTATTTCCACTATTACAAATACAGAAATTTTTAAATCTGTTGAGGTCGAAAGAACAATATTGAAGTCTCATGGTGGGGGCTGTCATCAAAAGATCGGTGTCAGTCATGAAATCCTAGAAACAACTGAATTATTGACAGTAAGAGGTGAGACTGAAGAAGGGGAAGATTTGTCTGAAAGATTACTTAAGAGTAATGATGATAACTATTTTGATTCTATAAATAGTGCTAATTATTTTCCAAGCAATAAATCAGAGCAAAAGTTTTTTAAGCGCGTGCCAATTACAGACTCTGAAATAGCCTTGAAAGGTACTAAGAATAAGGGAATATATATAAGCAGATCCAATGCGATAGAAGGCCCCGGACTTATAGATGATTCAAATATCATCTGGACAAGCGGTATAGACACCTGGAAGTCGATGGCAACAAAAGGATATTGGGTAAATGGAACCTCAGACAGCCTTGGAGAATATAACTCTCCTGAAGTAAGTCTATTTCAAGATATAGATTGGCTTAAGTTAACGCATAAAGATAATCGTGATGAAGAAAAAGAAGTGATTGCAACTTATGAATTAAAGGCTCTAGATATTTCAGAAAGACTTTTGAGTTGTGACTATTTCTATTGGATGAGTGCCAGCTCCTTTGAGCTCGCAATAAAAAAATATCCTGAAATTAAAAAAAGAAATCATGCTTGCGGTCTTGGAAAGACTTTCAAATCCATACAAAGGACTATCCCACAAGTAACTCCATTTCTAGACTTTGATAGTTGGTTAGAAGCCATAAATAATAAGATAAAATAAAATACCTATTGCCTAAGGTATAATGCCCCACTGTTATTTCAATTAGCATGAACGTATCCAGAAAATACCCTCAATCAAGATTAAGGCGAACAAGATTCACTTCTTCAATTAGGAGTTTAGTTGCAGAGAACACCCTCAGTGTGGACGACCTAATACAGCCTATATTTGTAAAGGAAGACCTAGATGGAACGGAAAGTATAGATTCCCTACCAGGGATTAACAGGTATGGTCTTAACGCTTTAGATGAAGAAATTGAAAAAATACAAAGCAATAAGATCAAGGCTGTTGCTATTTTTCCGGTCATAAATCCTGATAAAAAGGATGAGCAAGGAAGTGACTCATTAAATGAAGATAATTTAGTTTGTACTGCTATAAAACAAATTAAGAAAAATTCTGAGCTAGCCGTAATAGCAGATGTTGCTTTAGATCCCTACACGTCTCATGGGCATGACGGCGTTTTGGATGAAAATGGATATGTCGAAAATGACAGGAGTCTTTCTCTACTTGTAAAACAAGCGCTTACCCTTGCAAAAGCTGGGGCAGATATGGTGGCTCCATCAGACATGATGGACGGAAGAATAGCAGGTATCAGAGAGTCCTTAGAATCCAATGATTTTGTAAATACCATCATTCTTTCTTATGCCGCTAAATATAGTTCAAAATTTTATGGCCCTTTTAGGGATGCTGTAGGATCCTCCGCAAATCTTGGAGTAGGAAGTAAAGATACCTACCAAATGTCTGTGGCAAATGTAGAAGAAGCTCTGCATGAAGTGAAAATGGATATTGAAGAAGGTGCCGATATAGTGATGGTTAAACCTGGAATGCCTTATCTTGATGTTATTAAAGCAGTTAAAGATACATTTAGAGTCCCTACTTTTGCATATCAGGTAAGTGGTGAATATGCCATGTTGAAAGCAGCAATAGAAAATGGATGGTTATCAGAAGAAGTTTTACAGGAATCCTTGTTAAGCTTCAAAAGAGCCGGTGCAGATTGTGTTTTGACCTATGCTGCCTATGAAATAGCCTTAAAGTTAAATCGATAGAGTCTTGCCTAATAAGAAATTCATAAATGCTATAGAGAGAAAGCCCCAGGCTTGTCCTCCGATATGGCTTATGAGGCAAGCTGGACGATATCATGATCACTACCAAAGCTTAAAAAAGGATCATACTTTTGAAGAACTATGCAAAAAGCCCATCCTTGCGGCCGAAACTGCCATGGGACCTATTAACGAATTTGACTTTGATGTCGCAATTCTATTCAGCGACATATTATTCCCTCTCGAAGCGCTTGGTATGGATTTATCCTACAATCCAGGGCCTCAATTTGGCCTTCACTTAAATGAAGATAATGCTGAAAGCCTACTAATAAATCAAAACCCAATAAGCTTTATGGAATTTCAGGGTGAAGCGATAGAGCGAACCATTGAAAGATTACCCACTGAAAAGTCTTTAATAGGCTTTGTTGGTGGGCCTTGGACTTTAATTGCCTACGCATGCAATATCAGTAAAGATTCAAGAAATATCAATTTTAATAATTTTCAAATAGGCCTTCTTGATAACGTTATTCTTCCGCTTCTTAAAGAGAATGTGGAATTACAACTGAATGCAGGTGCTGAAGTGGTAATGATCTTTGACTCTACAGCCCATCAACTCGCTGAGGAAGATTTAAATATCTACTTAGAAAAAACCTTCAATATGTTAGTTAAAGAATCTCCTAATAAGGTTGGTTACTATGCAAAAGACGGGGTTAACTACGAAACTATAATTGCGAAACAAAATGACCCTCAAATAAACTTAGCCGGAATGGGTATAGACTCTAATGTCGATCTAAGAGATTACTTTAAAAAAACTTCAAATGGCTTCGTACAAGGTAATTTTAGTGAGCACTTCTTAACCCTCCCCCATGAGGAATTCTTGCCAAAATTAGATACTTTCATAGAACAAATGTCAGTGCTATCACCAGAAGAAAGATCGGGTTGGGTTTGTGGACTAGGCCATGGAGTTCTGAAAACAACGCCTCAGGAAAACGTCAAAGAATTTGTACAAAGAATCAGGGCATCCTTTTAAAGAATGGATATTGAAGAAAAAAAATCCTTAACTTCGTCTTGGTTTAGAGAACTAAGAGATATGTTCTGCGAAGAATTTGTCGATATAGATGGCGGGAGTTTTGAAAGAAAAAACTGGGATCATAAATTCGAAGGGGGCGGAGAGATGAGCCTCATGAAAGGTGAAGTTTTTGAAAAGGTTGGTGTAAATATATCTACGGTATCGGGAAAATTTGATAATGATTTTAAATCTGAAGTTAAGGGCACAGAGGAAGCGCCTAACTACTGGGCAAGTGGTATCAGTCTTGTGGCACACATGCAGTCACCCAAAGTACCAGCATTTCACTTTAATACTAGATACATAGTAACTGGAGATTCCTGGTTTGGAGGTGGAGGAGATTTAACTCCAACAATTAAAAAAGAAGAAGAAATTGAGTTTTTTCACAAATGTATGAAAGAAGCTTGCGATTCAGCTGATCCAGGTTATTACGATAGATATAAAAAGGCTTGTGATGAATATTTCTATCTACCCCACAGGTCAGAAGCCAGAGGTGAAGGTGGAATATTTATAGACCATTTAAAAACAGATGATTGGAATAAAGATTTTAGCTTTATAAAAGAAGTAGGTTTATCAACCTTAAAAGCGATTACAACAATCATCAGAAATCTTAAGGATGAGGAATGGACGGAACAGGAAAAGGAGCAGCAACTTATCAAAAGAGGTCGTTATGTTGAGTTTAATTTGCTTTGGGATAGAGGAACTGCATTTGGCATAAAAACTGGGGGCAATTCGGATGCTATATTGATGTCTATGCCGCCTACTGCCAAATGGGATTAGATGAATACCTACTTAATTTTTAAAACCATTCATATAATCTCGGTAATTACCTGGATGGCTGCCCTATTCTATCTTCCAAGACTATTTGTATATCACTCCACCAAAGAAATAGGCTCAGATGCTTCTGAGACCTTTAAAGTGATGGAGTCTAAGTTACTAAAAATCATTGCGAATCCATCTCTCATTCTGGTTTGGATCTCAGGTCTAGCCCTTTTGAGCTACAAAGGTTTAGAAATTTGGCTGGTTCTAAAAATGTTTCTTGTCATGGGCATGACTCTTTTTCATTTTTATCTGAATTTTCTCAGGGTAAGTTTTGAGGCCGATTCCAACACAAAATCGGAAAAGTTTTTTAGGGTTATAAATGAAATACCCACAATACTGTTACTGATAATAGTTGTGCTGGTTGTCTTTCAACCCAGATTTTAAAATTCTACAACCTCTCCAGGCTTTAAAACTCGAAAGAATTCTTCAGATAAACCCAGTTCTTTAAGGGATTGTTTTAAAAGTTCTGGAGGTTCCATAATCGCTTCGTCTGTTAGCTGAAAAGTGCCCCAATGCATTCCAAAATTCCTTTTAGATTCAAGATCTAGAGCTACCTGGATTGCTTCAGGTGGATTTACATGATTTGTTTTCATGAACCAACGGGGAGCATAAGCCCCTACAGGAATTAAACTAAGAGAAGGAGAGCCTAATCGTTTTTTTGTTTCAATAAAATCACCTGAATACCCTGTATCTCCAGCGTGGTAGATAGACTCTGTTTTAAGTTCCATAAACCAACCGCCCCATAGACTTTTATTTCTGTCAGCAATACCCCTTGCAGACCAATGCTGAACCGGGGTAAAAGTAAATTTTGATCCGTTGATCTCAATTTCTTCCCACCAAAGAAACTCTTTAACATTCTCTATGCCTCTTCTTTCTAGTCTCCTCTTGTCTCCCTTGGGAACCAAGAATATTGCATCAGGATTTGCTTTATAGATCTTCTTGAGACTTCTTAAGTCCAAATGATCGTAGTGATTATGGCTGACTGTAACGACGTCTATCTTGGGAAGCTTATCTATGGGAATTGCCGGTGGAATTAGCCTTTTGGGTCCCGCAAATCGGACAGGAGAAGCTCTTTTTGAGAAAACGGGATCGGTAAGAATAGTTAACCCATCTTTGTTAATAAGATACGTTGCATGCCCAATCCAAACGAGATAATCGGTTGAGCCAGGAGTTAGCTCTTTCCACTCATCAGATGAATCAATCGCTACAAGTTCAGGTTTTTTATTTGTGAAAGACCATTTTAAAAATTCCCTAAAAGACTTTCCTGCAGCATCCTCATCGGTATTTTTAAATCTCTCATTTGGCATGATTAAGCTTGAGAATAACAATAATAGAAGAATAAATCTTTTCATTGGATTAATTTTAAAAATATCTTTTTGCCAGAAGCCAAAATAAGAAAGGTATAAGAGCAATACCAATGAAAGCTATTGAAGCAGATTGACTGGTTAGGGCTGCGGTTCCTATGAAGGCGTAGACTACTGAAATCAATAAATTGCTAAGAATCATTACAGTTAAAAAGGTTGTCCATTTCATATCAGCTAAACCAGCAGCAACAGTTGAAATTTCAGCCAAGCCCGGCGCAGGCCTTGCAATCAATAAGAGACTCACACCAAATTTTTTGGCCACCTCTTCCGATTTTTCTAAATCTTCCTGGGTGAGTATTTTTTTTGCTAAAGGCTTTGCAGCATACTTTCCTATAGCGAACCCAATTATGGAGCCCAAAGTAAGTCCCATCCAAATAACTGGAATAGACAAATAAAACCCCAAAATGGCTCCAGCTAAAGTATTGGTAACGCCATTTGGAATGGGTAAGAAAACATCAGCTGCCAAAGCAAAAATAACCAAAATAGAGTTTAAAAATTTATTGTTCCCACTCCATTCAATGAATTCATTTGTTAAGTCAGCCATAGATGACTCGAGTAATGACAAAGGTAAAATTATGGATGTCAGGACAATTATGATAAAACCTAGGAACTTTAAGAGAGTCTTAATCATATAAGCCTCTAGGTGTTTTCTTTGAATGTCCTTTTATATAAATTTTTAGCAAATAAAGGTGTTTCTTCTTCATTATGTTTTCGCACAAAATAACCACCTAGTGCTAAAGCAGACATAATTTTCATAATAAAATTAGGATGTTCCACCAATACGGTATTTTGAAATTTGCATTCGCTATCAGAAACAGGGATTAGCCGCATTTCCCATGTAACTTTCACTACAACGTGTACTAACTTCATTAACCAAAGGTCAGACATAGAAACCATCTTAACGTAATCAGGTTCTTTAACTTCTGCTACATAGTGTTGGACTAATAAGTTTCCTCCTACACTTTCTACATTGACAGATGTTTGTGTTCCATCTGTATGAATACTTGATCCAGCACCGATATGCCCACGTGCTGTGGTTTGATAGTCTTTATCTGATAGAGTAAAAACCCAATCATGAAGATTAAATGCCTCCTTAGGAGCATCAATTGGTGCTTCACAAACAGTTTGAAATAGTTTTTTGTATTTTTGACTGTTAATCTCAGGCATTTTAGCTACTCCTTTAGTCTTAATTTAAATATTTACCCATTCTCCATGGAATCCAAATGGCACTCTTTGAGGCAAGTGCACTGTAGCCAACGGACCCGATTTTGGTTCCTTAGCATTTAGAATTATCAAATCACTATTATCAGTTTCTTGGTTATACACAAGAGACAATAAATAGCCTTCGTCTTCCGATTTAGCACCCTCAGCTGCTACAAATACTGGCTCAGCACCGAATTTTCCAAATCCATATTCATAAACTTCAGAGGTATCATTTTTAAAGTCGTATTTAACAATCTCTTTAAAGTCCGGCTCAGTAGTATTCGAGGACGCTAACGCGTAAGCATATTGATTAGATTTTCCTACCAGACTAGGATTTATTCTTGGAAACTCTACGGCTCTATCATCCAGTTTAGTCGACATTGCTTGACCAGATTTTGGATTTAACTCCCACTTAGTAAGCTGTGGAGGAGATTCCGTGAAAGGCCCATTCCAATCGGTATCAAATAATCTGTCATAAGCTGCAGCGGTGACAATTACATTACCATTTGAATCTTCATGAGCATTAAATGTATGAAAAAAATAAGTTCTATCAATGTCAAACCACTGCACAGCATCTGAATCTCCATTTCTGCTCAATAAACCTATTCGAGACTGATGATTGTCATCCCAAGAAAAAGGGAAATACCCTCTTCCGAGCTTATAAAGATCAAAAACAACCGACAGATCAAACACCAGCATATAGTTTTTAGTAATCGCACATTCATGCAACATAGACCTAGACTCAAAAGGTATAGATTGAGTTTTCTTATGCGACCCATTTTGATCAATTACTACATAGTCAATAGTGTCAAAATTATTTGCGTAGTCATAACACATGGCATGCAACTCGTTAGTATCTGGATCAAGCTTGGGATGAGCGGTGAAGCCCGCGTTTTTGTCTCCGTAAAAAGGTTTGGTATTGAGCGAGTTGAGATCCTGATCAATTTCTACAGGGTAACCACCGGCCTCAACTATGGCATAAATTTTTCCTGAATGAGAGATTACACTTGTGTTGGCATTAGAATCATTGCCGTCTACAAGTTTATTTTTATACCAAAGTGCATTACCAGAATCTAATCTAATGCCATGAAGCATTCCTTCTCCCAAGAACCAATGATGTTTTTTTTCATTTACTGAAGACATTGGATTTGGACCATTTCTTACAAAAAGACCTGACAAGTCTTTGGGAATTTGTCCTGTCACCTTAAGACCTGTCTCAGAAATGAGATTTTTTACAGGGGCATAATTTCCCTGCAAGTAATAATTCTTTTTTGTGGTAATTCCTGACATGTCTACTCCTATTCCTGCAACAGCTAATCCTCCAAGACTTAGGCTGGAAACTTTTAAAAACTTTCTTCTGTTCATTGATAGAATCCTGCTATTATGTTTACTAAGATAACATCTTAATAGACTATGTTAACTTAGTCAACATTAATGAATTATGGGATATCACAAAGAGAATCTTAAAGAACAGCTTGTTGAAATTGCGTGGGACATTTGCAACTCAGAATCTTGGCAGAACGTTAATATGCGTAAGGTTGCTAAGAAGGCTAAAGTTTCAACAACTGCTTTCTACAGGCATTTTAAAAAAAAGGATGATCTTAAAGCAGAGTTGATGCGCAGGGGTTACGAGTTAATTAATGAAGGCAGAAAAGACGTAGATACGTTTGCAGGTTACGGTGCTCATTACATAAGATTTGGGTTGGACTATCCATTTATTTACGATTTGATGTTTGGAAATACAGATTTAGATATGTCTCTCTATCCTGATTTAGAAGAGCAATCCAATGCAGCTTTTGATGGTGTCTTAGAAGCACTAAAGGATTTTATGCCTGATTCTGCAGAGAAAGATACCAGAATAAAAGCTATCAATATCTGGGCTTCTGTTCATGGATTAGTCGGACTTTTGAGGAATGGGGATTCCCATGTTTATAAATCTGAAGACTTAAAGTGGATTGAAAACAACTTAGAAGAGTATTTGCAAATGACAACTTTTAGTTAAAGCGATTTTTTCGTTATTTTTGGATTGCTTCTAACTATTATGAATTATTAGCTCAAAAAAATTTGCGTTATCTCGATAGAGCTATATCTATTGCACTAATTTGATCCTGGTCGAGTTCTCCGAGTGATTCTGCTTCTAAGCAATCTAAAAGCTCTTCCCTATTTTTTACGCCCAGTATTACAGACGACACTTTTTCTGCACTTAGAGCATATCGATGTGCAAGAATTGATGGATTCATATTCCATTCGGAAGCTAGCTTTCTGAAAGGTTCGGCTTTATCGTAATCCTCAAAATCTTTTATATCAAAGCCCGACGGGTGAGGCTCTCTATCCATTTCTAAAGTTAATGCCCCTGCTTGAACTGCTCTAATTCCTAGTATCGGCACTCCAACTTTCTGACTTTCAGTGAGAATTTTTTGCGGGTCGAAATCTTGATCAACATATCCTATGGCGCCTGCTGAATTTAAAGGGTTAACAACACACTGAATAGCTTCGGGTTGAATGTCGTGATTTAAGGCTTCAAGGATTGCTTGAGTCTGACCTAACCCACCTATACCCCAGCTACCGATCTTGCCCTCTTCTTTTAATCTCTCAAAGGCTGGTATAACTGCATTGTAATAACAAGAAAGTGAAGTTGTATTAGTCTCTCTGTATTCATTAAGTGTGTACAGCTGGAAATCATCCTGTCGTAACTGAGAATGCAGTAAAAAAAGATCAACCCTTTCCATATTGAGATTATCAAGGCTTTTATTAAGAGAAGAAATTAAGCGTTCATACACTTCGTCATCTGGTAACGTTCCCAATCTGCATTTTGTAGTAATTTTTACATCACCTAAATCTTTTCCTTTAAATACCTCACCAACAACTCTCTCGGCCTCTCCTTTTCCATACATTGGTGCAACATCGAGGTGAGTTATACCCTTTTCAATGGCAAGATTCACAGTTGCAACTGCTTCCTCTCTTGAAGTCTCACCCCAAACTTGACCCAACCCTCCGCCACCTAGAGTAAGGGCACTTACTGAGTCAAAAGGTTTAAATTGTCTTTGTTGCATGGCTATTTAGTTAATCCCATTTCTTGTAATTGTTGGGCTGTTTCAGTTACGGACTGCTCAGTAGAAATATATTCCCAATTGAAAAAGCGTTCAGCCTTTGTCTTGTCTATATCTCCTTTTCGGTCGAGTGCAGATAAAAGGGTCTTCAGTTCTCCTACAAAGAAAGACATTATTTT
>Ga0181569_10004415_pt1 | contig 10833 bp, 5 predicted proteins | sample 101ome_19_FD_132452 | JGI IMG/M metagenome (GOLD analysis project Ga0181569, IMG submission 132452) | Coastal salt marsh microbial communities from the Groves Creek Marsh, Skidaway Island, Georgia - 101405AT metaG (megahit assembly) | ecosystem: Environmental > Aquatic > Marine > Intertidal zone... | reverse complement strand
CTCAGGGCCACGGCCGTGGCCTCGACCCCCCCGTCGGACCAGCGCCTAAAAACCCCATCTTCCCCTCAGTGCGCTGTGGGTTCAGAAGTTCCAGATCGCCCACCGCCTGAGAGTAATGATCCCGTTCCCTGTTCCCGCCTGATCACACCATTTTCCAATTGCCTTACCAGCTGCCTTGCCTCCTGGGTTCGCCCTGTGCGATGCGCCACCAGGGTGAGCAAAGCGCGGGCGTAGGCATTGAGATCACTTTGCTGCTGCCAGCGCTCACCCCAAGCCCTTGAGGTGGCCTCCTCGGCTTTAGGGGAAAGCTCAGCCCAGCCTGTGGCGTGGATGGCGTGAAGCATCCACACCTGCAGATCGGGTTGATTTTCTGCCTGAACCAAGCGGAGAGCTAGGAACTCTCTCCCACGCCGCAGCATGTTTTCTGGTAACTTGACCTTGGCATCCTGTGCCAGCCCCAGGCCCCAGACCACGTAGGCAGTCATGAACAAATCTGAAGCCCCCTCCTTCCACCATGCCCACCCCCCATCGGCATGCTGGAATTCAGCCAATCGTTCCAGTGAAGCTTGAGTGACCGCATCCAACTCATCCCACCCCACATGAGGATGAGGGTGAGTCTTCTCCACATTTTGGGGGTCGACACCTCCGAAGGATCTTGCTGCCAGGTCCGCAGCTTGAATGCCCAGGGCTTCCAGGGTGCGCCTTACCATCATGGCTGGCACGAAACGGCTCAGGGTCTGCTCGGTGCATCCATAAGGGTAGTCGACCAGATAAGGCAGGGCATCCAACATGGATACCGCTAGGCTTGGTGTCACCTGAACCTCCAGGGCAGTGCTTCCAGCCTTGCGCTGCTCCGGCAGGCTCAAGGAAAGTTCCACTGAAGAGGCCTTGCCTTGGGCAGAAGCAGCAAGGCGTTGCTCCAGCCCGTGTTCATGGGCCACCAGATCCACCACCATCGCATCGGCATGAGCACGATTCCTCGCCGAGACCTGCAGACGTAGATTGCCTGGTTGATCGGCCGACACCTCGACCCAATCGACTCGCACCTTGCCCTGACCCGGGATCTGAACCCGCCGTGCGACCTCTTGATCCCATCCCGACAGCTTGCCTTCAAGCACCTCAAGCGCCACCGAGGTTTCCACCGCCTCATCGGTTTGGTTATGCACCACCGCCGAAAGAGTCACTCGATCGCCCACCACCAGAAACCGTGGGGTTTGCAAGCGAACCATCAATGGCTGGCGGGTCAGGGCTGTGGCCTCCGCTCGGCCCACGCGGGTATCCTGATCATGACAACGGGCATCGAACTTCCAAGTAGTCAGGGTATAGGGTAAGGACACTGTCAAGCGAGCTTCCCCGTTCTGGTCGGTCCGGAGGGCTGGTTCCCAAAAGGCTGTAGCCCGCATGTCCTGACGGACGATCATCTCGACTTCTGCAGGACCGCCCACAGGGGCTGCAGCGGGCATGGCCCCATCCATGGCCATGTCGGCCATCGCAGCTCCTTTCATCATACGCGAAGCCATGGGGGCACCATCGGCTTGAGCCATCAAGGCTTCCGGCATGGCAGCACCGCCCCCAGCAAAGCCCCATTGATAGGATTGGGTCCTAGCCAGGTTGGACCCAGGCTCAAAGGATTCACTCGAAGGCACCGTCATGCCCAGCTCAAGATACCTTTGCCATTGAGCCTCGCTCATCAGGCCCTTGCCTTCCACCTCCATCCACTTCACAAAGGACCGGGTCAGCCCTCCCTGCGAAGCGATCAGGGAACGCATTTGCCCATAGAAGGTTTCTCTGGGATCGCCGGCAAGGTCTGACTGAATAGCCGTTACCGATTCATCGTAAACCGCCAAAGCCAACTCACCTTGCACCGCCTGACCGGCCTGATCGCGCACCTGGATCGTGACGGCCGCTTCCTGCCGAGGGCTGTAGGCATCCTTGTCGGTATCCACAGTCACCTCCAGAAAGGCGTGGGTCGGGGGCACGATGACCGACTCCTGGTCCTGAGTCACATTGTGATCACTGACGCTGAGGGCCTGCACATAGATATTGGGCACGTGCGCAGCGGTGATCTCCAGAGGCACCATGCGCACCCCGCCAGCCACATGAACCACCCGATGCTCAAGCATTTGCTCGGCGCCCAGGGTCAGCAGCACCCAGCGATCACTCACTGGAACGCTCAACATCATGGGTGCCGTCTGGCCAACCTGAAAGGTCTCCTTGTCGAGGATGATCTCGACGCCTTGGGAATGATAGCCAAGGTCCTGATCCTCAGGTCCTCCCACCCAGAGGTCGCATTCGGCCCTTACCTCCGAACCCGGACCAGGCATGCCGCCTGGGCGTTGGTCCTGACTGGTCCACACAATGGTATAATAACCGCGTTCAGTCGGAGTGAAGACATAGAGTGCCTCACCCGCAGCATCGCTACTCAACACCGCTTCACCTACCAACTCGATCTCATAGCCTCTTTCCTTGAATTGCCAAGGGCGCTGATCCGGGCGACTGGGTGCAGGCGGGAAGCTGGGGCTCTGAAGGGCATCCGAACCATCTCCCTTGCGCTCGACTTCCAGACCATCAGGAGAGATCCAGATTTCACGCCAGCGCTTGCGAAGCACCTTGATCTGTCCTTGGCGAGCCAAAGGACGCTCCTGAATATCCTGAATGTGAATATCGAACACGGCCTTCTGAGAGGGCTCAATCACACGATGATCGCCCACAATCTGAGCAAAGTGTCCCTGCCGTGAAACCCGCACTTCCTTTTGGGTGACCACCTCTCGACGGGAGGCATCGCTCACACGCACCTCCACCCGATAGCTCATGTCGGTCGACAGGTCATCACTGGAATCAAAGGTAATGAGCGCATGCCCCTGCGCATCGGTCTGAATCGACCATTCCTTTTCCAGGATCTCAGGCTGGTGCCCAAGCCTCATGCGTCCCGCTGCCTCCTGCCCCTTCATCCAAGGATAGGGACGCGGCGAGGGAAACACCATCTGGTAGGGCCGACGATACACCCTGACCTGGGCTTGAGCATCGGTCACGGGGCCACCAAAATAGTAGGAGGCCTGGAGATCCAGGCTCACAGCATCCCCTGGGCGCGGCACTTCGGGTATCTCTCCCTCTTGGGCTTTTGGCCAATCCAGGGAGAGTTTCATTTCAGGGAGCTTGTACTCTTCAACGCGAAAAAGGGTGTGGTTGGCAACCCATTGATCGTCCTGCCCTTTAAGTTCGAGCCGATACATTCCCAGAGGAGTATCGCCGGGAATCTCCCACTCTCCGTGCAGCGAACCGAAAGCATTGAGGGTTACTGCCGACTCAGATACCGTGGCTCCACGAGGATCCACGATACGGCACTTGAGATCAGCCTGAGCCGGCGTGATGTAGCCACTCTCATCGCGCTGTCGCACGATGGCCTTCCAATACACCGTTTCCTTGGGACGATAGGCAGGACGATCAGAGAAGGCGTACACTGTCCATTGATCTTGCTGGGCGCGGCGATTGCCTGGATGGTGCAGCAAGGTCAGGTTTTGCCCGTCACCCTTGGCGGCGGTAACCAGCCAGGAAGAGCCATCGGCCTGCTCGGATTCCATCACCACCAGGCCCTGGGCATCGCTTCGACGATCAAAGGATGTCCATTGCTGTTCACGCCCCCGGCGAGTCTGCTGCCAGAGGCGAACCGATGCATCGGGAAGCGGTCGACCGTTACGCGCATCGCACACCCAAATGAGCATGCGATTGGAGGAGGCCCTGGCGGTGACCATAAGATTGCTCACCAGAATCCACTCGCGGCTCAGCTCCTTGCCTCCGCTGGAAGCAATGGCCAGGTAGGCCCCCTCGGGCAAGGATTCCTTGAGCACCCACTCCTTGTGGCCGGGATCATGGCGTCCCAAGTCTTTGGTCTGAACTGCTTCTTTGAAGACCGGTTCTTGATCCAGCACCGCCACGGACTGAAGCCACTGATAGGAGCCCAATTCACCTCGATCACCCAGGGCGAGATCCTTCACCAGATCCATGGGATAGACCTTGAGTTCAAAGGATTCGAGGTTGCGCCAGTGCACATGCAGTCGAATCTTGGATTCGGGCTTGAAAGCATGATCCACGGCCAAGTCCGCTCGTACTTGAAGGATGTCCTCCACGCTACGACTGGCCTGAGCATGATAGCGCGTCTGTGCTTCATCGTAGAGTTCCAGCAGCCGACGCCACACCTCGAGCGCGGCCGGGTAATCAGGCAGGAAGGACCACTGACCGTCCTCTCGCTGCTCAGCCCGCCCCTGCGACCCCAGCCACTGGGCCTGCTGAGCCAGCGCGTCATCCAGCCAGGCATGCTTGGTCGTGGTGTCGGTTGCCTTCTCGAAGGCTCGCAGGATGCGTTCGTAAGAGCGTGCCTGCACCCCCCAGCGCTGTTGCAGAGACCGAGCCAGCAGGTAGTAGGCATGCGAGCGATCCTCCGGAGTCAGGGCAATGCGGGTGGCCTGCTCAAGGACATCCACCGGAAGATAGTTTCCGGCACTGCCGTAAATTTCATAGGGCCTGGCCTGCGGCACCGCAGAAGCTTTCCAAAGGATGTTCAGAAACCGATCCCGCGCGACCTCCAGGTCCGACGAACCAGCCCAGTAATCCAAGGCTCGCTGATAAGCCGACCAAGCCTGAGCCCATTGACGGCGATTGCGGGAAGTCCACCAGAAGTCTCCCAGAGATTCCAGCAACGCGGCCTCCAAGGCATCGACTCCCTGAGAAGCATCGCGATCGTCCACCATGCGCTGCAGCGACCTGCCCACCTCCATCAAGGGCCCTTGATCGGGTTGCTGTGTCGCATTCAAGGAACGCCATTGGCTGTCCAATCGGCGGAAAAGAATCCATCGCTGCTGTGGGGCCGTGAGGGTCTCATCCTTCACATCGATGCCCTGATAGGCTTCGAGGGAGCGCTGGTAAGCGCCCTGGGCAAAGAGGGCTTCGGCCTCAGTGAGGACTGGCAGTCCTTCCAACCAGGGAGAGACCGCTCCAAACAAACATTGAGTGGCGATCAACCAGGAACCCATCCACAGGCGCATCATGTTGTTCATGCTAACAGTTAAGACGGCTGGAGTCGTGATTAATTAGCGGGTTTTGCCAAAAATATGTCCTTCCAACAGGATGAAGCCTACATTGCTCTGCATGCGTAGCTTTTTCCCTGCCAGGCACTTGATCCCCTCTCTCCTGGGGTGCTCGGCCATGCTCGCTGTCCTGCTGCATCCGGAAGTTCTGCAGGCAGCCGAATCCTGGACCGGCAAGCCTATCCCTGGCTACCGGGGCATCTGGTTTGATTTGGGCCAACGCTCTATGCATGGCTCCAAGTATTCCGGCGGCTTGGGCACCTACACGGCCAAGCATGGTCCGCTGGCTATCTATGCCGAGGCGGTGCATCGCACTTTTTTTGTCTACGGAGGCACCCCCGAGGCTGGCCAACGCCACCTGCTGGCCATGATCGGTGCCTACGATCACGCAAGCGGAGAGGTCCATCAACCGCATGTGGTGCATGACAAGGAAAGTGTGAATGATCCACACGACAACCCTTCCCTTTCCATGGACCCGCAGGGTCATCTTTGGGTCTTTGTCAGTGGGCGAGGCAGGCATCGGCCAGGCTTTGTCTATCGGAGTCGCCATCCCTACGATCACACAGCCTTTGAGAGGGTGCTGGAAGCTGAGTTCACCTACCCTCAACCCTGGTGGCTGGGAGAGGACGGGTGCCTGCATCTCTTCACCCAATACACCCGGGGCCGAGAGCTTTACTGGAACCAGAGTCAGGATGGCCGAAGCTGGACGCCTCCTCGCAAGCTCGCCGGCATGGGGGGGCATTATCAGATCAGTCACAGCGTCGGCAAACGCGTGATCACCGCCTTCAACGCCCACCCCGATGGCAATGTGGATCTTCGCACCAATCTGTATTACCTCCAGACCCATGATCTAGGCAAAAGCTGGCAGACCATCACCGGTCAGGAGATCACCCCACCATTAACCGATTTCAGCCATCCGGCCCGCGTGGAAAATTATCAGGCACAGGGCCGCTTGGTTTACCTCAAGGACCTCGTCCTGGATGAGGTGGGTCAACCGATCATCCTCCATCTCATCAGTGATCATCATCAACCCGGCCCACACCGTCGTCCTCGCTTCTGGCGGGTGGCTCATTGGAGGGACGGTGCCTGGGCCATGGAGGACATCGCACCGGCATGGCACAACTACGACATGGGCTCCCTCTACGTTGAGAAGGGGCAAGCCTGGCGTCTGATCGCACCCACGGCACCCGGGCCACAGCAACATGGCACCGGAGGTGAGGTCATTCTGTGGGAGCGGCAAGCTCCAGGAAAATGGCAACCCATCAAGGCCATCACCCACCACAGTGAGCGCAACCACGCTTACGTGCGACGACCCTTGCACGCTCATCCTGAATTTGCGGCCTTCTGGGCTGATGGCGACCCCGACAGGCTCTCCCCTTCCCTTCTCTATTTTACCGATCGAGAGGGCTCAGGACTCTGGCAGCTTCCAGAAACCATGAGGACAGGCACCGCCAAGCCTCTTCCACGGCATTGAGGGTCCTGGAGGGACTCAATACTCCTTGGCGAGAATGCGGGCGGCAAACAGTCCCTGGTGATCGGGGGCCTCCACAAACACCGAGGCCAACAGGCCTTCTCCCTCGAGCTCAGTCTGCGAAAGTGCTCCCTGCTCGCTCTGGGCAAATACCACCCGCTCCCAGGGATCGCTGATTTGTCGGCGGCGCACCACTTCGTAGGTCACCTTGCGTCGGGCTGCAAAAGTCAACTTGAGTCGCTGGCTTTGGCCCAGATCCACCACTTGCGTGGTCAAGGTAAAGCGCAGGCGAGGCACCAGCACATGCAGGCTTCCATCGGCTTGCTCCTCCGAAGCATAGGTCTCCAGCCCAAAAGGCGACGGGCCACTGATACGAGAGCCATCGAGACGAAATCGGGAGGCATGGCATGGGCAAACGTGAGCCTGCGAACCGGGGCTGAAGGTGCGCACCGCACAAGAGCCATGCGGGCACTCTGCGCTCATAGCCTTGAGTGACCCGTCCTCGAGTCGGTTGATCAGCAAAGGATGGAGGGTCCCATCAGGCTGGTGATTGGATCGGATGGGATTGAACCCCAAGCGGATGGAGCCACCGCTCTGGTTCAGGGCCGGGTAATCATTGGGCTGGATGGAGAGCAGCCCTTGGTTGCCTTCGGCCGAAGGGATCAGTTCTGCCGAAAGATGAAGGCGCCTCATGCCCGAGACACCGCTCATCCAGGCAGTGCTCAGCAGGAGGGTTCGAACAAAAGATCGACGCGGTGCTTCCATGACAGAACCACAGCATGATCCATACCGCCTCAGCCCTGCAATGAGGAAACAAAGCGGGCCATGCGCTCCATGCCCTTTTCCAGATGCTCCATGCTGGTGGCGTAACTGATGCGCAGGTAGTCATCCGCGCCAAAGGCAATGCCTGGCACCGCGGCCACCTGAGCCTCTTCAAGCAGGCGCTCGCAGAAGACCGATGAATTCAGGCCCGTGGCTGCAATGTTGGGAAACAGGTAGAAGGCACCCTGGGCATTCACGCAGCTCACACCCGGCATGGAGGACAGCTGCTCATGGGCAAAGCGGCGGCGGCGATCAAATTCAGGCAACCAACTCTTGAGGTGATCCTGAGAGCCTCGCAAGGCCTCCACCCCGCCTTTCTGCGCAAAGGAAGTCGGGTTGCTAGTGCTGTGACTCTGGATAGCATTGATGGCCTTGGCAATGGGCTCAGGCGCTGCCATGAAGCCAAGGCGCCAACCCGTCATCGACCAGGCCTTGGCCAAGCCGTGGGTGATGATGGTATGCGCCTGGTGTTCAGGAGAAAAGGAAGCCACGCTTTGATGCACCGCATCGCCGTAGATCAGGTGCTCATAAATTTCGTCGCTGAGGATGAGGATCCCCTTTGAGACGCACACATCCCCCAGGGCTTTGATTTCCGCAGGGCTGTAAACCGTACCCGTGGGATTGCTGGGTGAATTCAGGATGAAGAGGCGGGTCTTATCGGTGATCGCTGCTTCCAGTTGCTCAGGGGTTACCTTGAACTGGGTGGCGTCGCTGGTCTCCAGAATCACCGGATTGCCCCCTGCCAACTTCACCATCTCGGGATAGCTCAGCCAATAAGGTGCCGGGATGATCACTTCATCACCCTCATCACACAAGGCCATCATGATGTTGTAGCAAACATGCTTACCACCGCAACTGACCACGATCTGAGAGGGTTTGTAGGTCAGCCCATTATCGCGCTGAAATTTCTCAACGATGGCCTCCTTCAGCTCGGGGATACCGCTGGCTGGGGTGTATTTGGTGAATCCATCTTGCAGGGCCTTGATGGCGGCATCCTTGATGGGCTGAGGGGTATCAAAATCGGGTTCACCGGCCCCAAAGCCGATGACATCCTGCCCGGCTGCCTTCAATTGCTTGGCCTTGGCATCGACGGCCAGGGTCAGGGAGGGAGCCAGGGAAGCGGCACGCTGAGAAATCTTAACCTTCATGTTTCTGTTAAAAGCCTGCCATGGATAACCGAGGTGCGCAAATCCAGGCAAGGGGAATCCTTGGGGAAATCCCGATTGAGGGCAATGAGGATTTCACTCGAGCCCTTGTCTTCCCTGCTGGGGGCTCATCGATTGGCCCTCTAGAGCGACCGAGAAGCGGCCAGCTTTCCTCTCTGGGGCTCAGGACTCAAGCGACCACCGAGCCTGGCGCAGCACCGCCTTGGGATGATTCGCCAGACGTTCGTACCACACACTGACCAGCGACCCATCGGCCAGCTGCGCGGTGCTGGGGTAGCCCAGGTCGCCCGAGGCCCCATCGGTGGAAAGATTCATCGGCGCCGACCAGGATCGCCCATCTTCACTGAGCCGGACCTGGTTACCGAAAGGGGGCCTTCGATGCCCATAAGTCATCAGGGCACGCCCATCAGCCAGTCGGAGCAAGTGAGAAGGCAGCCCCCAGACACCCACCGACCGCGGCTTGGTCCAGCTCAGTCCCCCATCGGTCGATTCGCATTGCAGGGTCTCTCCCGCATGAGACGGGTTGTGATTGCGGATGTGCACCACCACCCTGCGGTCGGGCATCTCAACGGCATGCAATTCATGATACTCGGCGGGGTCGTCACCCTCGCGAGCGGGGATCTCGGCTGCCCATTGCCAGCTGCGTCCATCATCCTCGGAAAACGCCACCCCAACCCGACGCTGGCCTGTCCACAACTCCTTGCCGGCATAGAGCAACCGCCCGTCGGCCAAAGCGATGGGGCCATGGGGACTGTTGACCACCGATGGCGTTTTGGCCGACCAGTTGAGTCCGCCATCCTCCGAGCGCAGGATCCACTGCCCAAGCTGACTTGGCTGGGATGCGGCATTCAGGCGTGCATGCGCCGCCTCCCATCGCTGGAGGCGAGCTGCGTCCCAGCGCCCCTCCTTTCGCGCTCGTTCCAGGATGGGCTGGTAGGCCAGAGAAGTGAAGGTGGTTGCGAGCAAGGTCCCCGAGGGCGTCTCCAGAATACCGGCATCGCGGTCATCCAGGCCACTGTCCAGGATCACTCGAGGCCAGCACCAGGTCTCCCCCCCGTCGGAAGAGCGCATGAACTGAACCTGACCAAAAGGGCAGACATGTTGCTCGCGCCCCCCCGACCAGGCGAGTAACAAATCATCACCGCGAGAGTGGGCCAGGGTGGGCCAACCATGATAGGCTTCCGGTTCATGGCTGATGGTGCGCAGATCATGCACCTTGAGCGCAGGCACCGCCGCCCGCAGCCGAAGAGCGGGCATGGCATGCATGAATGCGGCGCTCCCGGCGACCCTCCCCCATTGAGCGAGGAAACGACGCCGGGATCGAGGCAGGCTGCTGGGCTGGGTCATGCCTTCCATGCTGCATCAGCCCGCAGCCACATCCAAGAATCAATTCCGATGCCAACCGGGAACCAGGAACCCGCTCGCCCATTCCGACAGAGGGGGCACCTTGAAGGCCTTGAGCTCGCTTTTCCATGCCTCATCGGTCATGCGTTCTGGAACCGGACGCCCAAACTCGTAGTGAGTGAAGATCGGGCCAGCGTAGATACGGGCCTTGGGTTGTCCCACTTCGGGCTCGGGGCAATCGATGGCCACCATCATCATCGCCACGCTCCCCACCCCTTCATGCAGCACCGCTCCAGGGTCCCCCGTTAGGATATCAGGAGAATCGGTGTGCACGTCGGTGACCAGGGCATCCCATTCGTCCGAAGGGTGGGGGTTATCATCATCCCAATCAGAATTGGCTAATAGAGGGATGTAGAACAGCTTGGGATACCAACCGTTATAAGATTTCAACCCGGCATAACCTGTATATATTTCCATCATGTCCTTGAGCCAAAGGCGCTGGTCCTCACTGACCGACTCGCCGGCCTGCTGGACCAGACAGATCGCGTGCAGCCGTTCCATAGTCCGACCAAAGGTTCTCAGATGCCCAACAGCTCGATCCTTGAACTCATTGCGATTCATTTCCTCGATAAAGCCAAAGGCGCCGGTATGCTGATAATTCCCTTCAAAGCTGAGTGAGTCGAGGCTGTCAGCCATCATGTGACTCAGGTCGGCCATGGCCTCCCAGAACGCTGGCACGGGCTCGAGGTAGGAGTGCGGGAAGTCGCATAATGTACCTGAGGTCACCGATTGCTTGGCATAAAGCACGGTGTCATGGCGCAGCTGGGTCCATGAACCCAGCTGGGTGTTCAGCACCCGATCGGCCCAGGCCGAGGTCTGAAACACCCGTGGCACCCCCGGGCCCTGCGGCAACTTGGAGAGCTGACGCAGGGCATTGAGCCACAGG
>Ga0181569_10004404_pt1 | contig 10844 bp, 6 predicted proteins | sample 101ome_19_FD_132452 | JGI IMG/M metagenome (GOLD analysis project Ga0181569, IMG submission 132452) | Coastal salt marsh microbial communities from the Groves Creek Marsh, Skidaway Island, Georgia - 101405AT metaG (megahit assembly) | ecosystem: Environmental > Aquatic > Marine > Intertidal zone... | reverse complement strand
TTTATTGGTGATTTGAAAGTAGAGTACAACAACATATTCTTTATAGGTTTAAGAAAAGTACTAGAAGAACAAACTTATGTTGACTGGTTGTTCAAAACGTCATTTTTAAATATTAAAAACAATTTTAGAGAATTAACACAAAGAAAAACCTACACAGTTGGAGCAGACTCATATGTTGAAGAATACATTAAAGAAGTCAAACCGTTCCATACAAAACTGCGTGAGTACAAAGTTGGGTACAATAAAACTGAAACACAAGACGGATTGTTTACAGATTTTGATAATCCAGCATTTTATGATTCATCAATTAGTGCTATAAGAAATTTAGATAAAGATAGTGTTGCTGATGCCACAAGATTAACAGAATATCCTTACAAAATTTGGAACGATTCTCATAAAAAATCTGTCAAAACAATAACTTTAACAAAAGGTGGCTCAGGATATTCTTCTGCTCCAACTGTATTGTTTATAGGTGGCGCTGTAGAAAACACTGGCCCATTCCAGATTCTAGGCAGAAGTAATTCTGGTAGCACATCTGGTGATTATGGTTACTACTATCCTCTGTTTACTAGCGAACAAAATGCTAACATCTATGATCAACAACAGGGCGGGTCAGGAAGAGCATTTATTGTCACCTTTGATGAACATGCAGGAAAAACTTTTTATATGCCTGCAAGTACAACAAACGAAGCAGTAAGCACAAGAACTTTTGACTTCAAACTGTATCAAGAACCAGATGTTACTCATGCCACTGCCACTGCCGTGGTTAGTGGTGGAACTGTCACTAAAATAAACTTATTGACAGCAGGATCAGGATACACTGCCACACCTAAAATATTACTAACAGGTGGTGCTTCCGATGGATCAACTCCAACAGACACAGCCACAGCATATGCAAATCTTGGCAACGATCTAGTAAGAGACATAGATGTCACTTTGAAATTTGATAGAATAGATCAAAATGCCACTGTGTTTGAATGGGCAAAAAACACTGCTTATTCTTATGGAGCATTGATTAGATACAACAATGAATTGTACAGAGCCACCAAAACTTTTACATCAACAACTAAATTTGATGAAAACATAGGTGACTTACAGAAATTAAAAGGCGACGAAACTTTCTTGACAGCGGCTAGTAGAACTTTGGGTATGTATACACCAGAAGCAGGTATGGCCGGTAATGATTTGACACAATTAATGACCGGAATCGACTATGGAGGTGTGATGGTCACAGGATTGTTGTTTAATGAAGATCAAGGTTGGGACAGATCGCCATGGTATGACGCACCATGGGATAATTTTGGATCCAGCAAAGTCAAAACTTTTTACGGTGATGGATCAACTGTGTTATACACTTTTGACACTGCACCTTTGGCCACTGAAGTTTACACTGTGTACTATGATGGAGTAAGACAAACTGCTGATGTATTCAGAGGTGATGGTACTACAACTGCATTTACTTTGTCAACAGCACCAGGTGATGGTGTAAAAGTAGAATTAATTTTGTTTGATGATGACAAAGTATTGACACCTACAGACGATAGAACATTAGACAGTTTGATATCAGGTGGACTTTTCAGTTCAGCAGTGGGTGTATCTCCTGGTGATATAATTCAAGATGGAGACGCATTTGTAACTCCAGAAACAAGTTTTGCTCCTGAAGAAAATGTTCCAGGACAAATATTTGATACCTTGGACATAAAAGTTTATACCTCGCCAGAGTCAGGAGTGCCTTTTATTGTTGATAAAACATACAGAGGAGATTCAAGCACAACAACTTTTGATATTGGACAACAACCAGGAACACAGGCCGGTGTTATGGTTACTATAGACGGTGTAAGACAAAACAGTTTGGCATCTGACAGCACAGTGAATTACACTGTGGACACAGCGGCAAAAACTGTGACATTTAGTACTGCGCCAACATCAGGATCAGTAGTTAATATTAAAAGTTTTGCTATTTCAGGCAACAACTATGTGCTGTTAAACAGTTTTACAGGTGATGGTAGCACAAAATCATTTACCACAGGAGCCAGAGATACCTATCAATTGGACAGTGCTTTACCACAACTTTATGTAACAGTGGATGGCCAAGTGTCAACGGCATATTCAACTTCTGAATCAAACAAAGCAGTGACAGTGACATTTGACACTGCACCAGCATCTGGACAAGCAATTCAAATTGCTGGATTCAATCAAGATCCTGCAACAAGAGCATTTGCAGAAATAAGATCTGAAAATATAAATTATGATGGTTCAACAGTTACATACGCTTTAGATTATCCTCCAGGAGCAATTGGTCCTTTCGCAGGACTAACATTGTTAGAAGTAAATGGAAATTTATTGAGAGGTCCAGACAATACATATTACAGTTCGGATGGATCAACTTACACCTATGCTGTTTTAAGCACACTTTCAGATGGATCAACAGTTGACCCAGCCAAAACAATCACGTCTGCTTCACAAGTTGAAGTTTATAAAAATGGTGTCAAACAAATACTGAACACAGATTACACAGTTGACATTGCGGCACAGAAAGTTGATTTTGTTACTGTGCCTGAAGCCTCTGATGTGATTGCTATTACAACCTTAGTGGACAATCATTACCGTATGATTGGCAATGAAATAATTTTAGATTTGACACAGATTGCCGCTGACGGTATTACTTTAAGCAGTGGAGATAATATTGTTGCAACAACATTTAACAATGCACTTGGCATGAAACAAAGAAGAGAGGTTCTAGAAGGTCGACCAAACGGTGAACTATATCTAAATGCAGAACCTTTGAATTCTGATTATGTTTTTGTGACTTTGAATTCCACAAACACATTGACTCAAAACGCGGATTATACTTTGACAGGAAACAAATTGACTATACATGGCATAACACTTACAAGTTCTGACAGAATTGATGTGATGTATTTTGCAGTTGAATCAGCGACCAATGCCACAGGTTTTAGAATTTTCAAAGACATGCTTAACAGAACATTTTACAAAAGAATTAGTTCAACAAATACAACAACACTTTCAGTTGCACTAGAGCCAGGAGATCAAGACATGATTGTATCAGATGGCACTGTGTTAACAACGCCAAACGCTGGCAACAATCAACCAGGTGTTGTGTTTGTTGACAAAGAAAGAATTGAATATTTCGTCAAGACAGGTAATACTCTATCTCAACTTAGAAGAGGTACTCTTGGCACTGGAATTAAGGCACACGCCTCAGGCGCTTCTGTAGTAGACGCAGGTGGACAACAAACTGTGCCTTATGCTGACACAATATCAACCAAAACCTACACAGGAGATGGTTCAACTGTCAGATTTGCTACTACTTACGCTCCAACTCGTGGTGAAGATTTAGACATATTCATTGGTGGCCAACGATTGTCTTTCAAACACGAGTTGGACGATAGTACACTTACAAGAGGTTATTCAGTAGACGGAAGCACCGCCAACGTGACACTAACAAACGCTCCTGCAACAGGAACACAGGTAAAAATTGTGCAAAAACGTGGTAATACATGGTACACAGCCGGAGCATCAACTGCCGCTGATGGTAAAGGACTACAGAAGTCCAATACATCACAGGCTAAATTCATAGCAGGAGAACCAACAAATGCACCAGAATAAATACAACGTGATGCAACAAAATCAAACAGAAAATAAACAAGAAAATAACAACAAAAAACCTGATGATAAATCAGGTGTAATGATGCAGGGACATATCAAGATTTGGGATCCTGAAACAGGTGAAGTAATTGTAGATAAAAGAAATGCTATTCATTATGAAAACATGAGCACTGCTTTAGCAAACTCATTGGCAAATAAATCAACAGGATTTGTACATGAAATGGCTTTTGGTAATGGAGGTACAAGTGTTGACACTACTGGGGTAATAACTTACCTAACTCCAAATTCAACAGGAACCAATGCTACTTTATATAATCAAACTTATTACAAAGTGATTGATGACAATAGTTCAACCAACAAAGACACTTCCAGAAATAAAATGGAAGTAAGACACACAGCCGGAAACAAATACACAGACATTGTTTGTACTTGCACACTAGATTATGGTGAACCTACCGGACAACAAGCATTTGATAACACAACAAATTTTGATGGTGACTATGTTTTTGACGAACTTGGATTAAAAAGTTGGGAAGGCACAGAAAACGGATCTACCAATAAACTTTTGACACACGTAATATTTCATCCTGTACAAAAAAGTTTAAACAGATTGATTCAGATTGATTACACTTTGAGAATACAAAGTTTAACATCATTCAATGAAACAACATCAACGGGCACAACAACCACAACAACCTAGATTATGGCATACACAGTAAACAAAACAAATAGTTCAGCATCACCAAACCAGTATACAGTACAGGATTCAGTTCTTAACACACAAACTGATCTTAGTCTTATTGGAAAAGGTTATGCAGGATATGGAGAAATTGTTGCTGAAAACTTTTTACATCTTTTAGAAAATTTTTCAAACAGTTCAGCACCAAGTAAACCAATTACAGGACAACTTTGGTATGACGAAACAGCAAACAAATTAAAAGTATACGATGCTACTTTTAGAAGTGTTGGTGGTGCAGAATATTCATCAACTGAACCGACCAATCAACAACAAGGTGATCTATGGGTTGATTCAGACACTCAGCAACTGTATTTTTATAATGGAAATGATAACATTTTAGTAGGACCACCTTCGTCAACAGGAACTACAAACGGATTTGTATACAACACCATAGCAGATTCAACAGACACAAATCAAAATGTAACATATTGGTATAACGATGGAAATTTAATTGCAATTATTTCAGAAGACACATTCACTCCAAAAATTGCAATATCAGGATTTGCCACAATTACAAAAGGAATCACACTTTCCACTGCAATAGCAGACTTGAGATTTGCAGGCACTGCTAGTGATTCAGACAAATTGGGCGGAGTAGCCGCGGCAAACTATTTGAGATCAAATGCCAATGATACCACATCAGGAACGTTGGGCATTGTAAATGACACAGGACTCACAGTAGGTGCTGACAACGACATAAAAATAAGTGTGGATGGAACAGGTGCAATTTTACAGAATCAAGTTGCTGACACAGATATTACATTCAAAGTCAATGATGGTGGTTCAACCACCACTGTTATGACAATTGATGGTTCAACGTCAAGAATAGGAATAGGCACAACAGCACCAACAACAAAATTAGAAATTTCTGGCACTACAACTTCAACTGCTTTTGCAGGACCTTTGACAGGCAATGTCACAGGAAATCTTTCTAGTTCAGGTGCCAATACTATGGGATCGTTGACAATGTCAGGAAATATTTCATCACAAAACATTTTGCCATCTGCGGACACAACATACGACATTGGTTCAAGCAGTTTAGGATACAATGTGGTGTATGCAAAAGCCACATCAGCACAATACGCTGACTTGGCAGAGATTTACGAATCCGACAACACCTACGAAGTAGGCACTGTTGTGATTTTTGGTGGTGACAAAGAAATAACAATCAGTCAATTCTCACAAGACACAAGAGTGGCAGGAGTTATATCAGATAAACCTGCGTATGTAATGAACGACAAATCAGAAGGACAGCCAGTGGCGCTAGTAGGAAAAGTGCCAGTAAAAGTGCATGGCACTATTGCAAAAGGTGATTTACTAACAACATGTGGCGAACATGCTGGTTGTGCTAAAAAAGCAATCGATGTTAAAACAGGAACTATTATAGGAAAGGCATTAGAAAACTACGATTCAACAGAGGTTGGCAGGATCTTTGTATCTGTAGGAAAACTATAAATACTGGTATATGGCGTACACAATCAACAAAACAGACGGAACAGTAGTTGCAACAATCACAGACGGCACAGTTGATACTTCCACGTCTTTGCAGTTATTTGGAAAAAGTTACTCAGGTTTTGGTGAAGGCCTAAACGAAAATTTAGTAAAACTATTAGAAAATTCAGCATCAACATCAGCGCCAACTGCTCCCTTAACAGGTGAACTTTGGTTTGATACCAGTGCAAATTCAATCAAAGTTTATGACGGTACATCATTTAAACCAACAGGTGGAGCAAGATCGCAGTCAGCAGAACCCACTTCGGCTTCAGCAGGAGATCTATGGCATGACTCCGATGATGATCAAGTTTATTTTTACACAGGCAGTGCTTGGCAACTATTAGGTCCAGTATTCACATCCGGACAGACACTTTCAGGCTGGGTAGTTGAGACAGTAACAGCGTCTAGCATAAGCAAAGTGATAGCGTCTATGTACGCAGGAAATATAAGAGTTGCTGTGTTGTCCAAAGAAGCATTTACGCCAGATGCAGGTTCACCATCAGGTACACCGTTGGTGGCAAATGGTTTTGCAACAATAGCGGCAGGAATAACTTTAAATTCAACATTAGGTGCTAGTTTTTCAGGAAATTCAACACAGGCCAGCACAATAGATGTAAGTGGCACAACAAACACTTCAGCAACAGTGATTGCTGGTGGTAACTTTTTAAGAGCAGACGCCGCTGACACTACCACTGGTGCATTAACAATTGACGCAGATGGTGGTTTAATTGTTGGTGAGGAACAAGAACTAACAATCACTGCTAGTTCGGGTGATGTCACAGTTGCACAGACAAGACAAGATAAAGATCTAAGTTTCACAATCAATGACGGTGGTGTTACAAAAACACCTTTGGCATTTGCAGGTGCCACAGGCAATATCACTTTAACAGGTAACACAACAATTACAGGTAACCTTAGTATAACAGGAGAATTTGAAAATACTTCTTCGGGTGTAATAACAGTTGATGATGCTTTTGTAAAAGTAAACACCGGAAATTCAGAAGTTGATGCAGGTTTAATTGTTGAAACATCAGACACAGATGACGCTAGAATATTTTATGATGTATCAGAAAACTATTGGGCCGCAGGAGAAAATCAATCTTACTCACAAGTGGTAAGAGTGGCTGACCTAACAGACGATGGTGATGCCAACAAAGGCACAAAAGGTCTAACAACAGATGCATCAACAGGAGATTTAAAAGTAACCAGTTTGACATTGGGAGCAGTAGGGTCAAACATCGCAACATCAGATACTTCAAATGCCAAAGCACCAAGCATTGGTCAAGTGGCAGAATCTATTAAACGTTGGGGTGGCAGTGTCATATCAGATGACAGTAGCAACAGTATAGCAGGAAATAGATACGTTGAGACATCAGCACCTACTAGCGGTCAAGGTTCAAACGGAGATCTTTGGTTCGTAAGGGAGGCGTAATTCCTTATGCCAACTGTCACTAAAACTTTCACGTACACAGGTACAACACAGGTATTAGTAGTACCAGCAGGCACTCAGTCAATGACATTTGACATATGGGGTGGAGCCGGTGGTGGCGGAGGTGGTGACCAAGCAGGTGGTGGACGAACAGGCGCGGCAGGTCATTATGTAGAAAACAATGATGTAGATCTCACTTCTTATGTAGGTCAAACAATGAAAGTGGCAGTAGGTGGCGGTGGAGCAGGAGGCTCAGCAGGAGGTTCCGCGGCTGGTGGCGCCAACGGAAAAAGTTTAACAGGATATTCAGGCGGAGTAGGTGGTACTTCAGGACCAAGAGGATCATCGGGTTCAGGTGGTGGAGGTGGCGGAGCCACTGTGATCACTATTGACGGAAACGAAATTGCAGTTGCCGGAGGCGGCGGTGGAGGTGCTGGTGATGGTAGAGACGGAGTAGGTACCTCAGGCATAAACACTAATTCAGCAACATCAGCCTCTCCAACAACACTTGGAGAAAATGGAGCAAATAACAATGGAGACGGTGGTGGAGGCGGTGCTGGTGGCGGAGGAGACTGTGGCGGTAAAGGTGGAAACGGTGGATCTGGAGACACAGGAGGAACCGGAGGACATTCAGGATCAAATTTTAAAACTGTAGGCGGCACCGAAGACAATGGATCAGGGCAAACACCTGCAGGCACAGGAGTATCAGGATATGTGTCAGGTGTGGCAGTTGGTGGAGGTTCAGCACAAACAGGTGGGAACGGTCTTGCAATTATAACATTTACAATTTCACCTGAAGCATATGTTAAAGTTGGAGGCACTTGGAAAAAAATTACAGAAGCATTCGTTAAAATTGGTGGAGTATGGAAAACAATCACAGAAGGATATTTCAAACAAGGGGGAAACTGGAAAGCAATATTTAATTCAGGTGTAAACTTCAATGAAACAGCGGCCGGTTTTGGAGATGCAGGAGGAAATTCATCTTCAGGCACACCAGGTTCTGGCGGTGGAGGTGGCGGTGGACGTGTTATCTGTACTTGGTTACAGAACAAAGGCATGTTCTCACTACAAGATTTAATGATCGACACAGAATTTAGCGTCAAACATCTAAGCAGAACAACCAAAATAGGTTATTGGTTCTGGGCAATTCCGTTAGTACAATACATGCAGATCAGTGCAGAAAATAAATCATGGTTTGGTGGATTGGTTACAAATGTTATAAGAGTGTTGGCACAGGCTAGAGCAAACGAACTTGCCTATCAAATGGGCAAAAGATCCAAGGGAGATATTTTAGGAAAATTCACAAGATGGATAGGCGAATCTTTCTGTTTTGGTGTAGGTCTATTGGTTAGACCTTTTGTGGAGCATAAATTTGGCGAATGGCTAGAGATTTATGATCCTGAAATTAGATAATTACAAAGAGGAGAAAAAATGGCAACAAAACAAGAAGTGGCAGATTACATAAACAACAACTATCAAACAATTTTGACCGCAGAAGAAATTGCTAAAGTGGATGAAAAAATGAATCCGGAAGTGGCAACTATTTTGATCAAATTGTTAGGTGATGTTAGTTTTCTGACATTTATTAGAGACAACGGCCCAAATTAGGATTACAATGGCGTACACTATAAACAACACAGCAGGTACTACCCTGAAGGTATTAGCAGATGGCACAATAGATACTGCCACTACTGATCTTACTCTTATAGGAAAAGGTTACGCTGGATTTGGTGAACGTCTCAATGAAAACTTTGTCAAACTACTGGAAAATTTTGCAAACACCACAGAACCTGCAAACAAAATTAAAGGACAACTATGGTATGATTCTTTAAACAATCAGATCAATGTCTACACAGGTAATAAATTTAAACCAGTAGGTTCTACAACCAACAGTGCAACTGCACCAACAAATGCAGTTTTAGGTGACATGTGGTTTGATACAACAAATACACAGTTGTACATTTACTCTGGTACTGCCTGGACACTAATTGGTCCAACCACAGTGTCAGGATCAGGAGTAACGCAAGTTGTTGCAGAAGCCATTGAAGACAATGTTGGAGTACAAAAATCTATATTAAAATTTGTAACCAACGACACAATTGTTGGTATTGTGTCCGCAGAAGAATTTACACCAGGCACTAGTATAGCAGGATTTGCCACAATCAAAAAAGGTATAACACTATCAACTGCAATATCAGGCAACAAACTTGAAGGCACTGCAACAGATTCAGATGCTCTTGGTGGTGTAGCGGCCGCAAACTATTTGAGATCAAATGCCAATGATACCACATCAGGAACGTTAGGTGTACTAAACGATGATGGAATTACTATAGGTGCAGGATCAGACATCACTATGAAATTGTCCAGTGACAATTTCACAATTGCTCAGACAACACAAGACAAAGATATTATTTTTACTGTAAATGATGGTGGATCAACCACAGAAGTCATGAGATTGGACGGTGCTAACAGCACTTTAAAAGTAAAAGATTTAGAAGTAACCGGCACACAAACAATTTTTAACACTACCACACTTACTGTAGAAGACAACATAATTGAAGTCAACAGAAATATATCAAATGCGGCGGCAATGCCAAACTATTCTGGATTAAAAATCAACAGAGGCGCTACTTCCACTGTCACAGAACAAGACTTATATTGGGTATGGGATGAAACCTTTGCAGACGATGGCACTACCACCTACGGAAATGCAGGTGGTGCTTTCACAGCGTTTAAATCTGGAGGCGGCGACGAAATGTCTGCTCCAACTCTAGTAGACTTAAGAGCAAATGTGGTACACGCAACATCAACATCAGCACAATACGCTGACTTGGCAGAACGTTACGAAGCGGACCAGCCTATGGAAGTTGGTGATGTGGTTGAAATAGGTGGTACAAAAGAGATCACTTTGTGCCAAAATGAAAATTCCACAAGAGTTTTTGGAGTGGTGTCCGAAGCCCCGGCTTTTTTAATGAATAGAGATGCTGGTAACAATGATTCACATCCAATGATAGCACTCAAAGGACGAGTGAGAGTAAAAGTTACAGGCACTGGACATGCTGGAGATAGACTAGTATCTGCCGGCAACGGTATTGCCAAAGTGGTAAGTTTACAAGACACAACTGCATTTTCAGTAATTGGCCGTCTGCTAAAAACTAAATACAGCACGATAACAGAATTAACTGAATGTGTAATAGGAGTAAAATAACAAATGGCTTATAGTACAGGTGATACAATACTAGACGACGAATACAACAATTTTGTAAATGCCAGTTCAACACCGTTTGGAATAAATTTTATCGGTGGAACAGGCACAGGCAATGTGGGTCTTGGACAAACAGAAATAGCCACTGTGGGTGCAAATAACACAATAACAGCCGCACAATGGTATTCACTGTTCACGTTCATGGCCAACGTGGCAAATCACACCAATGACACCTTATCATCAACAGCGGCAAGAACAGCGGGTGACCCAATTGCAGTTGTTAGTGCTTTAGCGGCAGACTTATTATCACTTGAAAATGAAGTGAAAGGTGGTTCAACTAGCGCCAC
>Ga0181569_10004391_pt1 | contig 10861 bp, 12 predicted proteins | sample 101ome_19_FD_132452 | JGI IMG/M metagenome (GOLD analysis project Ga0181569, IMG submission 132452) | Coastal salt marsh microbial communities from the Groves Creek Marsh, Skidaway Island, Georgia - 101405AT metaG (megahit assembly) | ecosystem: Environmental > Aquatic > Marine > Intertidal... | reverse complement strand
CTGAGTGATCAAATCAATCAGCGGATGGTCCATAAACGCCTCATTTCTTTTGCCCTGAAATATCCCCGCCGGAGGCATAAAAGTCAAAAGGCGCGGGATACCTCCCGCGCCTTTTCATCTCAATGTGACCAAGACTTATTCGGCAATCTTAATCCGACCATCCAGATACGCCTGATATCCGCCAGCTGTCGCCAGATATTCGGCGGTTACATCCGCCAAATCAGGACCAAAGTCATAGGCATTGGCTGCCGAACGGAACATCGCATACCCGTCACCGCCGTTGCGCACGTAGTTGTTCGACACAACGCCATAAGTCGCGCCCATGTCTATCGGCGCGCCGCCAACCATGACATCGCTGATACGGCTACCAGGTTCGTTGCCCGGAGTAACCGTAAAGCTTATACCAGCAACCTGCGGGAAGCGACCTGCGCCTTCTTCCATCTGGCTGACACCGTTTTCCAAGGCCTCAACCACAACGGCGCCTGAAACTTCGAACGTCGCAAGAGTATTCTGGAACGGAAGAACAGTCAGCACTTCACCCATAGTCACGTCGCCCGCGTCGATAGACGCCCGTAGGCCACCACCATTTGCAATTGCGATCTGAACGCCTTGATCGGCCACGCGGGCCAGCATCGCATCGGCAACAAGGTTGCCCATTTCGCATTCACGCGCACGGCAGTTTGCACGATCGCCATCAATTGCAGCCGCAGCACTTGCCACGACTTTGTTACGGATTTCCTCGAGCGGAGCGGCGGCTTCGGCAATACGCGCCTTGATCGCCGGATCTTCGGCAACTGCGCCGTCCATCACAATCGGCTCGCCTGTAGCGCTGACAATGTTGCCGTCGTCATCAAAGACCACGTTCAACTCGCCCAGATACTTGCCATAAGCATAGGCCGACACCAGCGCCGTATTGCCGATCATCATCGGATACGGCCCCTCGGCGCTGTCCGAGGTGTTCGACAGGAAGGTGTTGGAATGTCCTTCTACAATTACATCCACGCCAGTCAGCTGCGGCGCAATCTCAAGGTCTTTCTTGTGGCCAAGGTGAGATAGGACAATGATTTTGTTCACACCCATCGCGGTCAATATATCGACCTCGCCCTGAATGGCGGTCAACGGATCGGTAAAGGTCACGTTATCGCCGGGGCTTGCAAGCTCATCGGTGTCCTCCGGCGTAGCGCCAATCAGACCGATTTTCTCGCCGCCAACTTCGATGATTGTCGATTTCTTCAAAACACCAGCCAAGGCAGGCTCTTTCGAGACATCGGCGTTCGACATCAGAACAGGGAATTCAACCGCTTCCATAAAGCCGCGCAGCACTTCGGGCCCGTCGTCGAATTCGTGGTTGCCGACGGTCATCCCGTCATAGCCCAGCTGGTTCATCATTTCTGCCGCCAGCTTGCCTTTGTAGTAAGTGTAGAACAGCGTGCCTTGGAATTGGTCGCCGCCATCCATTAGCACGGGGTTTTCTGCCCGGGCGCGGGCTTCATTAATCGCGGTGATCAAGCGGGCCGTGCCGCCGAAACACTTACCCTCGAGATTGTCCTCTTCCGAGCAGCCCGAGTCAAAGCGCGATATGGGCTCGAACCGCGAATGAAAGTCATTAGTGTGCAGGATGGTTAGATTGAAATCAGCCAAACCGACGCTGGCAGTCATCATTAGCGCCGCAATGGCAGTGGTCGTACGGTAAAACATAGCTCCCCCCTTAGAAGATCGTTAACACAGACTTTCAGCCTGTGATCGAAACCTGAGTCGTGTCAAACATATCGTGGGGGCAGGCTATTTGGCTTGTGTATCGCTATTGTGACACTTGACGCTGACACACAGCCACGGCATCACGCCGTCATGCTTATTTTCAAAATCCTACGTGCCGATGAATGGCAACACCTGCTAGACAACGGCGATACCGACGGCGCACCGATTGATGTGGCCGATGGCTATGTGCATTTCTCGACCGCTGAACAGGCGCGTGAGACAGCCGCGAAACATTTCGCTGGCGAAGACAATCTGATGCTTCTGGCAGTTGAGACCGCGACACTGGGGGATGCACTGAAATGGGAGGTGTCCCGCGGCGGTGCAAAGTTCCCGCATCTTTATCGCAAGCTGATGCTAGATGACGTGATCTGGGAAGACAACCTTAACCTTGTCGACGGTGTGCATGACTTTCCGGAGGACGTTGAATGAGCCTCTACGAAGCCCTCGGAATGCGCGCATTACGCTTGGTCGACCCCGAAGCCGCACATGGTCTGGCGCTTAAGGCGCTGAAAATGGGGCTGGTTCCGTCAGCAGGGGTTTTGACGTCACCCCGTCTGAAAACCTCTCTGGCAGGGATGGAACTGCCGAACCCTTTGGGTCTGGCAGCAGGGTTCGACAAAAACGCCGAGGTTTTGCACCCTTTGGCCAAAAGTGGATTTGGCTTTGTCGAAGTGGGTGCCATCACACCGCGCGCCCAGCCCGGCAACCCGAAGCCGCGGTTGTTTCGCTTGACCGAGGATAAAGCCGCCATCAACCGCTTCGGCTTCAACAACCATGGGATGGACGCCGCCGCCGCCAAGCTGGCCGCCCGCCCGAAAACGGGAGTGATCGGTCTGAACCTTGGTGCCAACAAGGACAGCGATGACCGCGCTTCAGACTTTGCCAAAGTGCTGGCCAAATGCGGCCCGTATCTGGATTTCGCCACAGTCAACGTCAGCTCTCCAAACACTGAAAAACTGCGCGACCTTCAGGGCAAGGCCGCTTTGTCGGGACTTCTGGCCGGTGTGATGGAGGTCCGCGAAGGATTGGACCGCAAAATCTCCGTCTTCCTGAAAATTGCCCCCGACCTGAGCGAAGCTGAAATTGCCGAGATTTCAGAAGTCGCTATTGAGACCGGCATCAGCGGCATTATCGCCACGAACACCACCCTGTCGCGCGACGGCCTGAAAAGCCCGCACCGTGATGAAATGGGGGGACTTTCCGGTGCGCCGGTATTCGAGAAATCAACTCGCGTGCTGGCGCAGCTATCCAAACTGACGGACGGCAAACTGCCATTGATTGGGGTCGGCGGAGTCTCAAACGCCAAAGAAGCCTATACCAAGATCAAGGCCGGAGCGTCGGCAGTGCAGCTTTACACAGCTTTGGTTTACGGCGGCATGGGATTGGTGAAGGATATTGTTACCGGACTGGACACGCTGCTTGAAAAAGACGGATTCGCCAATGTCTCAGAGGCCGTCGGCACTGGACGAGAGGACTGGCTATGACCGAGATCTGGCACAACCCGCGCTGTTCAAAATCGCGGCAAACACTTGCCTTGCTAGAAGAGCGCGGAATAACTCCTGTTGTCCGGCTCTATCTGGACGACGCGCCAGACGCCACGACCCTGCGCGAGGTTGCCCAGAAGCTGGGCAAAACCGCAGTTGAAATGATGCGGGTGAAAGAATCACTGTTCAAAGAACTTGGTCTTTCGAAAAGCAGCAGCGATGAGACCCTTTTCAAAGCCATGGCCGAGAACCCCAAGCTGATCGAACGCCCCGTTGTTTTGCACAACGGAAAAGCGGCTATGGGCCGTCCGCCCGAGGCAGTGTTAGACATTCTCTAGGATGATCCGACGTTACCGCCCCGCAGACGTATCCGCATGTTTAGCGATTTTCGACAGTAATTGCCCCAAGTATCTGGACCCGTCCGAGCGCGCAGATTTTGAGGGTTTTCTCAAAAATCACGCTATACCCACTGGGTATCTGGTTCTAGAGAATACTGGCGGGATTGTCGGCTGCGGAGGGATATCCCTGGACACGCAAAGCAATACAGGCTGGTTTTGTTGGGGCCTTGTAGATCAGCGTTTTCACAAGCAGGGCATTGGACGCCTATTGACTCAGGCGCGAATTGATCACGCGAAAACGTCAACTGCGATAGAACGGCTTCTGCTGGACACCAGCCAATTGACCGTAGGATTTTATGAAAAGTTCGGTTTTCGAACAGTCAAAGTGATCAAAGATGGATACGGCCCGGGCTTGGATCGCCACGACATGGAATTGCCAATAAAAAAGGCGCCTTAGCGGCGCCTTTCTGTATTCAGTCGATCCAAAGATTAGACCAGCTGGATATTAACCGCGCTCGAACGACCATTGCGGTCTTCCTGCAGGTCGTAGCTAACCTTCTGGTCATCTGCCAGACCGGTCAGACCCGAACGCTCAACGCCCGAGATGTGTACGAATACGTCTTTGCCACCATCTTCAGGTGCGATAAAGCCGTAGCCTTTAGTTGTGTTGAACCATTTCACGGTACCATTAGCCATCGTGAATTTCCTTATATAATGCGCTGCCCGCGGAATGCGGCAGCCCGGCAGAGTCAGAGCAAGATCGAAAGCGCTGATGCCGGTTAGGAAACAGAGGGTCGATAGAGGTAACGTAGCGAGGCCTACTTCGCAGAGTTTCAAGCCCGAGTAAAGCTATTCCTTAGTTTGGCACATTTCTTTCCAACGCCGGATATTTGACAGCCAGCGTTATGCCGCGCGCGACAAAACTAATCAGCATCGCCCCCCAAAGGCCGTGATTTCCGAATGAGGGCACCAAAAGCATTAGCGCCGCAACATAGATCGCCAGACTAACAGCCATCATATTGCGCATGTCTTTGGTCCGGGTTGCCCCGATGAAAATGCCGTCCAGCATCCAAGGTAATATTCCCAAAATCGGCGAGGCTACCATGTAAATCAGATAGACCCGCGCCTCGATTCGCACATCGGGCGCCGTGGTCAGGACGTCAATTAACCACCCACCTTGCACCCAGAAAAACATTGCCAAAGCCATACAAGACGCCAACCCCCAGACACTGGCTAGCACGGCGCCACGGCGCAGTGCCCCCCTGTTTGAAGCACCCAAAGCCGTTCCCACTAGCGTTTCAGCGGCAAAGGCGAATCCGTCCAACCCATAGGCGGTGATCTGAAGGAACTGCGTCAGAACCTGATTGGCGGCCAGAGTGACGTCTCCGAAATCCGCACCTATGAATAGAAAAGACACGAAAATGGCTTGTAACATCAGAGACCGAACCAAAATATCACCGTTCACTGCCGCCATATGAATTAGGCGCACGCGGTCGAATATCCGCGACGGGTTCCACCAGACCTGCCCCTTCAGCGCGTTTCTGCAAAGCCAAAGCCCAACGGCCAGCCCTGTTAGTTCGGAGATTAGGGTGGCTATTGCCACGCCTTCAACACCCCACCCTAGCCCTAGAACAAACCATAGATCGAGCAGGATGTTCATCCCGTTCATAACAACCTGAATGATCAGAACCGACCGCGTGCGCTCTAGTGCGATCAGCCATCCGTTAACGCCGTATAGCGCGATCATCGCAGGCGCGCTCCAGACACGGATCGACAGATAGGTGGTGACCATCCCTTCAACCTCAGGGCTGGCCGGGGCCATTCGTAATGCCGCCCAGAAAAGCGGCACCTGTAATAGGATCACAGCCAGACCGCCCGCCCCCGCAATCAGGAAGGATCTCATCAGAAGCGCGGCCACTTCTTCGTGATCGCGGGCACCGTTCGCCTGACTGGTTAACCCTGTAGTGCCCATCCGCAAAAAGCCAAAAACCCAGTAAATCGCAGATAGGATCACAGCCCCCAACCCAACCGCCCCGATCGGTGCGGCTTCGCCCAGTTGCCCAACCACACCAGTATCCACCGCCCCCAAAAGTGGTACGGTTATATTGGACAAAACAATAGGAACGGCGATGTTTAGTACACGCCTATGCGTGATAGGAGTGTCAGTCATCTCGTTGGGGCATCAAAAAATGACCGTTTGACTGCGCAAAAGGTCTATCGGACCGGTCCTGCCATGCCTCGGCACGCACACTGGCATACCGCCGCCCAGAGCGGGTCACGATGGCTCGCGCACAGGCATCGCGTGGAAGACCAGAACGCAGGTAGTCGATTGTGAAATCGATCGTCTTGGGCATCCGCGGCAAATGCACTTTGGCGTCACTCGCCGATAGGTTCCCGTTTTCCATATCATCCCACAGGCTGTTCCAACTGAGCGACACGAGCGACGTAATCTCAAGCAAAGCAGCCGTCACACCACCATGAAGTGCGGGCAGCATCGGATTGCCGATGTGGTCTGCGCGGAATGGCAAAATGGCCGTCAGTTCATCGCCCCGACGGTCAAATTGAACGCCCATGAACTGAATATAGGGTATGTGGTCCACCAGAGCCTTCAGAACCGCATCGCGGCGTTCTTTGACGACCTGAACGGGTTCCGGCTTGGGCTTGCTCATTTCTGTCCCCCGCTGACCATGAATGTTCCGCTAGCTGTAGCAATCGCCGGTCTGCTTTCATCCTCATCATGTGCCGTAGCCCGCACGAAAGCGACGCTAAGAGTTACATGATAGCATTCGGCTCGTGTGATGATCCGCTCGCCCGGCGTCGCGGTACGAAGGTAGTCTATCCGCAGGTCAATGGTTGCCGTCGCCCCCCTGACCTTGGAATGAGACATTACGGCGGCACCGCAACATGTGTCCATCACCGCCGAAATTGCCCCGCCATGCAAGACACCAGTCTCGGGGTCGCCGATAAAGCGCTCATCGTAGGGCAAACTAATTTCGGCCAGCCCTTCACCAATCTTTTCAAGTGACATGCCCATTGCGTGGCAATGTGGCAATGCAGTCATAAACTGCTTTGGATCGACGGACTTGCGATTGTCCATGTTCAACGCTCCGGTTTGGTATGCGGCAACTATGCGATGACACAACGTTACGAGCAACTTGAGTTGTCATCACCGATGCTGAATACTACAGGTAACCTCGCGTCACAGGAGAAGCCGATGTCAGAGGAATATCTAAGTTTTAAAGAGATGTGCGCCAAGTTCGACGTAACTCCGCGTACTCTTCGTTATTACGAATACATCGAACTCCTAAGCCCCAAGCGCGAAGGGCGGTCAAGATTTTACGGCCCCCGCGAAGTCGCACGGATGACCTTGATCATGCGCGGAAGGCGTTATCATTTCCAACTGGAAGAGCTGCGCCAGTGGTTGTTGATCTATGATCGCGAAGGCACTCAGGTACAGTATCAGACCTTTACAGACATGGCTGATAGAAAGCTTGTCGAACTGCATGAACAAAAAACGCAGTTGGAAGAATCGATCGCCGAGCTTGAAGAGCTCCGCGCCTTTACGGCCAAAGCAGCGGCTGGGGAAGCCTGACCCTCATCGACGCAACGTCATTCTTTTGAAAGTAGAAACTTGACGTAAGGTCTGCCTTACGTCAACGTAAACTTACACCGTATCATTAGGAAGTTCTCAGCTTCCTGATTCAGTCACTACTGCGAAAAGAAAACAATGACCGAACAGACAAAAACGATCCGCGAAATGTGCGAAGAGTACGAAGTTACTCCGCGCACTCTGCGCTTTTATGAAGCAAAAGAACTTATTTTCCCTATCCGAGACGGCCAAAAGCGCCTTTTTACCAAGCGCGACTCGGGCCGTCTTAAACTGATTTTGCGCGGCAAACGCTTTGGGTTCAGCCTTGAAGAAATCCGCCAGCTTCTTGATCTTTACGATATGGGCGACCAGCAACTGACGCAGCTTCAGCGCACTTACGAAGTGGCACTGGAACGCCTGTCCGACATGGAGCGTCAGCGCGCCGAACTGGATGTCGCGATCGAGGACCTGAAAAAGCAGTTGGAGTGGGGGCGCAGCGAAATCGCACGACTTGAGACGCAATCCCAATAGTCAACAACCGACAAACGTTCACGAAAGGTATCGCAATGACCACCTACACGGCACCGATCAATGACATGCAATACATCCTTCACGATGTGCTTGGTATCTCAGAGTACAACGTGCCGGGGTACGACGAACTGGATCGGGACACCACCAGTGCCATCCTTGAAGAGGCCGGAAAACTGGCGTCCGAGGTCCTTGCCCCCTTGAACAGCGTTGGCGACCAACAGGGATGTAAATTGGAAAACGGGGTGGTTTCCACACCCGATGGCTTCAAGGCTGCGTTCGATCAGGTCAAAGAAGGCGGTTGGACCGGTCTGGACTGCGATCCGGAATATGGCGGTCAGGGCATGCCATATCTAATCGGCGCCGCTGTCGGTGAAATGATGGTCTCGGCCAACATGGCGTTCAACATGTATCAGGGGCTGACCCACGGGGCCTATTCCGCGATCCACGCCCATGGCACCGAGCAGCAGAAACAGACCTATCTGCCCAAAATGGTCAGCTGTGATTGGACCGGCACCATGAACCTGACCGAACCGCACTGCGGTACCGATCTGGGCTTGCTGCGCACCAAGGCCGAGCCACAATCCGATGGAAGCTACAAGATCAGCGGTCAGAAAATCTTTATCTCGGCTGGCGATCACGACATGTCCGAAAACGTGATCCATCTGGTGCTGGCGAAAATCCCCGGCGGACCGGATGGCGTGAAAGGCATCTCTTTGTTCATCGTACCCAAGTTTCTGGTCAACGAAGACGGCTCGCTTGGTGCACGCAACGGTGTCTCGGTCGGCAAGATCGAAGAGAAAATGGGCATCCACGGCAACGCAACCTGTGTGATGAACTATGACGAGGCGACCGGATACCTTCTGGGCACCGAACACAAAGGCATGCGCGCCATGTTCACCATGATGAACGAAGCCCGCATCGGTGTGGCCCTGCAAGGTCTGGCTCAGGCTGAACCAGCGTATCAACAGGCACTGGCCTATGCCAAGGACCGCCTGCAAGGACGTGACGTGACCGGCACGAAAAACCCCGACGGGCCAGCTGATCCGCTGATCGTGCACCCTGATGTGCGCCGTATGTTGATGGATCAGAAAAGTTTCATCGAAGGCGGGCGCGCCTTTATCTATTGGGCCTCAACCCTGATCGACAAAGCCAGCCGTCAGGGCGACGAGGAAGCCGAGGCACTGGTTTCCCTGCTTACGCCGGTACTCAAAGGCTTCCTGACAGACCAAGGCTTCCAGATGACCATTCAGGCCCAACAAGTTTTTGGCGGCCACGGCTATATCGAGGAATGGGGCATGTCCCAATACGCCCGAGACGCCCGTATCGCCATGATCTACGAAGGCACCAACGGCATTCAGGCGCTTGATCTGGTCGGACGCAAACTTGGTCAACACGGCGGCAAGCCGGTGATGGCGCTGTTTGAAACGGTCAAATCCTTCATCAAAGACAACGAAAGCAACGAGGCGCTGAAAACCGGTTTCCTCGATCCGTTGAAGAAGGCCAGCAAGGACCTTCAGGCGGCAGCCATGTATTTTATGCAAAACGGCATGAAGAACCCCAACAACGCTTTATCGGGTGCCACCGACTTTATGATGATGTTCGGACACGTTTGTCTTGGCTTCATGTGGGCGCAAATGGCCAAGGTTTCTCTAGATGCCGTATCGTCACAAACTTCTGACGTTGCGTTTCACGAGACGAAAATCGCCACAGGCCGCTACTATATGGCTCGTCAGCTTCCGGCAACATCCATGCATCTGGCCCGTATCGAAAGCGGCGCCGATCCGGTGATGGCGTTGGACGCCGACCAATTCTGACCGACGGAGGAATCCCGTGCCCAAACGCCTGCGCCTGACCCGACGGGTCAATCTGGCCCTGACCGAAGACGCCTGGCGGCGGCTGAAACGCTTCGCCGCCGAGGCTGGTCTGGACGAAGGTGAAGCACTGTCGTTCCTGTTCGAAAACTTCGACTCGGTCACCAATGACGAAACGCTGCCGCACCGGCTTCGGCTATTCAACGCCGAGCTGGAAGCGCGCAAACGATAGAGGCGCATCATGACGCACGTTTGGAAAACCGAAGAGCACGATATGCTGGCGGATATGACCGCCAAATTTATCAACGACGAATGGGCCCCCCATTTCGACCGTTGGCGCACGCAAGGTGAGATGGATATCTCGACGTGGCAACAAGCAGGCGAACTTGGGCTTCTGTGCCCCTCGATCCCAGAAGAATACGGCGGGGCTGGTGGGGATTTCGGCCACGAGGCAGTGATCCTGATGGAGGCAAGCCGCGCCAATCTGGCCAGCTGGGGCAACGGCATCCACTCCGGTATCGTCGCCCACTACATTCTTGCCTACGGCACCGAGGAACAAAAACAGCGCTGGCTTCCGAAAATGGTCAGCGGCGAACTGGTGGGCGCGCTGGCGATGACCGAACCGTCAGGCGGGTCTGACGTTCAGAACCTGAAGACCAAAGCGATCAAGGACGGAAACGCCTATCGCCTATCGGGGCAAAAGACGTTCATCACAAATGGACAGCACGCCAATCTGATCATTGTCGCCGCAAAAACTGATCCCACGGCCCGTTCCAAGGGCACGTCGCTGATGGTTGTGGAAACCGAAGGCGCCGAAGGCTTCACCCGAGGCCGCAACCTTGACAAGATCGGGCTCAAAGCGGGCGACACCTCCGAGCTGTTTTTCGACAACGTCGAGATCCCTCCGGAAAACCTGCTGGGTGGCGAGGAAGGCCAAGGCTTTTATCAAATGATGAAGCAACTGCCGCAAGAACGCCTGATCATCGGATGCGGTGCTGTGGGCGCCATGCAGGGTGCCGTCGAACGCACCATTGCCTACTGCAACGAACGCGAAGCCTTTGGCGGGCCGATCATCCAGTTCCAGAACACCCGCTTCAAACTGGCCGAAATCAGCACTAAACTGACTGTCAGCCGCGCCTTTTTGGATGAATGCATTGCAGAACACCTGCGCGGCGAGCTGACCGTCGAAAAGGCGGCAATGGCCAAATACTGGCTTAGCGACACACAAGGCGAAGTGCTGGACGAATGCCTTCAGCTGCACGGGGGCTACGGGTTCATGCAGGAATACGCGGTCGCCGAAATGTGGACCGATGCACGCGTTCAGCGGATTTACGGAGGCACAAACGAGAT